>OCZT010002987.1_pt1 | contig 17411 bp, 10 predicted proteins | sample 1539031 | NCBI WGS metagenome assembly OCZT01 (sample SAMEA3539308, study PRJEB22396) | soil metagenome | biome: tundra; feature: field; material: soil | place: USA | collected 2010-05 | depth 0.15 m | reverse complement strand
CCAGGATCCTGGCCGCGGGCGCGATACCGGCAATCGTAGTGCTGCTGGCCGGGACCGTCTCGCCGGTGCCGGGCATGCTGATCGCCTACGGGCGGCGCATGATGACGTCGATGGGACGCTCCGAGGTTCTGTACACCGGGGAAGGCATCAACTCCTCGATTGCCATCACCAAGTGGGACGATGGCGCCATTCAATTCCATGTCAGCGGCAAGGTGGAGGCGTCGACGGAGTCCTACGACATGCGCCTGCAACGCATGCTGGGGCACCTGCCGGCGCTGGTGCACAAGGACCCGAAATCGGTGCTGATCGTGGGCTTCGGCGCGGGCGTCACGGCGGGATCGTTCGTCGTGTATCCCGAGGTCAAGCGCATCGTGATCTGCGAGATGGAGCCGCTGATTCCGCCCACCGCCACCAAATATTTCGGTCCGCAGAACTACTTTGTGGTGAACGATCCGCGCACCAGGATGATCTATGACGACGCGCGCCACTTCGTGCTGACCACGACGGAGAAATTCGACATCGTCACCAGCGACCCGATCCACCCCTGGGTGAAGGGCAGCGCCACGCTGTATTCCAAGGAGTACTTCGAACTGGTGAAGCAGCACCTCAATCCGGGTGGCGTGATCACCCAGTGGGTGCCGCTCTATGAGAGCGATCCGGAGACCGTGAAGAGCGAGATCGCGACCTTCTTCGACGCGTTCCCCCACGGCACCATCTGGGGCAACGACATCTCCGGCGGCGGCTACGACCTCGTGTTGATGGGACAGGTGGACCCGGCCAGGATCTTGACCGCTATGGTGCGCCCGATCGGCGTATCGAGAGCCCGATAGACGTGCGACATCCCGCCGCCCAGGAATTCCTGCAGCTCGTACTTGCTGATTCGCGCCGGAAGGTCCATTGGCGCAGAAGTCTATCTTACCAGCGGCTACACTGTTGGCACAGCAAGAGTGGTTCCCTGTGGTACAGGGAACGAGTGGCCGTGGCGTTCCTGGCGTGCCTTGAGGGTGCCGACTCCGGCTTCGTAGTCAATCATTTGAATCGCCAGGTCGAGGGCCTCGGCGGTGACTTCGGAATGGGTTTGTTTTGTCAAATCGTTGATGGAGGCGATGGCGGGGACTTCGGCGGCCTCCTGCTGGCTCAATTTGAGGGCGCGGAGGGCGCGATTGGTCTGGAGGACGCGGAGTTCCTGGAGCGCTTTCTGCCAGGCGCGTTGGGCGCGGGCCTGATAGCGGGAGAGGCGGTCGAGGACGGTGGTCGTGGCGGGGTCGGTGAAATCCTCGACGGTGCCGCGGGAGGCCTCGGCCTCAATGCGGCGGAAGCGGTGGAGGCTCCAGGCGGCATGGAGGAGTTCCTGGAAGGCGATGGTTTCCACGGCGCCCTGGGGATCGAGGTCACTGGAGAGCGAATCTCGTAGAACGGCGAATTCCTCGTGTTCGTCGTCGCGGATGACGAGGTGGCGCGCGGTGAGTCCGTGGCGGAGGGCGTTTTGAGAGACGCGCGCTTTGCCTTCGTCGGTGCGCGGTCCGGTGGAATGCTCGGCGTTCGCCTGGTTGGCGGTGATCTGGGTGGCTGATGCCATAAGAGGTCCTTTCACCCGTGACGCTAGCATCACGACTTGGGCGATTTCGGGGGTGGCGGCTGGAAGTGATTGAGGGGATTGAGACGAATTATTTTTTGTTTGTGTGACTGGTAAGCGGCCAATGGCGGAAAGCGCAGGGTGGGCGATCAAGGGGCAAATAGTTATCGAACCGCAGATTGCGCTGAAGGAGACATCCGCAATCCGCAGTTTCCACGATGTGTCTAGAATATCACGCGCAACGCGAACTGCATGATGCGCGGGTCGCGCGCCTCACCTTCCCGCCTCTCATCAACCACAAGCTCTGGCACCTTCACAGATTCTTCGCGGCCAGCGCTGATTCAGGGCTTTCGTGCTCCCGGTTCGCGGGCCGGCCGCCTTCCGTTCGAATCAGATCCTTCAGCGCGTCAAGAATGTGAGTCTGCATGAGCTGCTCCGCTGCCTTGACTTGCCGGTGCGCGATGAGTTCGATCACGCGGCCGTGCTCCTCGAACGCGCGCAATGACCGGCCTGCGATGCGACTGGTTTTGATCATCAGCATCTCGTTTTGGAGCCTTAGCTGGCCCATTACGGAGGACAAGTAAGAATTCTTTGCGGCCTTCAGAATTGTCGCGTGCAGATCCTGGTTGTAGATGCGGTAAGCCTCCGTGTCGCCGACGGCCAAAGCAGCTTCGCCCACGGATTGGTGATTCCGCAGCCACTCTATGTCGGCTTCGGTGATCCGATCGCAGGCCAGCCGGACGCCCAGGCACTCCAGCGCGGCACGCACCTCGTACAACTCCTGGATCTGCTCGCTGGAGAACTCGCGAACAAACCAGCCCTGGTAGGGCATCTTGATCGTCAAACCATCGTTTTCGAGGCGATGCATGGCCTCCCGGACAGGCGTGGTACTCACCTCCAACGCCCGGGCTATGACATCGGGGCGCAACTGGGTTCCGGATTCGAACTGGCCGGTGAGGATACCATTGAGCAGCGTTCGGTAGACGCGCGCGCCCATCTGCAGGTTTTCGGGAAGCGGCTCAAGCCCCTGTGCTTCGAAATGCTTATTGTCTTTACCGTTTGCCATATAGGCACCTCCGAACAGAGCCTCACTCGCCTTCCCGATCGAGCGGGCGACCACGTCCCACGATCAAACGCACGCAGGATTCAAGGAAGGGAAATCCACGCCGACCTGGCCGCCAAGATCGACGAGTTGTTTCACTACTTCCTCCGGCAGTGGGACGCCGAGCTCACGATTCTTCGATTCAGTGGCAGATTCCAACTCGCCGGGTGCGAGCACGCGCGGCACGCCCGGAGCCGGAACAGCGGCTTTGAGCATCCTCAGGATCTCGTCCATACGCCGGGCGAATTCAACCGCCGGCAGAAACAGGTCCGTTCGGTAGGCAGTAAACACCTGGCCTAGATTCTGCTCGGCTTTGAGGTTCTCTAAAGTGTTCAAGTGGAGAGCAAAGGATGCGCCCGTCAAAACGCCACACATAATATCAATGATAAACGAGATGGCCGAGCCTTTCGGCCCTCCGAAGGGTAGCACGGCGCCCTTGAGCGCGGCATGCGGGTCTGTGGTCGGCAGCCCCTGGGGATCAATCGCCCAACCTTCGGGAATGGGCACGTTCCGATGTGCCGCGTTGATGATCTTGCCGCGTGCGGCGATGCTGGAGGAGGCGTCGAAGATGAGCGGCATCTCTTGCCCGGCGGGAATCCCGATGGCCAGCGGATTTGTCCCGAGGAAGCGCTCTTTTCCGCCAAATGCAGCCATGTTCGGCGGAGCATTGGAGTTGGCGCAGCCAATGAATCCCTGGCGGACCGCCTTCTCCACATAAAAGGCCGCCGCACCGAAGTGATTGCTACCGCGAACGCCGACGAATCCGACGCCGCAAGTCCTGGCCAGATCGATTGCGGTCTCCATGGCGCGCGTACCGGCGACGGGCCCCAACGCGTTGTCGGCGTCCACCAAGGCGACGGCGGCAAACGGCGAGTGCACGGTGATGTTGGGCCTGGCCTTCACCACCTTAGTCTGAAGCCGCTTGGCGTACACGGGGAGTCGGACCAATCCGTGCGAATCGACGCCGCGCAATTCGGCCAGCAGAAGGCACTCGGCGGTCTCACGGGCATCGTCCGCGGGCACGTCCAAGCGCTCCAGGACGGCGGTACTGAAGGCCATCAGGGCTTCTGGACTATAACGCTGCCACGGCGCGCCGTCGGAAGGTATTGATGCTGAAGGCAGCCCGCTCATCCCAGGTGCTCCCCTTTCCGTGCCAGGGGGGGCAAGCCCAGCAACTCAATGGTGGTTTTGCCGAGGCGCAACTGCGCGATGAGATCCGCCTCGCGGCTTTGGCGCCGAACGGCGGCCTCATAGATCTCCTCGACCCGATCCTGATCGAGAATGACCAGGCCATCCGCGTCCCCGAACACGATGTCTCCGGGGCGCACCGTGACTCCGCCAAACTGAATCGGTTTGCCCAGGCTGCCGGGCCGCTGCTTGGTGGCGGCGCCGATGGCCAGGCCACGGCTAAAGACGGGGAACTTGCGCGCGGAAATGGCCTCGATGTCGCGAACGGCGCCGTCGATGACGAGGCCGGCGACACCCTTTACTTGCGCGGCGACGGTGAGAATCTCACCCCATGCGCCGATCAGAAGGTAACCGCCTGCACTGGCGACGATGATCTCGCCGGGTTTGGCCGCCGCCACCGCGTGGTGAAGCATCAAGTTGTCCGCGGGGGGGCATTCAACGGTTGCCGCGACGCCGCAGATTCGAGCGCCCGGCCACGCCGGGCGGATGGATGGATCCACCATCCCTCGCAGTCCGGCAGCCTCATAGAGCGTGGCCGGATCGAAGACCAGAAACCGTTCCAAGGTACTCTCGCAATTGACGTTCATTCAGTGGCTCACTTTCCGGCTGCCTGCTGGCCGCTATCCGGTTGATGGAACTGCACCTTCGCCATGTCGGCCAGAAACTGCGCCGCGTAGGAATAGTCCGCGCTGCCTTTTCCAGCGGTGCTGGCCGCCGAGAAGATCTGGGCAACCGTGGAAGCCAGCAGCAGCGGGACACCTTGCGCGCGGCCCGAATCCAGCGCGATGTTTACATCTTTTTTCATAAGGTCCAGCTTGAACCCAGGCTGAAACGAGCCGGCCAGGAGAAAACCGGGCAACCTCAAGTCCATCATTTTGGAGTAGCCTGACGAACTCTTGATCACCTCATACAACGTTGCCGGGTCGGCACCGCACCGCACCCCGAGGGTAAACGCTTCGCCGATGGTCATCAAGTGCACGGCCGCCATCATCTGGTTCACCATCTTCACAACCTTGCCCTGGCCTACCGCGCCGACATGCACGATCTTGCTGCCCATGGCTTCGAGCAGCGGGCGGCACTCTTCCAGCAGTTGGGGATCGCCGCCGACCATAATTGTGAGGGTGCCTCGAACGGCCCCGGCAGTGCCGCCGCTGACCGGGGCGTCCAACACACGACCACCCACCTGTGTAAGTGCCTTCTCAACCTCCTGTAAACTCATGGCAGTCGCGGTCGTCATATCGACGAGTACTTTGCCGGGAGAGATGCCTTCCAGCACACCATTGGCGCCCAAGACGGTTTCCTTGAGTTCGGCATCCGCGGGGACGATGGTGATAATCACGTCGGCCGCCCGGGCGACCAGCGCGGGCGAGGCCAAGACCGTGGCGCCCAAAGCCGCCAGCATATCCGCCGGTTCACGGCGGTGGTGGTATGTCGTGAAAGTCTCGAAGCCGGCCTTGACGACACGTTCGGCCATGGGCAAACCCATGGCTCCCAATCCAATAAATCCCACCTTCAACTTAATCCTCTTTCCGGCAACTATGCTCGACCGTTACTCGCACACACGGAGCAGGGAACCAATACTACCCTGTCATGGCTGACCGTTCTATGCAGCCCAAGTTCCACATTATATGTGATGTTAAATATCATGTCAAGAATTCTCTTGACATCACGGTCCGAATATCCGATATTTGACCTAATCCCACCAGAGCCTTCCCAGGGCTAGCGGCGCCGGTTCGTGGGCGGGATGGACGAGTGTAATGACGACTGTTTCGACCGCAAATACCGCCAGTAATACCGCTACTGCCCGGCCAGCGCGGAATGCCTGGGTCCTGGTCGCCCTTTTGGGCATCGCCCTGTGTGTGAACTTCTTCTTCCGGGGAAATCTTGCCGTGGCAGCGCCCGTCCTCACCCAGGAACTGGGGTTCTCGCCATGGCAACTAGGTGTGCTGATATCGGCGTTCTTCTGGACGTACTCGGTTTCGCTGATTGGGGCCGGCTGGCTGGTGGATCGCTTCGAAGTCCGCTGGGTATATGCGGCAGGCTTCCTCCTCTGTTGCTTATCCACGTTCTTCACGGGCGTAGTCACGTCTTTCGCAGCATTGCTTTGCATGCGGTTGTTGCTGGGGGTCGGGGCGTCGATCTCCTATCCTGCGAATTCGCGGATACTGGCGACGGTTTTTTCCGAAAGACGCCGCGGTCTGGCAAATGCCGTAACTGATTTGGGGGGCAGGCTGGGTCCTTTACTTGGGACACTGTTCGGCGCACTGCTTGTGAACCGGGCCGGCTGGCGTACGCTTTTTCTCATCAGCGGCGCCGGTGTGCTGATCTGGCTGGTCCCTTGGATGATGGCGGCCCCACAGACGATTGTCCCGGCCGCCGCCGGCAGGAAGCCGACGATGGGCTGGGGGGAGTTGATCCGCCGGCGCGACGTTTGGGGCACCTTCGGGGGCCTGTTCGGCGCGAACTACGCCTGGAATTTCCTATCGAACTATCTTCCCTCCTATCTTGTGCGCGAGCGCCACTTTACGATGAATTCGGTGGCCATTTGGGGTGCCCTGCCCTATCTCTTCATGGCTGTTTCGCTGGTAGGCGGAGGCCTCCTCGCGGACTACTGGATTTCGCGAGGCGCATCCGCCGTCCGGGTGCGCAGAGGATTCGCCTCGACAGGCCTGATCATAAGCGCCGTGCTTCTTCCCCTCGCCCTGCTGCCCAGCGTGATATGGGCTTTCGCCGGCCTGTTCCTGACCTGCCTCGCCTTCGGTACCTACCTTTCGAACCTCTGGGCGCTGACCCAAACCCTGGCTGGCCCGCAAGCGGCCGGGCGCTGGACGGGCATGCAAAACGCGTGCGGCAACTTGGCCGGCATTCTGAGCCCGATCGTCACAGGCTGGCTGGTGACGAAGACCGGGCACTACTCCATCGCGTTCCTGGCCGCCAGTCTGGCATGCCTCGGAGGCGCAGCGAGCTTCCGATTGCTGGTCCGCGACCCAAACGACGAAGGGAAGGGTGGCGGGAAGGGCCTTCTTCGGGAAGAAAGGTCTTGACATGATATTTGATATCAAATATACTCACCTTCGTCGAGAGCCACGGTGTGAGTTGAACCAAGACAGCCTCGAGGGGAGCAGTGCCCTTTGGTCGCGACTGTGGTCAAACCATTTCCTGTGGTGTGGCCTACCGAAGATCACCAGGAAGCACTGGACGCTCTGCTTGACTGGGAAACGGCGTTCGCCCGGCGATCCAGCGTGGAAGCGGGTGACGGCAACCGTAAAGACGAGCCGTCGATCCCCAGCATTGGATGGACTCGCGCTTGTGATTCATTCCTGAAGGAGACTCTATGAACCGTTCGACGATTGCGGCGTTCGCCCTAGCGGGTGTGCTTGGCGGTAGCGGCATGCTTCTGGCCCAGGATACGCCACCCAAATTAAGTAATGACCAGATCAACAAGGGCTTGGTGCTGCTGCAGTATAAGGATTACAGCAAAGAAGACCCGATGCCACTGGTCCACGAGTACGAAGGCTTGCGTGTGAGCGATGTGCTCGACGCGCTTCAAGCCATAGGAATCCAGGACATCACGCTGATGGACAAGAGCATCCGGCCGCTGTGGAAAGACAATACCGAGAGAGCCACCCACCGCATTTATGGGGTGGCGGTTACGTATCAGTACGTGCCCACAAACCGGCCTAATCCCGGACCGATGACCTACGACGAGTTCAAGAAGTGGCACAGCCATTGGTATCAGACCTATGCGCCCGAAGTGTTCGGAAGCGTCCTGCGGCCCGGCACCATCGTTGTGATCGACTCCCATGAGTCGAATATGGTCGGGTTTTGCGGCTCTAACAACACCCTTGCCTGGAAAAACCAGGGTGCGGCCGGGGTGGTGACGAATGGTAATTGCCGCGACACGGACGAGCTCATTCTGGAAAAGGTCCCCGTCTATGCGAAGTACTTGGGAGGTGGCACGCGCCCCGGCCGGATCGAAGCCGGAGCGGTGAACCTTCCCGTGACAGTCGGCGGCGTTCTAGTACGGCCGGGCGATTTCATTTTGGCCGATGGCGACGGCGTTGTGGTAGTGCCTCGGGAGAAGGTTGTGGAAGTTGCGAAGATTGCCTGGGACATCGCCAAGGGCGACAAGGCGACACGCCGCAAGTTGTACGAACAGGGCGGCTTGAAAGTAGATAGCACGATCAAGTAAGTGGCCGGTATATAAGCAGAGCAGCATGAGGCCGGAGCTTCAACGTAAGTAGAGTCCGGCCTGTTCCTGGGAGTAGCGTTAGAGGCGTCGGCGGCAGCGCCGATTTGAAGGGTACTGACGGCACGGCCAATCGCCGATGCTTCGCGAGTCGTGCAACCGCTTGGGACAACGAGACTGGAGTAATACCATGATGTATTCAACGAAAAGCCGCCGTTCGCATGCGCTGCCGTTGGCAGCATGTCTTTTGTGGGTCTGTTCCACCCTCCATGCCCAGGTCGCCGGGAGGATCAATGGATACGTCAAGGATCCGTCCGGCGCCAATGTGGCTCACGCAACCGTCAAAGCCGTTTCCGTGGAGCAGCAGCTCACGCGCACGGCCGAGACGGATGAAACCGGATACTACAACCTGCTGGCCGTGCCGCCCGGCGTCTACGAGGTCAGCGCCGAGTGCACCGGGTTTGAACGGCAGAGACAGACCGGCGTCAGCCTCACCCAGGGGCAGACTCTGCGTCTCGATATGGAGATTAAGGTGGGCGCCGTGCAGTCGGAAATCACGGTATCGAGCCAAGGGGTCCTGGTCAATACCACTAACCAGACCCTCTCGGCCCTGGTCGACGACCGCCGCGTCCAGGACCTGCCTCTCAATGGCCGGAACGTGATAGACCTGGCAAAGATTTTGCCCGGTGTCACCACGGTTTCCGCGCCGCAGGAGCTGTCCAACACCCGCGGCGGCCCTACGATGGTGGTCAACGGCGGGCGCTCGGTAGACAACAATTTCACGTTTAATGGCGCCAACTTCACCAACTTCGGCCAAAACACCGGCATGAACTACCCGCCGCCCGATGCCATCCAGGAAGTCCGTATCCAGACGCACAACTTCTCCAGCGAGTATGGCAACAATGCGGGCAGTCAGGTCTCGGTGACGTCCAAAGCGGGGACCAACAGCTTCCATGGCGCCGCCTGGGAGTTCCTGCGCAACGATAAGTTGAACGCGCGGAGCTTCTTCCAGCCGCGGCGGCCCACGAGCCGGCAGAACCAGACCGGCGCCGCCGGCGGCGGGCCTATCAAAAAAGACAAGCTCTTCTTGTTCGCCTCCTACCAGCACTTGTGGAACCGGCCGGAATCGGGCTCGAGCGTGGCGCTGGTGCCGACCGGCGCCCAGCGCACCGGGGATTTTTCCGCCCTCAGCACGAAGCTGAAAAACCCGAACAACTCCGTGACCGGGCAGCCGCTGCTGGATTCCACGGGGCGCCCCTGCGTGAACAATAACATCGTCAGCCCGAGCTGCATCAATCCGGCCGCCAAAGCAATCATGGACAAGTTCGTCCCGCAATCGCCCACCGGCAGCGTCGTTTCCATGACCCCGACGCCGTCGGGAAACTACAACATCGTGGGCCGCCTCGATTACATTCAGAGCAGGAAGCACAACCTTTACGGCCACTGGTATATAGACCACTACGACCAGATCTTCGCCAGCGGCAACATCCAGCCGTTCATGACAGGATCGCGGGTGGTTGACAATAAGGATTTCTCGATCAGCAGCACCTACACCTTCAGTTCGACGCTGCTGAACGAACTCACCGTGGACTACATGCACTCCCACTCTCTGGACTCGGCCAACCAACACTATCCCCCGCCCAGCCTGGGCATTAATATTCCGGAGGGCAGCCTAGGCGAGGATATAAGTATTTCCGTCACCGGGATGTGGAGCTTGGGCGTGGCGAATCCGGCTCTCCAGGATTACAAAAACTGGCATGGGCGCGACTCCATGAGCTGGATTCACGGCCGCCACACCATGAAGTGGGGCTACGAGTTGTACCGGGTGGCGTTCACGTTGAGGACTAATACCACACGCGACGTCTCCTTTACCGGCGCGGCCACGGGCAACGGGATGGGCGACTTCCTGCTCGGCTATTTCGACACCATGAACATCTACTACGGGCATCCGGACAGCAAGCCTTTCGTCTGGAAACACCACTTCTACTGGCAGGACGAATTCAAGATCAATCCCAGGTTCACTTTGACGTATGGAGTTCGATATGAACCGTATTTCGCCTGGGACCAGAGAGCCTACCGGAAACCCTACGTCGACATCGGGCACTTCGATGTGTCTTCCACGGTTTCCCCGCACGCGCTGCCGGGTGTGCTTTTCGTTGGGGACCCGGGCATGCCGTCCAACGGCAAGCCGGGCTACAACGACTTGAATAACTTCGCGCCGCGCATCGGTTTTGCCTGGGACGTGCTCGGCAACGGCAAGACCAGCATACGTGGCGGTTACGGGGTCTTCTTTTCCCAGCTCGCCGCCCTTGTGGTCCACCAGGCGGAAGCGCCCTATGCCGGTCTGGACGTACTGGTGCAGGGCAATCTCAGCGACCCGTACGGCTCGCTGAACCGGACGCCTCCTCCGGCGGAGTTGTCGGGAAGTTTCAACTGCGTTTCGATCGCGGCGTTTCCCCACTATCAGTGCGCGTTCCCTTTGCCGGCCTCCATCGTGAGTGCGGACCCGGGCCTGAGGACTCCGTACGGCCAGTCCATGAGCGTCAGCATCGAGCGTCAGATCCGACCCGATCTGGCCGTGCAAGTGAGCTACGCCGGCAAGTACACGCAAAAACTGGAAGGTCATCGCATGTGGGATGCCGCCGTGTACAAGCCCGATCCTCTGACCGGCGCGGCGCCTTCCGCGCAGAACGCCAACGACCGCGTGCTCTACACCGAAACCATAGGCCTGTACACTCCGCGGTGCCGGCTCTTGGGCAACGATTACCGCGCGGCATACAACAGCGGGCAGATTCAGATTCAGAAGCGCTTCAGCCACGGCTTCTCGTTCATGGGTTCATACGCGTTCTCGAAGGACCTGGACGATCTGGTCACTTCCAACCCCGGCAATACGCCGGGGAACGGCAGCCCGTTCAACATCCGGTACGACAAGGGCCGAGGAAACTACGATATCACGCACGCCGTGCACATGAGCTGGCTGTGGACCCAGAGCCACAAATTCAGCCAGCCGGTGGTGAACTACCTGCTGAAGGGCTGGAGCATTGGCGCCTTACACACCATCCAGAGCGGCGCCCCTCTGAACATCCTCATGGGTACGGACGTGACGCTGGACGGCACCGGCCAAGTCCTGCAGCATGCCCAACTGGCCACCGGGATGACTTACGCCGACATTACCATCGATCATCCGGACCGCAACGCGTTCGTCAACAAGTTCTTCAACACCGCGGCCTTTGTGCCGGGTGGCAAGGTGCCCCTGGGCACTTTGGGCAATATGGGGCGCAACGTGATCAGCGGGCCGGCGTTGAACAGCACCGATTTCACCCTCCTGCGGGACTTGGTCGTGCGGGAGCCGGTTCGGGCACAGCTTCGCGGCGAGTTCTTCAACGCTTTCAACCAGGTGAATTTCTCGAATCCCACCAACTCGTCGACCTCGGCCAGCTTCGGCCGTATCCTGAACGCGGGGGCGGGGCGCGTCATTCAATTGGCGCTGAAGTTCATCTGGTAAGCGGGCAGACGGCCTGACCGTCACGTTTACATCAAATACTCCGGGGCCCCGGATGGGCGGGGCCGCGAGCAGCGATGAAGGCTGTTTCGTGGACGGCCGGCGGGTTCAGGGGCGTCGGCTGGAGCGGACGGGTTTTGCTATAAGTGATTCAAACTTGATTCCAAAGGAGAACCGGTATGAGAAACTCATCTAAGTGCTGGCGCCTGGCTGCCTTGCTCGGGTCTATATCACTGGCGGAAGCTCAAGCGCCTGCCCCGATCCATGTCTACGACAAGGTGGAACTCACTTTTACGGCAACCGGCAAGTACGCCAATCCTTACACCGACGCCGAGGTCTGGGTGGATCTCAAGGGCCCCGGCTTCGCCAAGCGATGCTACGGCTTTTGGGATGGCGGCCAGACGTTCCGCGTGCGTGTCATGTCGCTGGAGCCGGGCACATGGTCCTGGGTAAGCGGCTCCAATCCGCCCGATGCCGGGCTGGCGGGGAAGAAGGGCAGTTTTCAAAGCATCGCGTGGAGTGACGCAGAGAAAAGGCAAAACCCCAACCGTCGGGGCATCCCGCGGGCGACCCGCAACGGACACGCGCTCGAGCGGAGCGATGGAACGCCGTACTTCATCCAGGGCGACTACTTCTATCCCGCGTCCACGACGCGCTACATTTGGCGGGACAGCGACAAATCCTATCCGGTGGACAGTCCGAGGGCGGGGTTCAAAGACATATTGCAGTACCGCAAGACCCAGGGCTTCAATATGATCTATATCATCTCAAGCTTCCCTAACTGGGGCTACGATGGTTGGCCTTCCACATTCCGCGATGAAGCGGGCGTGCCGGTTCGGGGCGCCTGGCCAAACGGCAATCAGGCCCGGGCCGAGAATATGGTCAACGAGGAGAATGAGACGCCTTTCTTCTTCCCGGGGAAGGCCGTCGGCTACCCCGAGGTTGGCGCCGACCTCTGGAGGATCAACCCCTCCTACTTCCGCTACCTCGACAAGAAGGTAAATTACGCGGGTGCCCAAGGCTTTCAGGTCTTTATCGAAACCCTGCGCCGCGACATCGGGCCTTACATGAAAGCTTATTACGGCGCCAGCGACCCCGATATGTCGAAGAATGCGGTGTTTTATTACATCCGGTATATCTTCGCGCGCTACCAGGCAGATCCGGTGTCATTCGGGATCATCCACCAGGATGCAGGAGCCAGCCCCGGCAGATCGACAACTCCTGGTGCTCCGGTCCTCTCGGCAGAGGACTGGAGGCCGGTTATCGAGGGGTACCACAAGAGGTACGGGCATCCGCCCTTTGGCCAGATCGTCACTACAAACATCAGTGGCTCCACTTATCGGGTATGGGGGCACACGGATAAGTCGCCATGGCTGATGATGCATCAGGCCGGCAATTCCCCGCGGGACAATAAAAGTGCTGAAGAAATCCTGGAAATGTTCCAGCTTCCCAAACCGATTCCGGCGTATAACCAGGAACCCTGGTATGTTGCCACCGATACACCGGACGAACGCGCGTGGAACCGTGAAATCATGTATGGCAATCTGCTCAGCGGCGGACTTGCGGGTGTCGCCTACGAGGCTTACGGCATGACTCGTGGGAACCGCGAGGCCAGCGACGACCCGAATCAATTCCTGGCGAACAACTCACGCCCACAACCGGACAGCCCTTCCTGGAACTGCTGTAGTGGTCCATTCCCGAACATGTGGGTGGCTGTCAAATGGCAGTCTGCCAATGAAGTGCAGTTTGCGCCCAAGTTCATGATGACCCATGGGGCAAAGTACCAGGACCTGGTGCCCCATCGGGAGTTGCTATCGGTCTTCAAGACCGGCAATTTTCCAGTCGAGGGGTGGGCGTTTCTAATGTGTACGGATGACAAGCAGCTCTTTAAGCTGTACTTCCAAAAGAGGGCGGCGCATCCTGACCTCTCCGGGGCACTACCCAATACCGCCTATAAGGCTCAGTGGTTCGACCCGAGAACCGGCGCCTGGAGCAATGCCGGGAACGGGACAATCACGTCAGATGGTCAAGGGCAAATCGTCATCCCGGCTTTTCCCACCTCTGACGATGATTGGGCTCTGAGTCTGTCGACGAATTAGATCAGCGGTAGCTCGGCAGTACGTTATTCAAGTTTATTTGGAATGGGGACGCTATGATGAAGCGACTCAAGAGCGGCGGCTTCGCGATTTTGCTTGGGTTTCTATCCCTGGCGGGGGCTCAAGCCGCTGCCCCGATCCATGTCTACGACAAGGTGGAACTCACCTTTACGGCAACGGGTAAGTACGCCAATCCTTACACCGACGCCGAGGTCTGGGTGGATCTCAAGGGCCCCAACTTCGCCAAGCGATGCTACGGCTTTTGGGATGGCGCCCAGACTTTCCGGGTGCGAATTATGTCGCTGGAACCGGGCACATGGTCCTGGGTAAGCGGCTCCAACCCGCCGGATGCCGGATTGGCCGGGAAGAAAGGCAGTTTTGAAAGCATCGCGTGGACGGAGGAGGAGAAGCAGCAAAACTCCAACCGTCGGGGCATCCCGCGGGCAACCCCCAACGGACACGCACTGCAGTCGAGCGATGGAACGCCGTACTTCATCCAGGGCGACTATTTCTATCCCGCCTCCACCACGCGCTACATTTGGCGGGACAGCGATCAGTCTTACGCGGTGGACAGTCCGAGGGCGGGGTTCAAAGACATATTGAAGTACCGCAAAGCCCAAGGATTCAACATGATCTATATTTTATCCAGTTTCCCTAACTGGGCCTACGATGGTTGGCCCGCTAGATTCAGCGATGAAGCGGGCGTGCCGGTTCGGGGTGCTTGGCCAAACGGCGATCAGGACCGCGCCGAGAATATGGTCAACGAGGAGAATGAGAAGCCTTTCTTCTTCCCGGGGAAAGCCGTCGGCTACAGCGAGGTCGGCGCCGACTTCTGGAGGATCAACCCCTCCTACTTCCGCTACCTCGATAAGAAGGTGGATTATGCGGCTGCCCAAGGGTTCCAGATCTTCATCGAAACCCTGCGCCGTGACATCGGGCCTTATTTGAAGGCCTATTACGGCGCCACCGACCCCGACATGTCAAAGAATGCCGTCTTTTATTACATCCGGTATATCTTTGCTCGCTACCAGGCCGATCCTGTGTTTTTGGGCATCATCCACCAGGATGCAGGCGGCAGCAGCCCAACAACTCCGAACCTCTCACCGGCAGACTGGAGACCGGTTCTCGACGGGTACCATAAGAAGTACGGGCATCCGCCCTTTGGACAGATCGTCACGACAAATATCAGTGGCTCCACCTACCGGATATGGGGGCACACCGATAAGTCGCCATGGCTGATGATGCATCAGGCCGGCAATTTCCCGCGCGACAATAGAAGCACCGAAGAAGTCTTGGAAATGTTCCGGCTTCCTAATCCGATTCCAGCGTATAACCAGGAACCCTGGTACATTGCCACCGATACGCCGTACGAACGCGCGCGGAACCGCGCAATCATGTACGGATGTCTGCTCAGCGGCGGACTTCCGGGCGTCGCCTACCAGGCGTATGGCATGACCCGGGGAAATCGCGAGAGCAGCGACAGCATGAAGCAAGCCGAGTCGGACGACCCCAAAAACCACGGTCCGTTCCCGAACATGTGGATAGCTGCTAAATGGCAGTCCGCCAATGAAGTGCGATTTGTGCCCAAGTTCATGATGACCCATGGGGCAAAGTATCGGGACCTTGTGCCCCAGCCGGAGTTGTTATCGGTCTTCAAGACCGGCGATTGGCCAACCGAGGGGTGGGCGTTCTTAATGCGTACGGATGACAAGCAGATGTTTAAGCTGTACTTCCAAAAGAGGGCGGCGCATCCTGACGTCGCAGGCGCGCTGCCCAATACCGCGTACAAGGCTCAGTGGTTCGACCCGAGAACCGGCGCGTGGAGTAATGCCGGAAACGGGACACTGATGTCAGATTCTCAAGGGCGCATCGTCCTTCCGGCTTTTCCCACCGCTGACGACGATTGGGCTCTGAGTCTTTCGACGAATTAGGAAACGAACCGAGTTTATGAACCACAATGTTATCGGGATTTTGATCCTCGTGCAGGCTAGAAAGGATGCAGTTATGTTCAAAGTCGTAGGATTGGGATTTGCCGTCGCTATCGCGGCGCTGGCGCAAACCGGACCGGCGGCCCAGGCGGCGCACGTATGGGAGAAACAGGAAATTACGCTGAAGGCGCAGAATTCCTACCCGAGTCCCTATCTGTCCGTGGATGTATGGGTTGATCTTGCGGGGCCGGGATTCAAGAAGCGGGTGTACGGATTCTGGGACGGAGAAAGCACGTTCCGGGTGCGCGTCGTGGCGACCGCTCCGGGCCAGTGGTCATGGAAGAGTGGGTCGAATCCCGCGGACCCCGGTCTGAGCGGCAAATCCGGCTCCTTTCGCGCAGTGGCATGGTCGGAAGCCGAGAAGGAGGCGAACGCCAACCGCCGGGGGTTCATTCGCGCGACGCCGAACGGCCACGCCTTGGAGTATGCCGATGGCACGCCCTACTTCCTACAGGGCGACACGTTGTGGACGATAGGAACCTGGCGCTATCCCTGGTTCGACGACGATATAGCGCGTCCAATCGGTCCGAATGCGGGGTTTAAGGACTACGTCAGGCTCCGGGAATCGCAGAGTTATAACCTCGTCCTGGTGATGGCCGCCTTTCCAGGCTGGGGGAATGACCGCTTTCCCTTCGGCATCAATATCAAGGAGGGAAGCAAAACCATTCAGGTGCGCGGAGCCTGGCCGGCGCCGGGCATCAACTGTTGCGGCCCGGGGACCCCGTTGACCGCCAAGGACGAGCACAACGAGGGCGGGCTGCCGTTCCTCTATCCCGGCCACGTGCCCGGCTATGAGGACACATACCCCGACGTGACCCGGATCAACCCGGCCTATTTCAAATACCTGGACCGGAAGATGGACTACCTGCAGGACCACGGCTTCGCGGTGTTCCTGGAGGCTCTACGCCGCGATCTGAGCCAGGCCTGGAGGCGATACTATCCGTGGCCGGACTCCTACACACGCTACCTCTTATACCTGTACACGCGATACGGGGCTAACAACGTGATTTTGAGTCCTATCCATCTGGATGGCAACCCTGCCGAAATGTCGGCACGGGCCTTCCTGCCGGCGATCAACGCGTTGTACGACAAGTACGGTCCGCCGCCCTTCGGTAACCTGTCCAGTACCAACACCGTTCCATCGACCCTGGCGATGTGGAAGCAACCGGGGATGGACTCGAAATTCCTGACGCTGCATCAGACCGGCAACTGGCCTCGCGAGCACTACGGCTATTGGTATCTGACCGAGGAGTTTTTCGCTACACCGGCGCTGCCGGCCTTTGCTGGTGAACCATACTACTCCGGAGGCGTAGGCGGAGGACTGGGTGGATCCGCGGACGCGGCGCCCGGAGGCAGCGAGACGGATTCCCGCAACCAACGTTCCTCGATGTTCGGCAGCTTCCTTTCCGGTGGATTGGCCGGTTATGTCTACGCTTCGTTCGCGGTGGAGCGCGCCGACATTGAGCCTGCCGCCAAGGATAAGATGTGGGATGCAGCTCTATGGGCTGGGGCAAACTATATGAAGACGCTGCACACATTCGTCTTCAGCCAGGGCAAGCGGTATCAGGATCTGATTCCGTGCGTCGATTTCGTAGTGCCGAATCGCACCCACGACATGATCTCGTTCGAAGGCTGGGCTTATGCCGCCGCGACTAAGGAGAAGGATCTCTTGCTGGTGTATTGGGAAAAGGGCTGCCCCACAAATCAGGTGCGCGGCGTCCTTGGTCACGCGAACTACGAAGCGAAATGGTTCGATCCGCGCAAGAGCGA
>OCZT010002986.1_pt1 | contig 17413 bp, 17 predicted proteins | sample 1539031 | NCBI WGS metagenome assembly OCZT01 (sample SAMEA3539308, study PRJEB22396) | soil metagenome | biome: tundra; feature: field; material: soil | place: USA | collected 2010-05 | depth 0.15 m | reverse complement strand
CGCACCACGCCGCTCCCGCGGCGTCGTGTGGCCTAGTATTGCTCCGGCGCTCTCACAAGAGCTGAAATCACCTGAATGCGCTTTCCCATCGGAAGGCGGTTCATGTACATAGTATTAATGGTTTACGGGCAGACTGTAAAGTGTAAACTTCATTATATGATGAAGTGCCTACATATAACAATTCAAAGATTCGTGAATTTATGTATTGACAAACCCAACGCATAGTGGGAGAATTCAGTATGCCGCTGGACGTTGTGTTCCGCGACAAAGAGCTAGAAGCGCTTGCCACGGATAAGAACGCAAGAAGCCGATACGCGCAAGCGATCGAAAAGAAGTTCCGGATGCGCATACAGCAGATCGTGTCAGCAGCCGATGAAAGAGATTTTTATCAACACGTTGCATGGCATTTCGAGAAGCTGAAAGAAGATAGGAGCCATCAGCATTCAATACGACTCAACGACCAATGGCGGTTGATAGTCGAAATTGAAGATGCCGTTCCGAACAAGCGCATTGTGATTGCTGGAATTGAGGATTACCACTAGGGAGGGAGTGGGAGAATGCTGACCTATGAACAACTAGCCGAGACATTTCCGCCGGGCGATGTCATCAAGGAGGAATTGGAAGCGCGTGGGTGGACTCAGCGCGACCTGGCCGACATCATGGGCGTTCAGCCTTCTGTGGTGAGTGCAATTGTCAAGGGGACGAAGCCGATCTCGTTGGATTTGGCGAGGAATCTTTCTGCCGCACTTGGGCCAAGTGCGCAGTATTGGGTAAATCTCGACACGGCGTACAGACTAAATCTTCCCGCAGAGAGCCATCGAGCGACAATGGAGAGGTCTAAGATTTTCAAGATCGCACCTGTGAACGAAATGATTAAGCGTGGATGGATTGAATCATCTGCCGATGCCAGCGTTTTGCACACAAGGGTGGTGAAGTTCTTTGGCAAGGAGACGCCAGAAGAAATTGAACAAGAGTTGGTTCCTTGCGCCGCGGGTAAGGGAACTCCGTATGTCCCACAACTCACACCGCCGGAGAGAGCTTGGCTTCGGCGTGTAAAGGCACTTGGGAGCGCTATCAATGTCGCGGAATTCAACGCGAAGGAAAGTGTTCCCAAGGCGATTGCCGGACTGCGTCCATTAATGGTCGACGCCGAAGAGGTTCGCCGAGTGCCGCGAGTGCTCGCCGAATGCGGGATTGCTTTCGCCATCGTAGAGCACTTGCAGCAGACCCGCATTGATGGTGTATGCCTGTGGAGGGATCAGAGGCATCCGGTGATTGCGCTGTCGATGCGCTATGACCGTCTGGATTATTTTTGGTTCACGCTTTTGCATGAACTGGCGCACGTGCAGAGCCAAGATGGATTAGCAGTCTTGCTAAAACCAGATGTTGATCTAGTAGGAGATCGAGCGGCACAAACTTCGACTAAACCACGCGAAGAACAGGTGGCAGATCAATTTGCGGCGGCGAATCTTGTGCAGCCAAGCGATATGGAAAGCTTTATTGCTCGCGTTAGACCGCTCTTTTCAAAGGTGAAGATCCAAGGCTTTGCGCTGCGACAGGGCGTTCATCCGGCCATCGTCATTGGCCAATTACAGCATCGAGGTGCAATTCATTGGAGCCACAGCAGAGAATACCTGGTTAAGGTACGGGACATCGTGACGGGATCAACGCTCACAGATGGATGGGGACAAATTCTTCCAAATATTGCATAGGGCGGAAATATGACTTACACGGAACAATTGCAGAAGATCGTCGCCGATTACAGATCATCTGGACAGCCGTGGCCTGCAACCGCGCACGAAATGGCGGAATGGGCAATCGCTGAGGAGAAATGGCAGCCTCAGCACGGCGCGATGATTAGGAAGTGCGCTGAAGAAATTGCTGCCGCAATGCGCGAGGAATACCTTACCGATCCGCAAGGCCGGAGGGTGCGCACCAAGCACGTAGCACGCTACGGCGAGGGAAAATCTCAAATCCCGTTGTGGGAGGACATCAGGACTGCTAGCCGAGAGCACATGGAAATCGCATTCCAGCAGCGCCGGCAGCAGATTCTAGGGGATTGTCGTCAGCTTAAGACGGACGTTGATAGCTATAACGACAATTACAGCGCTGCCGACCCCATTCAGGCGGTATTTGATTTCACTGAGGACTTAGCCGAGTTGGAACTGGTGAGACTGGAAGCGATCGCATAGCTTATTTCTCTGTTGCTTCCCTGACGATCCGCGCAGCGGCTTGGTTCACATCCTCACTCGTCTGTCCGGGCTGGTGGGCCTTGCTCAGGTGATCCGCAAATGCCACACTCATCGACGGCTGCACGTCCGGCTCGAACGGATACCCGCAGACTGAGCAGCGTTGTAGTTTGCCATCAGTGGTCAGATGTGGGTGCTTTTTCTGATTCTGATCTGGACGGCGGAAAGCCTTATTTTCGAGTTGATCGGCGTGTCGCTGGGCCTTGTCGGATTTTGTCCGTTTTTCTGACATGCCCCAAGTTTACGCCGTCCGCGCCGCCGTTCAAGAGCGCGAAATTTCAAACTGCACCACTACCCAAATTAGAAGTGTCCCCTCTTCTCCAAAATAGAAATGTCCCCGGTTAACCAGGATGAGGCACACTAGCGGTGACTCGGGCTATCGGGAATTGACCCGTCGCGCGGAGCGGGACTGGAGGGTCGGTGATTCCACGGGCTGAAGGCTGACACTTGATGGCTGACAACTGAAGCTAGATTCCGAGCTTCTTCACTTCTTCGTTGTAGTACTTGCGGTAGAGGATGTCCCATTCCTGGGAGCCTTCGAGGATGGTGCGGCGCTGGCTTTCGATCTTCTGCCGGGCGGCAGCGTCGATCTTGGCTTCCTTGGCCATCAGCAGTTCCAGAACGCGGCGAGCTTCCAGGCGGATGCTATTGCGGTCCTCCACGAAGTCCACGTTGTCCATCTCGGCGAGGGTGTCGGCCACGGCGTGCGCCAGCTTATTGATCTTTTCGCGGCTGAGCCTCATAGCACCGCCTTGTACTTCCGCACCAGCTCGTTCTTGATTTTCTTAAACATTTCCTGGTAATTGGCGCCACTGCGGTTCATTTCGTCGGCGTAGGTGTCGAGGATGATGCGGACTTCGTCGTTGATGCGGTCTTCCAGCGTGAGTTCCTCGAGCAGCGCGGCGTTGACGCGGGCAGTCACCTGCGGCTTCTCGGAGGTTTCGATGAACTCGCCCTCGATGAGCTTGTTGGTGACTTCGCGGGCGAGATAGCCCACATATTCTTTGGAGAAGAGCATGATTGTTGGAATCAGGTCGCGAAACAGCTAAGTTTAACACAGGATTTCGGGGGCGCTGGACGGGGGAGTCGTGGCGTCGACGCGGCTCGCGCGGGGCGTGCAACAACCTCCTCGCAGCTTAAGGAGGCTGCCAGGAAATTCGTCGCGATGAAAAGAACCGCAGATTCCTCGGGGCTGAAGCCCGTCGGAATGACAAATAAATAGATGGCCAGTGACGGGCGTGGCTGAAGCCACGCCCCTTCGAGAAAACAGAACTGCGACGCAGGTCTGAAGAGACTGTCTTGCAACCTCTGCCGTCCCTACGGGACTCGGATCTATTTCCCGCTCTACCCAGCACTCCGGCTGCGGCTCCGTGCTGGGCTAGAATGAGCCGCGCCTACCTCCACCCCAGTTCGCCCGCCGCGGCGGGGTGCGAACTGGGGGCCCCGGCTACGGCGCTGGACTTTCGCCCATCCAGTCCACCGGCAAATACCGAGTTTGGTTCTCACACACGCTCTGAAGCCCCTCGGAATGACAAGAGTAAAGCGCTTACAACGGCGCACCCTTCGGCAGGCTCAGGGCAGGCTCTGAAGGCCCGCCCCTTCAAATCAGAGTATGATGTTTTCGCCGCCGTCCATTTTGAGCGTCGGCACGCGAGACATTGCTATGCCAGACGATTTATCCAGCCTCAAAGACGACATGAACGCCTTCATCCTGGGGCACGGGTTGAGCCGCTTTCAGGGATACGTCACGGAAGATGTACACAGCGTCATGTGGGACCCGCGAGACAATCCTGAAAGCTGGAAGGATTTTGTCGAGCTAGCGAAAAAAGCTAGTTGCGAGTTCCTCTCCATGGATGAGGAGATGCTTCAGCGCGACGAACTCGATTACCTCATCCAGCGCCTTCAGCACACCCAATATCCCAGCGATGAAGACCTGGAAGAAGCGCGCTGGTTGCGCAACTACGTGGGCAAGACCGGCTTCATCCAACTCGGCTGGCCGCACCAGGGCATCATGTTTCTGTACGAAGTCTCCACCGAGTGGTACGAGCGTTATCAGCATCTGCTGGATTTGGTGGAAGATTTCGGCAGCATGGCGATCGACGAAACCGACTCGGACGACGAACGCTGACGTGCGCTGGGCCCTTCGCAATGCCGAACCTCAAGACGTGCAGCGGCTGGCGCTGGAGACCGGGCTGCCCGTCTCCACTGCCCGGCTGCTGGCGGTGCGGGGCATTCAGACGGCCGAGCAGGCGCACAAATTCCTGACTCCTTCCTTGCAAGACTTGCACTCGCCCGCTTTGATGACCGGTCTCCGCGTTGCCGTCGAGCGATTGCGCGCAGCGATCGAGCGCGGCGAAACCGTCCTGATCTACGGCGACTACGACGTGGACGGCACCACCGCAATCGTGATTCTCAAGACCGCCATCGAACTTTGCGGGGGACAAGCGGAGTACCACGTGCCTCATCGCATCCGTGAAGGCTACGGGATGCGCGATGAGGTCATCGAGCAGGCCGCCGATCGCGGCATCCGCATCATCATCAGCGTGGACACGGGTATCCGGGCGTTCGCGGCCGGCGAAACCGCGCAGCGCCGGGGCATCGATCTCATCGTCACCGATCACCACCTGCCGCAAGCCAACGGCGTGCCGAAAGCGCTGGCGGTGGTGAACCCGAATCAGGATGGTTGTGACTACCCGTGCAAGTCGCTGTGCGGCGCGGGAGTGGCATTCAAGATTGCGCAAGCCCTGTTGGAAGAGACCGGACGCGAGCGATTGCTGCCGTCCTTTCTGAAGATGGTGGCCATCGCGACCATCGCCGACGCGGTGCCGCTGATTGGCGAGAATCGCGTCTTCGCCAAATTAGGTTTGGAGGGACTGCGGAAACCAGTCAACGCGGGCCTGCGCGCTTTGTTGACGAATTGCCAACTGGACGGCTCGCGCCCTCTGAGCGCCAGCGACATCGCCTTCCGTGTAGCGCCGCGCTTAAACGCCGCCGGCCGCATGGACGTGGCCGAGCACGTCATTCAGTTGTTCACGGAGAAGGATGCAACCAAAGCGGCGGACATAGCCCTTCGGCTCAACCAACTCAACGGCGACCGGCAGCAGGAAGAGCAACGCATCCTGGAAGAGATTCAACGCAAGATTGAGGCGTCTCCCGAGATGCGAGAGGCTTACTGCCTGGTCCTGGAAGGCGAAGGTTGGCATCGCGGTGTGATTGGCATTTGCGCTACTCGCGTCGTGGAGCGATATCGGCGTCCGACGCTCATCTTCTCCTGCGAGGAAGGCGAAGCGCATGGCTCGGGCCGCTCCATTGAAGCTTTCCACTTGCTGCAAGCGCTGGAGTCATGTCCTGAGTTGTTCAGCCGTTTTGGCGGACACGCGCACGCGGTAGGTTGTTCGCTGCCAGTGGATAAGATTCCCGAGTTGCGATCGCGGCTCGAGGCTTTCGCCCGGGAGCGGCTGACGCCGCAGGACTTCATCCCCATCCTCCACTACGACGCCGAGATCTCGCTGGACGACGTCAAACACGACTTCTGGCTGCTCTTGCAGAAGTTGGAGCCGTTCGGCGCAGGCAATCCCGTGCCAGTTTTCGTTGCCCGGAACGCCAAGCTAGTTCAGCCACCTCGGGTGCTGAAAGAGAAACATCTCAAGCTTCGCGTCGTAGCCAGCGACCAGAACTCCAACGGCAGCCAATTCCAGCGTGCCTACGATGCCTTGGGCTGGCGCATGGCCGAGCGCGTCACGCAAGAGTCGCTGCTGCTGGGCAGTGTGCTCGATTTGGCCTTCACCGTGGATTACAACGAGCATCCGGAATTCGGGGGAGTGCAACTCAACCTGCTGGATTTTGCGGGTGCCGCCGCAGCCGCGAGAACCGCGAGCGATACAGAGAGCTGAGAGGGTGTATCTCCAAAATCAAAGCCGGAGTCGGTTGACTCCGGCTTCTCGATCATCCCCAGGATTACAAAGGAGGGTCAGAGCAATAGCTTGCGACGGAAAATTGCGGCGACTCCGAGGATTGCAGAGCCGAACAACACCATGCCGCCTGGCTCGGGAACGGGCGTGACCCAATCGCCGCTGAAAACTGGCGCCGTTGGGATCGCCGCCGGTTAAGATGTTGACAAAGAACGGATCTTCGTTGATCAGCAGGTCGCCACTTGGGAGAGCGGTGAAAGTTATCGAATTCGTGGTCAGAGTAACGTTCCAAGGCTGCGAATAGGGCGAAGCACAAAACACGGTTCCGCCAAAAGATCCGCCGTTGCAGGTCGTTCCAAGGTTCAAAGGATCAACGGCGATTCCCGGGGCAAGGTCGAAGGCGATAGTGGATTGATCGGTGGTCGGCCCACTCCAAGTCGTGAGAGCGGCACCCACCCCCGGAATTCCCCAGTCCGGTTCAAAGACCCCACCATCGAAATTGTAGGCGAAAGGCTGTCCCGGATTTACCACCCCGCTGGATCCCGATCCGCTAAACGGAATGTCGCCAGCCACGGCTGCCATGGAAGCTAGCAGAACCAGGCACAGCAAGCCAGCTACTTTGCGCATCCCTTTCTCCCCTCAAACTGTGGGACTTTGCGTCCCGACGACAACGCTGCATGTACGTTACCACTGTTTTTCCGTATAAGTACTTCAGATTTCTGTACTGAAGGACAGAAGGGTCGCAGTGCGAGTGCACAACTTTGCACATCATGTGCAATAACTTTCCCAAACAGCCAGGTTTCGAGTAGTGTCCCTACCTCGGAAGAACTAGGCCATGCTTTACAGGACAACGAGTCCAGCGTAGTATTCCCATCCGAATGGAGATGGTGCTGAACCAGGGTTGTTCCAACTGCGGCAACGCGCGGTTGCCGGGTGGACGGTTCTGCTTATTCTGTGGAGACTTGCTTTCGGAGCCCAACTCCAAGGGTATAGTGCCTTCTCAACCTACCAAGCCGCTAGCACCTTCAGCGCCAACCGGGCTGGCTCTTGCTGACTACGCCGGATTCTGGCTTCGCGCCTGGGCGGGTGCGATCGACGTAGCCTTGGAGGTCAGCGGCGCGCTAGTGCTTACATACGCCATCGATCTGGTGCTTCGGCGTTTTGGCCGCCTGCTGGGAATTTCCCCCAACGTGTTAAAGGTGGCCACCGGGATGGCTTTCATCCTGATCCTGGCCGTCGGTTCGTGGTTGTACTGTGCGTTCACCGAAAGTTCATCGTGGCGCGCCACCGTCGGTAAGCGCGTTTTGGGTCTGCAGGTCGTCACCGCTGACGGCGACAAAGTGGGGTTCGGACAAGCGACCGTTCGCCACTTCATGAAATTTCTCTCCCTGTTCTTCTTGACGATCGGGTTCATGATGGCGGGCTGGACCGAGCGCCGCCAGGCGCTGCACGACATACCTTCCGACTGTCTGGTCATCCGGGTACCGCGTGAAAGAAGTTTTTCCTTGCTGCACGGTTAAGGCGGCTCCGCCCTCCAGTTCCACGTTTTCATCGACCGTGCCCGCTAGCGTAATATCGAGCCTAGATGTTCCAATCCACAGCTCAAGTACGCAAGTGGCTGGTCGGGAGTGTGGTGTTGCTGGTGGCGGCGGTCGCTGTGTCGTACTGGATCGCCCGCTCCCGCGTTGGTCCCACGTTGCACAATGTGCCCGCACAATTGGGCATCGACATTCAGCAGACCAGCGAGGGGTTCTCGCTTTCCAAGTCCGAAGGTGGCCGCACTCTCTACACCATTCGAGCTTCCAAGGCGGTGCAGTTTAAGGCCGGCGGCCATGCCGATCTGCGGAATGTTCATATTGTCGTGTACGGGCGCGAGCACGACCGTTATGACCAGATTTATGGCAATCAGTTCACCTACGATCCGCAGACCGGCGACATCAACGCCGTGGGTGAGGTGGATATCGATCTCCAGGGGAACGCCCAGGGTCCGCAGAAGCCTGACCAGGCCCCGCCCGACGAACTGAAGAATCCGATTCACTTGTGGACCCGGTCGCTCACCTTCAACCAGAAGACCGGGACCGCGCACACCGACGAAGTAGTGGAGTTTCGCACGGCCCAGGCCACGGGATCGGCGAAAGGCGCGTACTACGATTCCAAGAGCAATGAACTTCTGTTGAAGTCCGATGTTCACATCGTCACGACCGGCCAGCAACCGGCGACCATCACCGGCAGCAGCGGCACAATTCAGAAGATTCCCCGCCAGGCCACCCTTGAAAATGCGCGCCTCGAACAGCCGGACCGGACACTGACCGCCGATAAAGGAACGCTGCTGTTCGAAGAGGACAACACAGTGCAGCACGTAGTGGCCGAAGGCCATGTCCACCTGCAGAGCCGCGGACCATCCGTCGTCGACATCACCGGGCCGCGCGAGAATGTAAATATGGGTCCAAACAATTCCGTCCAGCAGGCGACCCTCTCCGGGGGCGCTAAATTCGAGTCACACGGCGCGAATGTAGCGCATGGTTCGGCGGACAGGTTTGTGCTTGATTTCGACGATCAGAACCAGCCGTTGCGGCTTCACATGGTGAAGGACGCGCGCATGATGCAGGACCCCAAGCCGGGCAAGTCTGGCAGCAGTGGCCAGCCTATGGAAATTGCCGCCGACCAACTCGATTTCCAACTCCAGAATGGAAACCAGCTCAAGACCGGCGACACCGTCGGCAAGGCCTTCATCACCATCTTCCCTGCGCCACCGAGCTCACGAAAGCAGAAAAGCGCCAGCACTGGCGATAAGGAAACGGGGGGGAACTCCACCACGGTCGCTACTGCTGGCAAGTTTCACGCTACTTTCGATAGCAACAATCGCATGCAAGCGCTGCACGGTGCGCCGGACTCGCGGATCGTTTCCACCTCTCCTGGAGAGCCAGACAAGGTCAGCGTGGCGCGCAACCTGGATGTGACTTTCGCTCCCGATGGCGGGGTGCAGAAACTGGTGCAGACGGGAGACTTCCAATATCGGGAAGCTTCCGCCAAGCCTGACGCGGGCGGACGGAAGGCTTTCGCCGACGTCGCGACCTATACACCGAGCGACGCAATACTACTGCTGACGGGTTCGCCGCGCGTCATCGACGGCGGGGTCACCACGACGGCGGTGACGGTGCGCATCAATCGCCAGACTGGTGACGGCTTCGCTGACGACAACGTGAAGACGACATACAGCGATCTCAAGCCGCAACCCGATGGCGCGTTACTAGCCAGATCAGATCCGGTACACGTGACCGCACAGCACATGACTGCGCACAAGCAGCAAGGTGTGGCGCACTACACGGGCAACGTACGGCTGTGGCAGACGGCCAACGTGGTGCGCGCGCCCAAGATCGACTTTAACGATCAGAAGCGCAGCCTGGTTGCCGAGTCCGATGCGTCGCAGAGAGTTTTGAGTTTATTCATGCAGCGGGGGCAGGACGGAAAGCTTACGCCGGTCGATGTGACCTCCGACAAGCTGACCTACACGGATGAAGAACGTCGCGCTCGTTACACCGGCGACGTCTTCGCCAAAACTGCGACCAACACGATCAATGCGAAGCTGATTGACGTCTATCTCAAGCCGGCGGATGCGGATGCGAAAGACACGACCTCAGCGCCACCAAGCGCGCAGAAGAAAGCGATCATCCCCGGTTCGGAGGGGCCTAGCCAGATCGACCATATGATCGCGGTTGGCAAGGTGGTAGTCACCGGGCCGAACCGGCGGGCCGTGGGAGATCGGCTGGTTTATACCGCCGACGATGGGAAATACTTCTTGACTGGGAAATCTCCTAGCATTTTTGATGCCGAACACGGTACTGTATGGGGCGATTCTTTGACTTTCTACAGTCGCGATGATAGGGTGCTGGTAGAAAGTAAACGCTCTTCCCCCACCATTACTCGCGCACGTACCACGAAGTAAATGCAGACGTTATCGGCGGATGAGATCGGCAAAAGCTACCGCGGTCGAAGGGTCGTCAACGCGGTCAGCTTCCACGTAAAACAAGGTGAAGTGATCGGTCTGCTGGGGCCGAACGGCGCCGGCAAGACCACGAGTTTCTACATTATCGTGGGGCTCATTCCTGCCGAGACTGGCCGGGTTCTGATCAATGGGCAGGACATTACCGACGAGCCCATGTATCTGCGGGCCCGGAATTATGGGATCGGTTACCTGCCGCAGGAGCCATCCATCTTCCGCAAGCTGACGGTCGAGGACAATATCCTGGCAGTACTGGAGGCGCAGCCGATTTCATGGCATGAGCGCCGGGAGCGGATGGAGAAGCTGATCGACCAGTTGGGGTTGGGTGTCATCCGGAAGAATCGGGGTTACGCACTGTCAGGTGGCGAGCGCCGGCGAGTTGAGATTGCCCGCTGTCTGTGTATCTCACCGGCGTTCATCCTGCTGGATGAGCCCTTTTCCGGAATCGATCCCATCGCGGTACTGGATTTGCAAAAAATCATCTTCGATTTGAAGGCTAGTGGGATCGGAGTGCTGGTTACCGATCATAATGTACGTGAGACGCTGTCGGTTACCGATCGCGCTTACATCATCAACGAGGGGCGTATATTCCGGACGGGCACGCCGGAGCAACTCGGAAATGATCCTGAAGTTAAACGAGTTTACTTAGGCGAGAGCTTCTCGTTGGTTTAGAATTTGCACCAGGGGCCACACCCCTTAGGGATCCGTTGCATGGCTTTATTGCAGCCCAAGTTAAACCTCAAGGTTTCCCAGAAGCAGATTCTGACTCCTGGGCTGGTTCAGATGGTCAGCGTCCTGGCGCTCAACAAACTTGAGCTGGCGGACATGATTACTGCTGAGTTGACGGAGAATCCCGTACTTGAGGAACTTGACGATTCGGTCCCTTTGCTCGATGAAGTCTCGGCTCGCGAAGAGAAGATGGAGCGCGACAGCTCCATCGCCATCCAGGAAGAGCAGCCGGTAACCCCGCAGGAAAAAGATCCCTTCGACGAAATCGATTTCGGCTCGTTCTTCTCCGAATATCTGGATCCGGGTTTGCGCACCTCGATCGAGATGGAAGAGAGCGAGAAGCCCTCATTCGAGAACTTCCTCTCCAAACCCACTACGCTCACGGACCACCTGATGTGGCAGCTTGGATCGCTGCATGTCAATGAAGACGTCTATCGAGCGGCGGAGCTGGTGATCGGGAACCTCAATGAGGAAGGCTATTTGACCGCGACGGACGACGAGCTGCTTGGGCTGGCTGACGAACAACAAGCCGCCAGTTTCGATGCGCAGGCTCCGGACCCATCCGCAAGCAGCGTGGAGGCGCCGAGTCAGTCAGCGGCGGCCGGCCTGCCAGCCGAGAATGACTTAGATCCGGAGATTTCAGAATCCAACGTGGCCATAGCCGAGGAAGAGTCCTCGGTGAGTGAAGCGCAGAGTGGGGAAGTCGAAACCGAGATTCCCCGTCCAACGCTGGTGCCCCGCCGAACCATTCCGGCCCGGGTTTCCTTTAGCCGCGACGCCCTGCGCGAAGCCATAGACCTGGTGCGCCAGATGGATCCCATCGGGGTGGGCGCCCGCGATTTGCGGGAATGCTTGCTGGCCCAGTTACAGGACTTGAAGCGCGTCGATCGCAAGCACGTCAATGGCACCCATGCCGCTGAACTCGAGGCGCTTGACGATGCCATCGTGCTGGTGACCGAGCATCTCCACGCCCTGCAGAACAAGCATTACAAGGAAGTGGCTAAGGCCATGGGCCGGCCACTGGAAGCGGTGATGCATGGCATGGACTTCATCCGTACCCTCGATCCGCGTCCCGGACTGCGCTACAACAAGGCCACAACCCGGTTGATCGAGCCTGACGTGGCGTTCGTCAAGCAAGGGGACGAGTATCTCGTCATGATGAACGACGAGGAGATTCCGCAGTTGCGTCTGAACCCGACCTATCGCCGCCTGTTGAGCCGCGATGTGGCGGAGAAGGACGTGCGCAATTACGTCAAAGAGCGCTATAAATCGGCCATCCAGCTCATCAAGAACATCGAGCAGCGCAAGCAGACCATTTTGCGTGTGTGCTATTCGATCCTGGCGCGCCAGCGCGAGTTCCTCGACCATGGCATTGACTTCCTAAAGCCGATGATGATCAAGGAAGTGGCGGAGGAGATCGGGGTCCATCCCTCGACCGTCAGCCGCGCCGTAGCCAACAAGTACGCTCACACCCCGCAAGGCGTTTTCGAACTCCGATACTTCTTCAGCGAGAGCGTCAACGGTCCTGAGGGCAGCAGCACCTCGCTGCTTATCCTCAAGCGCCGGGTCAAGAAGCTCATCGAAGAAGAAGATCCCACCAGGCCGTTGACCGACGAGCAGATCACCCGCATCCTCCAGTCGCAGGGCATCCAGGTCACTCGCCGCACGGTCGCGAAGTACAGGGAAGACATGCGCATCCCGAGCACCCACCAGCGCAGAGTAAAGAACTAGCGGCTGTACCGGCGCCTCATTCGGTTCCAACAACGCGCGGATTTTGTCCCGGCGCGTCTAACTTGAAGGGACGCCGTTGTGAGGAAAGCGCCGCGGCTAAGACAGCAAATCAACTAAACAGGCTGCGGCGAGCAGGGAGCTCAATGACAGTAGAATACTTCGGCAAGCAATACGAAATCACTCCCGCCGTTCGTGATGAGGTCGAATTAGGCCTCACCAAGCTGACCAAGATCCTTGGCGAAAACATCAAGAGCAAAGTTATCCTGTCGGTGGAGAAGCACCGCAACATCGCGGAAATCACGGTGAAGCGGCGGCGCGGCCATCTGGTGGGACTCGCTGAGGCCACGGACATGGTTGCCGCCGTCAACCAGGCTCTGGAACATATCGAGACGCAAGTGCTCCGGCACAACGGCCGCCGCCGCAATATTGGCCGTAAACCTAAAGACAAGGGTTGGACGTCTCCGGTGGCGGCGGAAAGCGAAATGCAGATCTCCGTGGGCGCCAACCCTGCGACCGCGGTTCCGGTGGTGGTGCATAAGTTTCCCTCCATCGCTCGCACCACCGAGGCGCATCTGGTGCACACTACCGACTCCATCGCGATGCGGCCGATGACGATCGAGGAAGCGGTCAAGGAATGCGAATTCCGCGATCGCGAGGTATTTGTCTTCCGCGATCCCAAGGGGCAGGTCAGGGTCTTGCATCGCCGCAGGGACGGCAAGATCGAGTTGATCGAGGTGCCGTAAGAAGAATTCAATTGGAGATAAGACAAGGGCGCCGAGTTCGGTGCCCTTGTCGCTCGCAGTGCAGCATCGGTTATGGAAGGGGCGCGGCTTTAGAAGCTGCGAAGAAACTCCGCGCGAATGTGATTTGAATGGGCACGGCTTCACAGGCTGCGGAAAAACTCGGGGCGAAGTCTTTTGGTGGGAGCCCCCTGCTTCAGCAGGGGGAAGCTGGACTTCAGTCCGGCGGAGAAGGAGCGATTTTGAAAATGGGCTTTAGCCCTGGGTTTTTCGATCCCCGGCGCTAAAGCGCGTGATCAAAGCCGAACTCTTCCCGGAGCGCTGAAGCGCTCCTCCCCTGCATGAATGCGGGGGCTCACACCAAGAAATACATTCCACGGGCTACGCTCTGACTTTTCCGGCAGCCTCATAGCCGATCACTCCCCGCCCGCCAACTCGTCGAGCATGGCTTCCATCTCCGCCAGGGCGTGCTGATTGCGGGTGCGGCGCGCGCATTCGATGCCTTGCTGCAACAGCGACTGCGCTTCCTGTTTGCGCTCCGCGCGGGCGAGGGCCTGCGCCGCCATGAAGTATCCGTTGGTGTAGTCGGGATGGGCCGCGAGCAAACGCTGGAACTCGGTGAGCGCGGCGTCGGTCTCGCCCGAGCCTGAGTACTCCAAGCCAAGCGCGTAGCGCGCAAAAGCGTCGTCGGGATTTGCGTCCAGTATCTCTTTCAGCGCCGCCACGCGGGTTTCATCGGGCATGGATCTTCTCCATTCAGGACTTGCGCAATCTGCCGCTCCACTGGATCGTTAACGTCGCAATCGTAAATCAACACGTGGAATCAGGAAAATCAGGAACGGGCATACAGGTCTTCCCGCTTCCATGTTCGCTCTCCCACTTTGACTTGGAGTTGTGCGAAGCTCCGCTCCAAGTCTTCTCGCTCCCGTCGTCTCGGGCCCGATGCGGCGTCTTCGGCCGCGAGCTCTTCCAAGTACTCTCGTACCAGCCCAGTCACCGTCGTATTCCGTTCGACGGCGATCTTGCGAGCCATCTTGACCAGTCGGTCGTCCAAGGAGAGGGTTATGCGCATGAGCACACAATAAGGGAGTCACTCAATGGGTGTAAATGGGTTTCCCAACCCGGTAGTCGCCACCCTCTTGAGACATGATATTGATATCGCCAGTACAATGGCGTTTAACCGTATCAGTATCACGCGAGGATTTTGTGGCCTGTCCCTTCTTCATGCCAGAACAGCGATTCGATTCAGACTGGCCGTTTCCGCAGCGGCTTCCCCTGGGCGCAGGATGGACGGGCACCTGCACCGCGCCCGGTCACGAAGGCGCGCGGCCCAGCGACGAAGAGCTGAAGTCGGGTTGTAATCTCGGCTACGCGAAGACCTGCAACCGGTTTCCGGCCGAGCGCCATGCCGACGCCGTGCGCTTTGCCCTGGGAGAGGAACGCGACGGCATTCTACACGTGCTCTTTGTCTGCGAGCGCGATTACCTGCCTGCAGGTCACGGCGAGTTGTTGTATAAGAGTGCGGACGCATCGTGGATTCATTCACATCCCGATCCGCGCGTGCAACGGATGGCCGAGTGCTATGTGCAGGCGCAAAGAGCGCGACGGGGGAGTTGCACCTTGTGAGGAACAGCAGGTCCCCTTCGACGAGCTCAGGGCAGGCCCTCGACTCGCGTCCCCAAAGCGGGACCGCTCGCTCGGGATGGACAATCCGATAATTAACCGCAACCGATTAGGAAAGCCATGGAACAGACCGACGGCAAGCTGCGACCGAGACCGGTAAGCGACTCGAAATCAGAAATGATAGAGCTCGTTTTGCCGAACGACACCAACCCGCTGGGCGCGCTGCTGGGTGGCCGTCTAATGCACTGGATCGATCTGGCCGGTGCGCTGGCGGCGCATCGCCACTCGCACTCCTACGCCGTGACCGCTTCGATGGATCACATCGACTTTCTGGTCCCGGTGCATGTTGGCGATATGGTGATCCTGCAATCGGCCGTGAACCGGGCCTTTAACACGTCCATGGAAGTGGGTGTGAGGGTGTTGGTGGAGAACTACATCTCCGCCTCGCGCCAGAAGGTAGCGGCCGCGTATCTCACGTTTGTCGCCGTAGATCGCCACGGAAGGCGGTTGCAGGTCGCTCCGGTCATTCCCGAGACCGAAGAAGAGAAGCGGCGCTACGAAGGTGCGCTGCGCCGCCGGGAAGCTTCCAAAGCGGAGCGCGAGCGCCGAAAGGCGGACAGAGGGGAAGAGTAACTTGAAAATATTCGGTGGGCCAGCCCGGACCTTCCTCTGCCCAGGTTAGCGTCCAAAAAGACGGACGTGAACCTGGGGCACCAGGCAATGGAACGCGAGGAATCGGAGCGCGCGAAAGCCCATAAAGATTCCGGGCTTACAATGCCGATGACGCTTCATATACTCGAAGATGACTATAAACGGCCATATTAGGAATCCCGATGTCTGAACAAGAACAGTCTCAGAAGCCACGGTCCGAACGCTTGCTCAAGCAGCGATTGCTTTGCTGTGACCATGCAAAAGACCTAATCGTGTCCGCTGAGCGCATCCTGTCGGGCGATCCTCCCAAGCCTAATATCGCCTTTCATCTTATTCTACTGGCGTTGGAAGAAATCGGAAAATCCGGACTGTTAACCTCGCGTGAAGTCAGCAAAGAAAATCGAAGTGTCGGTTGGATCGAAAAGCATTTAGACGATCACGCCTTCAAGCTTCTATGGGGGCTTTGGTCGCCTACGTTCAGTACAAACCATGAAGTCGATCCTGCGAAATTCCAACAGCTCAAAGAATTTTCAGAGAAGGCCCATCAGCAGCGCCTCGCCGGACTATATGTTGATACCGAAGCCGATGAAGGCGGCCTGACTGCGCCTAGCGATGCCGTTAGCTTGGAAGATGCAACGTCATTGCTTGCTGTCGCCAAGCAAAACCTTGAACTTACTCTTGCAGAAGACTCCCCCGACCTAGAAGTTCCCGATGAATTGAGTCACTGGTTTTGGGAGGTCATATCAGACGATACCAAACGGCAACGCTTGTTCAGTGCATCCTTCATCGCAAAGTATTCAGAATTCAAGGGCAATGCGCGCGCATGGATAAGTTGGGCTAAAGAAGAATTCGCGAAGATCAAGCAACAAGAGCAAGAACTCCTTGCGGCTGAGCTGAGCCGCGTAACGGACGGAAACGCGCCTTGGAAAAACCGCTGGCGGCTGAATATGCGCGTCTTCTGCATATCTCACTCGATACGGCAAAGTGTACTCAATGCCTGGAACGATCAGGTTCCGGTCGCAAAGCTCAAATTCGTCACTAGCGGCGAAATACGTCTTGAGCTGACTTTAAGCGATCACATCAAAATCTCAGATGTCATTCCCTCTGGACAGCCTATGAGCAAGATGCTTCTTGCGGCGCTCAACGCTGGCTCAGCGGGATATTTCTGGCATGAACTTCCCAAAACAACCGCTCAGTATTTCGAGAAAATTGAAGACCTAGAAAACCCGCAGATGAAAGTTGAATCGAGCGGAGGTTTTGATCTCAAGCGCCAATGGCTCTCAGCCGAAAATGGCGGCAGGCTGACACTTCTCCAAGAAAAGTTTCTTGATAACGCGGCTAAATGCGCGCTGATGTTTATGCAAATGAAAGAAGAAGACGCAGCCCCAATTTTTGGCCCATACCTAAGCGGTATGACAATGTTGGGTAAGAGCGACGCCTTCTTATCTTTAGACCAGCAGGCCTTTCTTACATTTACCACCGCCCTACAAAATGCCTTGAAGCACTTTGGGGATTGGGATGGAGAGAAGGAAAGTCTCATATCCTCTTTGCATAAAGCCTTGGCAGAAATGGTTCCGGAAGAAAAGCATCGGAACATTATGTTTAGGCATTTGCTTGAGCCGCCTAAACCTCCGCAAGAAATGCAAGAGTACACAGTTTCCGCCAAAAGGCTCGTCGATCTGTATCTAACGCAAACAGCTCACCGGCAATGGAATATAGGTAAAGCACCTTCTCCTTGAATTTTCGGTTGCATCGAACAGATGCAACCCTGGCCTC
>OCZT010002985.1_pt1 | contig 17414 bp, 16 predicted proteins | sample 1539031 | NCBI WGS metagenome assembly OCZT01 (sample SAMEA3539308, study PRJEB22396) | soil metagenome | biome: tundra; feature: field; material: soil | place: USA | collected 2010-05 | depth 0.15 m | reverse complement strand
GTCGAAGGGTGAGGGTGGCCGTTCGTGCCGGGCGCGGCGGTCGAGCGCCGCGTGGCGATCGGCTCGTACGGGTGTACCGCGGGGCCGGTGTACGTCGCCTGCGGCCGGATGAGCCGGTTGTGCGCGAACTGCTCCAGCACGTGCGCGGTCCAACCCGCAATGCGCCCACAGGCGAACATGCAGGTGAACTCGTCGGCCGGGATGCCGAGGCTCGAGAGCGTCGGCGCGGTGTAGAACTCGACGTTCGCGTAGATCTGCTTGCCGGGCTTCTGCTCGCGCAGCACCTTGTCGGCCGCGTCTTCGAGCGCGCGCGCGATCAGGTACCACTTCGTGTGCGATTTCTCGGTCAGGTTCTTCGCCATCTGCTCGAGCTGCGCGGCGCGCGGGTCGCGGATCTTGTACTCGCGGTGCCCCATCCCCATGATCTTCTCGTGTCGCGCGAGCAGGTCGCGGACGTACGGCTCGGCCTTCTCCGGCAAGCCGATCTCCTCGAGGTGCACCATGACCTTGCTCGGCGCGCCACCGTGCAAATCGCCGGCGAGCGTCGAGACCGCGGACGTCACCGCGCAGTAGATGTCGGCACCGGTCGACGCGGTAACGCGTGCCGAAAACGTCGATGCGTTGAACGAGTGGTCGGCCAGCAGCACCAGATAGGTGTCGAGGGCCTGCTCGGCCTCCGGGGTCGGAAGCTCACCGGTGCGCATGAAGAGGAAGTTCGCGGCGGTGCTCAGCTTCGGATCGGGAGCGATCGGCTCGAAGCCGCGGCGCATGCGGTCCCAAGCGGCGACGATCGTCGGGAACTTCGCGATCAAGTCGATCGCCGTCTCGACCGAGGTCTCGTGCGAACCGTCGGGGCGGTGCGGGATGAACTGCGAGATCGCGGAGACCCCGGTGCGCAGCACGTCCATCGGCCAGGCATCGCGCGGGATCGCGTGCAGCATCGCGAGGAGCCCGGACGGGAGCGCCCGGCGCGCGGTGAGGCGCGCGTTCAGGTCGATCAGCTCCTGGTGCGTCGGGAGCTGCCCGAACAGCAGGAGGTGCATGACCTCTTCGAAGCTGGCGTTCTCGGCCAGGTCGTGGATGTCGTAGCCGCGATAGGTGAGCCGGCCCGCCTCCCCCTCGACGTTGCTGAGGACCGTTTCGCCAACGACGACGCCTTCGAGGCCAGGATTCACTACCGTGGACATGGGCGGAAGGATTCTCGACGGGCGGCGTCTCTCCCACGCGCATCTTTTGCCGCCGGACGAGAGGGCTCGCAGCGACGAAAGTCTTAACTGGGATCTCCACCGGTGCCCAGCTCAGCGGGGCGCCTCGCGCGTTCGCTCAGGAGGTCTCATGAGCCGTCCGGTTCTCAATCGCCGCAAGTTCGTCACCATCGCGGGGGCCGGCAGTGCCGCCGCGGTGTTCGGAATCCCGGCCTACATCCCGCGGGTCGGCGAGGCGGCCGACGCGATCAAGATCGGTCTGCTCGAACCGTACACCGGCGTCTACGCGGGGCCGGCCGAGAACGAGACCCATGGCTTCGAGATGGCTGCCGACGCGTGGAACAAGCGCGGCGGGATCATGGGCCGCAAGATCGAGCTGGTCAAGGAAGACGAGCAGAACGACCCCGGCGTCGCCGCCCAGAAGGCCCGTAAGCTGGTCAACCAGGACAAGGTCGCGGCGCTCTGCGGCACGGTGTCGAGCGGCGTCTCGCTCTCGGTCGCCGGCGTCGCGAACACGCTCGGCACGCTCTTCATGGACTCGGGTGGGCACAGCGACGACGTGACCGGCAAGAGCTGTCACTGGAACGTCTTCCGCACCTGTCACAGCACCTGGATGGAGACGCACGCGACGGGGTACTCGCTGCAGAAGCGTTTCGGCAAGAAGTGGTTCTTCATCACGCCGGACTACGCGTACGGTCACTCCCTCGAAGCCGGCTTCAAGGACGTGCTCGCGCACAACGGCGGCAGCATCGTCGGCAACGAGCTCACGCCGCTGGGAACCACCGACTTCAGCTCGTACCTCACCAAGATCGATGCGGCGAAGCCCGACCTCGTGCTCGTCTTCGTGCAAGGCGACGACTACACGAACTGCCTCAAGCAGATGAACCAGTTCGGGCTGCTCAAGAAGTACCCGGTCGGCGGTCCGCAAGTCGAGCTCGAGCCGCTGCTCGGCCTCGGTCCGGAAGCGCGCCAAGGCTACTGGGGCGTCGAATGGTACTACAAGAGCGAGAAGACGCTGGGCAAGAATAACAAGGTGGCTCAGGAGTTCGTCGCCGAGTCGATCAAACGCTACGGCCGCCCGCCGACGGCGCGCAACGCCTTCGGGTACATCACGCTGGATCGCCTGGCACACGCGATGAACGACGCCAAGAGCGTCGATCCCGTGAAGGTCGCGCGCGCGATCGAGGGCGTCCATTTCACCTCGATCTTCGCCGGCAGCGCCTACTACCGCAAGGAGGACCACCAGCTGATGTGGCCGATGTGGGTCGCGAAGATCCGGCCGAACGGGACGCCGGGTGACAAATACGACCTGTTCGACGTGACCGACATCAACGCGGCGGAAGCCGTCGAGCAGACGATCGCGCAAAAAGAGGCGGTCTGCAAGCTGGGTTACCCCGGCGCGTAACACCGCATGATCGAGCACATCGGGCCCCAGCTCTTCAACGGGCTGGTGCTCGGCGCGTTCTACGCGATCGTCGCACTCGGGCTCTCGCTCATCATGAACCTCACCGGCACCATCAACATGGCGCACGGGAGCTTCATGACGCTCGCGGGTTACCTCGCGTACACGATGGTGCTCCGCAAGGTCCCGTTTGGGTGGGCGCTGATCTTGGCGCCGCTGATCGCGGTCCTCGTCGGGATCATCGTAGAGCGGACGCTGGTGCGTCCGCTCTACAAGCGCGAGCCGTTTTATAGCCTGCTGATGACCTTCGGACTCTCGCTGATGGCGGAGGAGGCCTTCCGCCTGATCTGGGGACCGAACGGCGTGCCGTTTTCGCCGCCGCCGGCGCTCGCGGGCGCGGCGAGCTTGGGTTTCATGCAGTTTCCGACCTTCCGCATCTTCATCGTCGTCGTACTCCTGATCGCGATCGCGGCGCTCGCGCTGTTCCTCACCCGCACGCGCTTCGGCCTGCGGCTGCGCGCCGCCGTGCAGGACACCGAGATGATCGCGGCGCTGGGGACGAACACGCAGGTCCTGTACGCGGTGAATTTCAGCCTCGGCATCTTCCTGGCCGGGATCGCGGGCGTCCTGGCGGGCGGGATGCTCGGGCTCTCGCCGACCAGCGGCAACGCGCTGCTCATGCCGGCGTTCGTCACGGTGATCATCGGCGGGATGGGCAGCCTGTTCGGCAGCATCGTCGGCGGCCTGTTGGTCGGGATCGCGATCTCGATGACGACGCTGTTCATCCCGGCTGCGAGCGAAGTCTCGATGTACGTGCTGATGGCGATCGTCTTGCTGGTGCGGCCGCGCGGCCTCTTCGGAGAAGAGGGCATCTTCGGGTGACCGCACGCAAGGAGCTTCTCCTCTCAGCGGCCGTCGTCGTGCTGTTCGCGTTCGGCCCCTGGATCTCGCCGCTGATGCATCTGGACGTCTCGATCGTGAGCGGCGTGCTGGTGATCGCGATCGCGGTGATGAGCGTCAACCTGCTGCTCGGGTACACCGGGCTGCCCGCGTTCGGCAACGCGGCCTACTTCGGCCTCGGCTCCTACGGGGCGGCCCTCTCCGTCAAGTACTTCCAGGTACACTTCGCCGAGGCGATCGTCATCGGCACGGTCGCCGGCCTGCTCGGCGGCCTCATCCTCGCGCCGTTCCTCTTGCGCCGGCGCGGGATTTACTTCGGGCTGCTCTCGATCGCGTTCGGGCAAGTCTTCTACTTCATCGCGTACCGCTACACGGACGTGACCGGGGGTGAGGACGGCATGCAGGTTCCGCGGCCGCTCTTCGTGCTCGCGAATGCCCACGCGACGGTGAGCGACTTCGGGTTCTACTATGTCGCGCTGGCGTTCTTCGTGATCGCGGTGATCGCGTTCCGCACGATCGTGCGTTCGCCGTTCGGCCGGACGCTGATCGCGATCCGGCAGAACGAACCGCGCGTTCGCTACCTCGGGCTCAACACCGATCGGTTCATCTTTGTCGCGCTGCTCATCTCCTCGACGATGGCCGGCCTGAGCGGCGCGCTCTCCGGGCTGCTCATCAACTTCGCGTTTCCGCTCCAGCTCGACTGGCACCAGTCGGGCTACTTCGTGCTCTCGATGATCCTGGGCGGTGCGGGAACCGTGTGGGGGTCGCTGGTCGGCGCGTTCATCTACGTGATCGGGAACGACATCATTTCGACGATCACTTCGTGGTGGCAGATCTTCCTCGGCGCGCTGTTCGTCGCATGCGTCCTTTTCTTTCCGCGCGGGATCCTGGGGACGCTCCAAGCGCTCGGGCGCCGCGCGCCGCAGGCGTTCGGCGACGACGACGACGACGATCACGCGGCGTTCGATCCGCACGCGGTGCCGGAGGCCGGCCGTGGCGTCTGACGGCGTGCTGCTCGAAGCCACCGGTATCACGAAGGTGTTCGGCGGCGTGCGGGCCGTCGACGACGTCTCGCTGCAGGTTCGCGAAGGGACGATCCACGCGCTCATCGGGCCGAACGGCGCGGGCAAGACGACGTTCTTCAACGCGATCTCGGGGTTCGCGTTCCCCGAGCGCGGTCGCGTGACGTTCCGCGGCACCGACGTGACGCGGCTGGTCAACTGGCGGCGGATCGCGATGGGGATGGGGCGGACGTTCCAGACGCCCAGCATCTTCCCCGAGCTCAGCGTCGACGCCAACATCCGGCTCGGCGTGAGCGCGCACGCGAAGCAGGCGTTCCGGCTGCGCGCACCGCGCGGCGAGGCGAAGGCGGCGGTCGACGGCCGCGTCGACGAGTTGCTCGGCTTCGTCAATCTGATCGCGCAGCGCGACCGGCCGCTGGCAGAGCTCGCGCACGGTTCGCAGCGGCTGTGCGAGATCGCGATGAGCCTGTCGACCGATCCGGTCCTGGTGCTCCTCGACGAGCCGATGGCCGGGCTCGCGGAGGCCGAGACCGACCGCATCATCGGCGTGATCCGCGACCTGCGCGTCCGTCTCGGGCTGACGGTGCTGTTCGTCGAGCACAACATGCGCGTCGTGCTGAGCCTCGCCGACCGTATCACGGTGCTCGATCGCGGAAAGCTGCTCGCCGAGGGGACGCCGGCGGAGATCGCCGCGAACGAAGCGGTCCGCAGCGCGTACCTCGGTGAAGGCGTGCTCGATCATGTCTAAACCGCTGCTCGCACTGGACGGCGTCTGCACCAACTACGGCAAGATCCGCATCCTGCGCGACGTCTCGCTGACGGTCGGCGAAGGCGAGGTCGTGGCGCTGCTCGGGCTCAACGGTGCCGGCAAGACGACGACGATGCGCAGCATCCTCGGCCTCACGCCGCCGCTCGCCGGCACGGTGAAATACGCCGGGCAGAACATCACCGGCTGGCCGGCCTACCGGGTCGCGCGGCTCGGCGTCGGGTACGTCCCCGAAGGCCGCCGGATGTTCAAGGACTTGAGCACGCTCGAGAACCTGCAGCTCGCTGAAAACGGGCGCGGGGGCGCGTGGACGATCCCGCGCGTGTTCGAGCACCTTCCGAAGCTCGCCGAGCTGCGCTCGCGCAAGGCCGGTCGCCTCTCCGGCGGCGAGCAGGAGATGCTCGCGATCGGGCGCGCGCTGGTGGCGAACCCGCACCTGCTGCTGGTCGACGAGCCCTCGCAAGGGCTCGCACCGCTCATCGTCGAGGACGTCTACCGCATCCTCGGCGAGCTCAAGCAGACCGGGGTCGCGATCCTGATCGTCGAGCAGAACGCGCTGCTGGCGCTGAAGATCGCCGACCGCGCCTACGTCCTCGACAGCGGCCGCATCGTCCACTCCGGCGCCGCCGCCGAGCTCGCCGCCGACCGCGACCGCATCCGCACCCTCATGGGCCTCGACGTCGCACCGACCGGCTGAGACGGGCCCATGCGAGATGCGGCGTCGGTTCTCGTTACGCTGCTGACGGTCTTGGCGCTCGGTGCGTCCGTGACGGATGCCGCGGCGGCCGCGGAGGCGACGACGGGGACGATCGCGGGCAGCGTTCTGGCGCTGGACGGTTCGGCGATCGGCGGTGCGACGATCGTGGTCACCGCGCCGAACGACCGGCACGCGACGACGAGCGATGCGCGCGGTCACTTCACGATCCTCGGGATCGACGCCGGGACGTACACCGTCTCAGCCGACGCGCGCGGATACCAGGCGGCAGCGCACAGCAACGTCGTCGTGCTGCCCGGGGAGAGGCAGCGCGTCGACTTCCGGCTCGCCACCGGACACGTGGTGATCGGCGGCGTGCGATCGCGAGCGAGCGCGTTCGCGGTCGGTTCGCCCTCGGCAGTGTTCGCGGTTACCGGTGATGCTGCGCGCGCGTCTTCACCCGCGGCGTCGTCCGCGCTGGCGACCTACTCGGCGCGAACGGTGCAAGGCGCGATCGCCGCCGTCCCCGGCGTGCAGCTGGACGCCTTCGCGAACGCGATCCTGCGCGGCGGCAAGGTCGACGACGCGCTCTTCGACTTCGATTCCGTGCCGGTACCGCAGGGATTGATCGCGGAGCCGGGCGGCAACGTGATCGGCGCCCAACTCCCGACGACCGGGATCGCGACGACGACCGTGACGCTCGCGGGATACCAGGCCGAAGGCGACAACGCGCTCGGCGGGATCGTCAACCAGATCCCGGCCGTCGGTGCGTACCCCGCTCGCACGACGTTCGAGATCGGTGCGGGAGCCGGCGCGCGCGAGCAGCAAGTTGCGCTGACGAGCCTGTGGGCGACGCAGGACTTGCGCTGGCGCTATGCGTTCGCAGCGACGACCAGCAGCCGCGAGTTCGCGTACGGAGACGGAAGGACGTTCTACCCCAGCGAGGCCGGGACGTACGGGCTCGCGATGCAGCGCCGCAGCGCCTCGTCGGTCTCGGGGAACGTCCACTTCCGCGCGACGCCGAGCGATGATCTCTCCGTGACCGCGCTGGTTGCCGCGGCGAGCTACGACCAATACGGAACGCCGTACGCGGGCCAGACCTTCGGCGCGTTCGGAGACGCGAGCGCCTTCGGCGCCGGCGATCCCAACGCGCCGGTGCGTACGCCTGCGCGCGTGCGCGGAACGCTGGACGTCGTGAAGCTGCAATGGACGCACGCGACACCGCACGGGCTTACCCGAATGCAGGCATACGGCTCGCAGTTCGGATCGGTCTCGGGCGGGCCGTTCTGGGACGATCTGTCGTTTCCGGACGGCCCGATTTCCCTGGCCGCGACGCAGGGCGGGCGCGTCGCCGGGTTGTCGTATGACGCCGACCTCGCCGGAAGCGACCGGCACCAGGTCAAGTACGGCGCCGGCTACCGGACGAGCACGACGTTCCTGGACGAACTCGTCCCGACCGCGAACGAGCGCATCCGCTCGCGACCGACGATCTTCTCCACCCTCGCGTACGCCGGCGACACGTGGACGATCGCGCCGCGCGTCGATCTCAGCGCTACGGCCCGTTTCACCTCGGTGCACATCGTGCCCAGCAACGGCTTCGCGTACGACGTGCGGGCGCTCGATCCGCACGCGTCGGCGGTGTACCGGCTCGGCGCGGACCTCGCGCTGCGCGCGACGTTCGACCACACCACCGTCGCCCCGAAACCGTTGCAAGCCGACCGCACCGACTCGACCGGCCCCGCAGTGTTCGTCCCGCTCGGTCCGGAGACGCAGAGCGCGTTCACCTACGCGCTCGAAGGCGGCGGCCGGACGCAGTTCCGCTTGACGTTTTTTTCGGAGCGCGAGCTGAACCGCATCGACGTGCTGCCGGTCAACTTTCGTTCGATCGTGAGCCAGGGAAAGAGTCCGAGCGCGGTCGGCGTCCCGACGAACGCCGGCGAGCTGCGCGCGCGCGGGTTCGACGCGTGGCTCAAGCGCGGCCGCCTGACGTTCAGCGCGACCGCGCTGCGCGGTGCGTCGTCGAGCGCTTCGCAGTTCGCGTACAACGGCCTGAACGCCGCGGCGGTCGCGGCCGGACATCTCTTTCCGCTCGGGTACGTCCCCGATCTCTCGGCGATCGCCTCGTTCGAGATGCCGGTCGGGCCGCGCGTGCGGGTCTCGCCGACCGTGTCGTTCGAATCCGGCTACCGCTACGGGAACGGGAAGGCGATCTGGACGTTCGACGCGACCGGCCGTCCCGTTGCGGTACCGAACGACAACCACGTCAACCCCGGCTACAGCTACTACTTCCTGCGCGATCCGGCCGCGCCGTTCGACGCCGCGAGCAATCCGTACGTCGGAACGCTCGGCACGCCGGAGGGAGCCGATCCGAACACGCTGCGTTCGCCGCCGCAGACGCTGGTCTCACTCCACATCGAAGCCGACGTCGCGCCGCGACTCACCGCGATTCTCGACGTGGTGAACCTGTTCGCAGCGGCGAGCCCCACGCAGTTGCAGGGCAACCCGTACCTCATCGGTCCGCCCGGCTACGCCGGCGGCGACCCCTCCTACGCCGCCTGGTACGCCCAGTATCTCGGCGGCGGTTCGTACGTGCTCGGCAACGGCGTCCCGACCAACGACGGGCGCACCCAAGCCCTGCCATGGACGTACGGCCGCGGCGGCTACGTCCCGCAGAGCTACCCCGCAGCACGCTCGGTCGAGCTCATGCTACGCTACCGGTTGTGAGGCGGCCAGAGAAAATCCGCGGCGTGGCGCTAGCGAAAAAAGAGAAGCCCGCCATGAGCGGGCTTCTCCGTGTGGTGGGCCACCGCCGCGGCCCCATGCCCGACAAGCGGGAGACTGCGCCATGGTAGCTTTCGCGAGCTACTCCGTAAAGAGAGGCTCAATCTTGGCCGCACCATCCGCATACGAGCGGATGGCGCTCGACCTCGCCGCCAACGATACTGGATCTTGTGGGGATCCTTCGAGCCGCCCCTTGCCTCGGCCGTGAAGTACCGAATTCGGTTGATCGCAACCGAATTCGGGAGTAAACGCCGACACAGAGCATCGATGTCAAGCCACTTATACGGAGTGTCCTTTACGGCTCCGTAGTAAAGGTTGAAGCCATCGACGTAAATATTCGTTCGAATCGATACACCCGTACAAGGCAAGACCGCCTTACGGCGGTCTGCACCCTCGCGCCGAAGCTTGAGGGGGATTGTAAGCCAATCGTACCCTGCCCCGGAAACCGCCGTGAATACCTAAGAACGGGCCGTCCGCAGCAAAGTCGTTCACTCTCGCCCAAGCGGACCCGTTCTTCGCAACCCTGAGGCGCTGGTCGGCCGTCGTGGAGCTCGTGACGAGGACGACTGACGTCAGGCAGCTACACCCTTTCTTCGTCGGCGAGGTGACGGGGACCGATCTGCGGGCGCTCGACGAGCACGGGATCGACGAGATTCGTTCGATGATGGACCGCTATGCCGTGCTGGTCGTGCGGGAGCAGCCGTTCGCGGACGCCGAACAGGTCGAGTTCGCGCGGCGGCTCGGCGGCGGCGAGATCGTCACCAAGGTCGGGCGCAGCGTGATCGACCATGCCGCGCGGCTGACCGAGCCCGGGATGACCGACATCTCCAACCTCGATGAAAATCAGCAGATCATCGCCCGCGACGACCGCCGCCGGATGTACTCGCTCGGCAACCGCCTGTGGCACACCGACTCGTCGTTCCAAAACCCGATCGCGCGCTACTCGATGCTCTCGGCGAAAGAGGTCCCGAGCGCGGGCGGCGAGACCGAGTACGCCGACATGCGCGCCGCCTACGACGCACTGCCGGCTGCGCTCAAGGCGGAGATCGAAGAGCTGCGCGCGTTTCATTCGATCATCTACTCGCGCTCGACGATCGGGTTCACCGACTTCAGCGACGCGGAGCGCGCGCAGTTTCCCGGCGCCGAGCAGCCGTTGGTGCGCGTCCATCCCGGTTCCGGCCGCACGAGCGTCTACCTCGCCTCGCACGCTTCGCACGTGATCGGTTGGCCGGTCCCGGAGGGCCGCATCCTGCTGCGCGAGCTGATGGCGCTCGCGACGCTACCGCAGTTCGTGTACCGCCGCACCTGGCGCACGGGGGACTTTGTCATCTGGGACAATCGCTGCACGATGCACCGCGGGCTCCCATTCGACGAGGCGACGCAGCGGCGCGACCTGCGGCGCGTTACGACGGTCGACGTCGCACCTACGGCAGTGAGGGTCTGAGCGGGATCCTACGCGTCGTCGACGGCGCTGATCGTTACGATGTGGTCGACGCTGACCTCGACGTTGTGGGCGACGCGCTCGCCACGCACCGTGTTGAGCCGCACGAGCCGCGCTTCGAGTGTCGCGGCGAAGCCCGCACGGATCGCGCGGTATCCGTCCTCGTTCGTCGTCAGCCGGTGGCCGTCGCTCAGGAAGACGTCATAACGCTTCATGCGTTCATTCTACTCTGAAAGCGAGCGCTACGTCGAGGCGGCGACGCGGACGGCGCTGCCGAGGTAGGCGGCGCGCATCTCTTCGCTCTGGAGGAGCGTTCCGGCGTCGCCGCTGAGCGCGACGCGTCCCGTCTCCAGGACGTAGGCGCGGCGCGCGATCTGCAGCGCGAGGTGCGCGTTCTGCTCGACCAGGAGGACGGTCGTTCCGTCGCGGGCGATCCGGGCGATCGTCTGCATCACGTCCTTGACCACGAGTGGGGCGAGCCCGAGCGAGGGCTCGTCGAGGAGCAGCAGCTTCGGCCGCGCCATGAGCCCGCGCGCGATCGCGAGCATTTGCTGCTCGCCGCCGGAGAGCGTCCAGCCCAGCTTCGCGGCGAGCCCGCGCAGCTTCGGGAACATCGTCAGAACTTCGTCCACGTCGCGCTCGATCTCGACGCGGCGCGCGCGCCGCGCGGTCGCGCCGAGACGCAGGTTGTCGAGCACGGTGAGCCCCGGAAAGATGCGGCGGCCTTCGGGGACGTGCGCGATCCCAAGCGCGACGACGTCCTCGGGATCGAGCCCGTCGAGCGAACGCCCGTCGAAGCGCACCTCGCCCGCGGCCGGCGCGATTACGCGCGAGATCACCTTGAGCGTGGTGCTCTTGCCCGCCCCGTTCGCGCCGAGGAGCGAGACGATCTCGCCTTCGGCGACGTCGAGCGAGATGCCGTGCAGCGCTTCAACCGCGCCGTAGCGCGCGACGAGCCCCTCGATCTCAAGCAGCATCGAGCGTCCCCCCGAGGTACGCGGTGATGACGTCGGGGTTACGCGCGATCTCCGCAGGCTGGCCTTCGGCGATGTGCTGGCCGAAGTTGAGGACGGTGATGCGGTCGCTGACGGACATCACGAGGTTCATGTCGTGCTCGATCAGCAGCAGCGTCGTGCCGCGCTCGCGGATGCTGCGCAGCAGCACGACCAGCGTATCGGTCTCGGCCGGGTTCATTCCGGCAGCCGGTTCGTCGAGCAGCAGCAAGCGCGGCTCGCTCGCGAGCGCGCGCGCGATCTCGACGCGCCGCTGGTCGCCGTACGGCAAGCTGCGCGCCGACGCACCCGCGACGTGCTCGAGCCCGACGAACCGCAGGAGCTCGTGCGCCTTCTCGCGCGTCTCGCGCTCCTCGCGCGCGGTCGCACCGCCCGGTAGGAGCGCGCCGACAAAGCCGACGCGCGTGCGGACGTGGCGGCCGATCATCACGTTCTCGACGACGCTCAGGTCGCCGAACAACCGAATGTTCTGGAACGTGCGAGCGACGCCGAGCCGGGCGATCGCGTGCGCGGGAAGCCCGGCCAGCTCGCCGCCGTCGAAGCGGATCGAGCCGCCGTCGGCGCGGTACAGCGCCGAGATCACGTTGAGCGTCGTCGTCTTGCCGGAACCGTTCGGCCCGATGAGCGCGTGAACGTCGCCCGCCCGCACGGTCATGTTGAGCGCGTTCACGGCCGTGACACCGCCGAAACGCTTCACCAGGCCGCGCACCTCGAGCAGGCCGCTCGCCGCCGCCGCGACGTCGTCGGCGCTGCTCATGCCGCGTCCGGCCGGCGCGTGAATCGCGTTCGGAGCGTGTCGAGCAAACCGACCAGACCGCGGGGCATGAAGACGACCATCGCGACGACGGCAGCGCCGTACACCATGATGTACGACGTCTTGAGCGGACGCAGGACCTCCGGCAAGAACCACAGCAGCACCGCGCCGAGGATCGCGCCGCTGATCGACGCTGAGCCGCCGACGATGAGCATCACCAGGAACACGACGGACTGGTCGAACGAGTACGAGTCGGGGCTGATGAACTTCGTCAAGTGGGCCAGGAGGCTGCCCGCCAGGCCGGCGTACGCGCCCGCCAGCACGAACGCGATGATCTTGTAGCGCGTCGCGTCGATCCCGGTCGCGCGCGCGGCGATCTCGTTCTCACGGATCGCTTCGAGTGCGCGGCCGACCCGGGTCGTCTTGATCCGCCACGCGACGTACGCGCATGCGAGGACGGCCACCAGAACGATGTAATAGTACCGGCCATAGCTGTCGAAGACGAACGACCCGATCTGCGGCGGGGGGATGTTGCCCATCCCGTCGCTGCCATTGGTGACGCTCTTCCAATTGATCAGCACGAGCTGGGTGATGATACCGAAGCCGATCGTCGCCAGCGCGAGGTAGTGCCCGGAGAGGCGCAGGCAGGGATAGCCGACCGCGAGGCCGACCAGCGCGCTCATCATCATCGCCGCACCCATCGACGGCCAGGCCGGCCAGCCGAGATTCGTCGTGAGCCAGCCCGACGTATACGCTCCGATCCCGAGGAACGCGGCTTGAGCGAGAGAGAGCTGGCCGGCGAAACCGAGCAAAATCCCCAAACCCATCACCACGATCGCATAGATGCCCGCGGTATCGACGAGCGAGAGCAGATAGTCGGAATGCACGAAGGCAGGCAACAGCGCGAGGACCGCGATCAGGACCGCGATCGCGACAGGGCGAGATGCGCCACCCTTCGACGAGCTCAGGGTGACATTGGGGCCGCTCAGGGTGACATTGGGGTTGGACGTCACGCCTTCTCCGCCACGCGTTCGCCGAACAGGCCCTGCGGGCGCACGAGCAGCACGCTGATCAGGATGATGAACGCGATCGCGTCGACGTAGGCCGACGAAATGTAGAAGCCGCCGAACGTTTCGATCACCCCGATCGCGAGCCCGCCGACGATCGCGCCGGGGATGCTGCCGAAGCCGCCCACGATGCTCGCCGCAAACGCTTTGAGCGCGATGAGCGCGCCCATCTCCTTGGTGACCGTGAAGAGCGGCGCGACGAGGAGCCCGGAGATCGTGCCGAGCAGCGCGCTGTAGACGAAGGTGATCGCGACGATGCGGCCGACCCGGACCCCGACCAGCCGCGCGGTAGCGCGGTCCTGGGCGGTGGCCCGCATCTGCTTGCCGAGCGTCGTGCGCTCGAACAAGAAGAACTGGAAGGCGATCAGCACCGCGGTGACGCCGATGATCAGCAAGTCCTGCGGGCGGATGTGGAGCGGACCGACCGAGATCGTGTCCACCGCAAAGAGGCTCGGCATCACGATGGGTTGGCTGCCCCAGATCATTTGCGCTGCGTTTCGCAGGAAGATCGAGACGCCGATCGTCGAGATGACGACCGGCATCCAACCTCGATCGCGCAGCGGGTGGTAGGCAATCCGGTTGAACAGCAGCCCGAAGCCAACCATGAGCACGAGCACGAGCAGGTACACGCCGACGATCGGCAGCTGCCAGTGCACGACCGTGCCGAACACCGTGATCGCCGGCAGCAGGAACGTCACCGCAATGTACGAGGGGAACATGACGAACTCGCCCTGGGCGAAGTTCACCACGCCGACCGCGTTGTAGATCAGCACGAATCCGAGCGCGACGAGCGCGTATATCGACCCGAACGCCAAACCGCTGACCAGCAGCTGCATGTTGGCGACCGGGTCGAAGTGCATCAGCCGGAGACCTTCTTGACGAGGTGCAGCTTACCGTCTTGATTCTGGCCGATCGAGACGGAGTGCACCATGTTGCCCTCGGCGTCAGCGCTGAACGTCCCCAGGACACCGTCCCAGTTCTTGATCCCCTTCAGCGACGCGATCGTCTGCTTCGGATCGGTTCCCTTCTGTTTCTTGTACGTGTCGGCGAGCATGTATACCGCGTCGTAGACCCAGCCGGAGCCGGTTCCGACGTCGGGCAGGTGATGGTACTTGCGAAAGAACGAAGTCAGGAAGTGCGTCGCGACGTTCGAGTTGAAGCCGACGATGAAGTCGACGGCGCAGTAGGTGCCGTACGCGTCCTTGCCGGCGACCTCCATCGCGGTCTGGTTTCCGAGCGAGGGCGAGCCGACGATCGGAACGTTGAGAGCGAGCGAATGGACCTGTTTCAAGATGATCGCGGTGTCGCTCGGGTTCTGGATGTACATCAAAACGACGTCCGGCGCCGCCTGCTTGATCTTGAGGATCTCGGCCGTGAAATCTTTGGCGTCCTTCGGATACTGCTCGTTGGCGACGGGCTCCATCCCCAACTTCTTGAGGCTCTGGACGATCTGGTCAGCGCCGCCGACGCCGAACGCGTCGCTGGCGTGCAGGATCGCGATCTTCTTGCCCTTCTTGTCCTTCACGGCGAAGTTCGTCATGCCCGCGCCGGTGATGCCGTCCGAACCGCGCAGCCGGAACATCCCCGGAACGCCGAGCTGGGTGTTCTTCACGGCCGTCCCGCCGGTCATCCAGGGAATCTCGTGCGTCTTCATCACCGGAGCCATCGCCTGAACCTGGGTCGAGAGCACCGGACACACGATCGCGACGACGTTCTCGCCGAGCAGCTTGTTCAGCGCCGACACGGCGGATTGATTGTCGTTCGTCGCGTCTTCTTCGACGATCTCGAACGGGCGGCCGCCGTACACCTTGTCGGGTCGCGCGTTGATCTCTTCGACCGCGAGCGCCGCCCCCTCGTGCTCCTGTTGGCCGAGTAGCGCGTTCGAGCCCGTCAGGCACGGGATCGTGCCGAGCCTGATCGGCTCGGGCGCAGCACCGACGATCGCGGGAAAGCCGATAGCGGCGCCCGCCGCGACGGCCCCCGTCGTCGCAAGAAAGTTCTTCCGGTCGAGTCTCACGGTGCGGGTTCCTTTCAGAATCGGGCAGGCTCCGCCGCTAAAACGACGGGCCGATGCGGTTGATCGCGAAATCGCGGAAGCCGAGCGCTTCCGCCGCGGGCTCGCGGCCGTTGGCCGCCTCGATGATCCAGTCGAAGATCTCGTCGCCGACTTGCTCGAGCGTGCGCGTTCCGTCGACGATCGTGCCGGCGTTGACGTCCATGTTCTCGCGCATCCGCTCGAACATCGTCGTGTTGGTCGCCACCTTGATCACCGGCGCGATCGGTGAGCCGGTCGGCGTGCCGCGCCCGGTGGTGAACACGACCACCTGCGCGCCGCCCGCGATCATCCCGGTAAGCTGCTCGATGTCCTGACCCGGCGTGTCCATCACGACCAACCCGCGTTCGCTGGGCCGATCTGCGTACTCGACGACCTCGCGCAGCGCGGACGAGCCGCCTTTGTACGCGGCCCCGAGCGACTTCTCTTCGATCGTCGTCAAGCCGCCGGCGATGTTCCCCTGGGTCGGGTTTCCGCCGCGAATGTCGACGTGCATCGCGCGCGCTCGCGCTTCGACGCGCTCGATCATCTCGTAGAGTTTCGCCGCGACCGGTTCGCTCGCACGCTCCGCGAGCAAATGTTCGGCTCCGACCAGTTCGGGGACCTCGGCCAGAATGACCGTCCCGCCTTCGGCCACGACGCGGTCGCTGCAGTATCCGAGCGCCGGGTTCGCGGTGATCCCCGAGAAGCCGTCGCTCCCGCCGCATTCCGTGCCGACGATCAACGCGCTGAGCGGGCACGCGGTCCGTTCGTGCGCCGCCGCTTCGCGCAGCAGCTCCTGCGCGATCGCGACGCCGCGCGCAATCGTCTCGGTCGTTCCGCCCGACTCCTGGATCCCGATCACCTCGACGCGTTGGCCGCGCGCGGCGATCTCTTCGGCCAGCGCCTTCGACTCGTTCGTCTCGCAGCCAAGCCCGACGACGAGCACCGCGGCGACGTTGGGATTCGCCGCGAACCCGGCCATCGTTCGCTTCGTCTGCTCGAAGTCGGCACCGACCTGCGCGCATCCGGTGGGATGCCCGATCGTGATCACGTCCGGCACCTTGCGTCCGATCAGCTCGACCACGTGGTTCGCGCACATCACCGAGGGCAGCACGACGACGTGGTTGCGAACGCCGACGGTGCCGTTCGCGCGCTTGTAGCCCAGGAAGGTCCGTTCGCTCATGATGATCCCTTGGCAAGGTCGCCGCGTCCGCGCGTGCCCTCGACGTTGTGGACGTGGACGTGCTCGCCGGGAGCGATCGGTCCGGTCGCGCGACCAATGACCTGACCGTACTTGCGGATCAGCGCACCGCCGGCGATCGGACGCGTCGCGAATTTATGGCCGGTCGGGATCTCGGTCGCGACGCTTACCCCGGCGCCGTCGCCGAAGCGGACGGCAGTCCCCGCCGCGAGGGGCCGCAAGGCGACCGCGACGTCGTCGTCATCCTTCAAGTGCAGGGCAGCCCCGTCGTCCGAAAGCGGCATGTGCGCGCTAGGAATCGTCAGGTCACCGGACAACTCCTGCCGCGATGGACGCGATCGGGGTTCAGCGGCGCCTCCACGCGCACGTCGTCGATGCGCTCGTGCCGATGATCGCGAGCGGTGAGCTTGCCCCCGGCAGCTTGCTGCCGACCGAGCCTGAGATGAGCACGCGGTTCGGCGTGTCCCGCTCCGTCGTGCGCGAGGCGCTACGCGTGCTCGGCGAAAAAGGGCTGATCGAGGTTCGGCACGGCTCGGGCACGCGGGTCACGACGCCCGACCGGTGGGATGCGCTCGACCCGTCGATCCTCGGCGCGCTGCGCGGCCGCGGTTCGAGTGTCGCCGTGCTGCACGACTTGCTCGAGGCGCGGACGATCGTCGAGTGCGAGGTCGCCGCCCTCGCGGCCGAACGCGCCACGCCGGGCGAACGCGACGCGCTCGAGGCGGCGTTGCGGCTCATGCGCGACGCGCTCGACGATCCGGCCCGCTTCGTCATCGGTGATTCGAGCTTCCACCTCACCCTGCTGCGCGCGGCGCGCAATCGCGTCCTCGAACGGATGACGCAACCGATGCACGAGCTGCTGCAGTACGCGCAGGCGCTCACCGACGCGATCCCCGGCGTGCTGGCGCGCGCGCTCGCCGAACACGAGGCGATCGCGGATGCGGTGATGCGCCATGATCCTGACGCCGCACGCAACGCGATGCGCGAGCATCTCCAACAGACCCAGCGTAACATCATCTCGATCACGGAGGCCTCATGACAGCGATCGACGCGCGGATCGTCCGCGACACCTTGGAAGCCGACGCCATCTACGACGTGACCGGCGCCGCGTGCGCCGCGCTCGCGCCGGTCCT
>OCZT010002984.1_pt1 | contig 17414 bp, 11 predicted proteins | sample 1539031 | NCBI WGS metagenome assembly OCZT01 (sample SAMEA3539308, study PRJEB22396) | soil metagenome | biome: tundra; feature: field; material: soil | place: USA | collected 2010-05 | depth 0.15 m | reverse complement strand
TCATTTGTCTGAATTTGTGTTGTTCATAGTCTCGTCTGTTACGCTTACCGCTAACGGCCAGCGGGTATGGGCAGTAAGTGTTACCTGACGCAGCCATCCGGCCACCAGTCCTGGTACTTTAGCCGAAAATCTGTCCCGGTGGTAAGGAAGGTATGGCGCAATTTTTGCAAGTCCCGGCGAAAGAAATAATTGTCGCTTTAGCACGGATCTGTCCAGAGCCGGAATCACGATGCTTGTAAACGGACGAGTTTTTTGTTTCACTATAAAGTTGTCAAGGTGAGGTGCAAAAATTGTGACAAACTTATTGCCTATACCCGCTTGTTAGCTGCTGGGCTATTTTTAAACTGTCTTGGTTGCAGGAGTTGTCAAGGTTGACCTTTTTTAAAGTCCCGGTTGATAGCACTGATTTGTCATGCTATTGGAATCTGTCTTTACGGGGAACATCTCTTTGTTTTTATCTACTGTTTATCCTTAAATATGTTTATAAAAATCCGAAAACTATGAGTCGAGACCTGGCTGGCAAGTGTAATAAGCTAAGTTGTTGATTATATATGTATTCAGAAGCTTGATAGCTAATTACATTTGCCAGTGAGTTAGCTGCTGGGCAAATTTTGTGATTGTCTTTGTGAAACAACGTTTTCTGCTTTAGCCGCCTGTCTCGCCGAGTGGCAGGGACGTGCTGGAAGGCTCTTTACGCAAAACCTTGCATTACTAAATAAAACGGAATCTTATGTTTGCGTAATGTGCCTGACAGCGAAGGGACGGTCTTTAATTAATTATCATAGGGGTAAATATTTTCTTATTTAAGTAATGAATTAATATGTAAATTACAAAGAAATATCAAAGCCGAACTTATAATCTATAATCTCCCTTTTATGTTTGTTAACAATCCAACCTTTTTCTTTATGGCTAATATCAATAATCTCACTAGTTGATGTATTTCTGAATCTTTTAGCAACTTCCTCCAGAACACATAATTCAGAGGCAGAAAACAAAGAGGCATTGAACTCATGTTTTGGGTTTGGTTTAAACTTATCTCCAATGCCGCCATCATGAAATAGAGTTGATATTATATCAAATTCGTCATTGCGGGCAAGGTAGTCGTAAATACTATCATAGTTTTCAGGAACAGGACCCATTAGTATCGCTCTATATTTCATTCCACTCATAGAAAATCCGGATTTTTCATACATAACAAAGTCTGCATAGAAAAGTAGCTTATTTAATTTTGTCTTATAAGGTTTAAGCTTTTCTGCAAAAAATATTATCATTTCCGTAAACTTACTAAGGTCAGGTAATCTGAAACCAGTGAAATTATCAGCAACGGAAGCACCTATTAAATATTCTTTCAACTGACCATCAAATCTTCGTTCTTTTTGCTCTTTGATAATTAATTCTAATCTGATTAAAATCTTTTCGAGAGATTTGCCTTCAAATGCAGTACTTAGAAGTAATAATTTTTTGAACTCTCTAGCATCCTTAATTAATTGAATGAGGCGGGAATTCGACAAATTTGGGACCTCACCATTTTCATAGTTTCTGTAACTGTTAGGCCCAAAGCCAAGTACTTCAGACATTTTGGCTGTAGATAATCCGTAGAACTTCCTCAATTGTTGTATTTCACTGGGGAAAGGAATTTTGTATTTAGATCTATATTGGTTATATAACTGGTTAAGATTTAAATCATCAAGTTCAGTAGTTGTGAATGATTCATTACTTTCTGCACATTTGAAATAATGATATACGACAATAAATTCTTCCTTACGAAAGGAAAATGGTCTCTCTTCTTTACACAAAATCATCTCTTTACCTGTGTAGGGGCTTTTCATATTACCGAGTTTTTAATGGGAAATTCATTTTAAATTTTGCTCTATGAAAGGATATGCAAATGACAGGCTGGTTAGCAGAACCCATTGTGATTTTAATATATACTTCCTGCTTTTTAATTTCCTTACCAAATACCCACATATTGCTTCCGCCGTGTAGCTTTTCTTCTATTGGTCCTTCTGAATAATTTGTTGCTTTAAGATTTTCAAGGATTATTTTCCTGTCTATTGGTCTTATGTCAAGATCTGCAAGCGCCTGAATGTTAGAATCCCTGTCAGAACGGAACAGGACATCCCATATTTGCATTTTCCCTTTAAACTCAATTAAGAAGTTTTCAACCTCTTGTTTTGTAGCCATTAGTTTAACTATTTCAAATATAGAACTATTTTTCAACTATACAACTATAAAGTTGCAAATATCATATCAAATTGTACAAATATGAACTTTAAAGTGGCATGATGAATAAATGTTGATTTAATTATGATAAATGCCGGATTATCTATTTAAAAATTAAATCATACTGTACTTTTTAAAATTCTCAGCCTGTTCAAATATCTCAACATAAACTTCATCTCTTTCAACAGGGGGATAACCAAACTCGTCTAATAATAATATCAAACCAACCTTTAAAGCCGATTTAATATCATCACGCTTATTCCAGTCAGGGAATTTTGACTGACCATCAACTAACAATTTCACTGCTTTGGCAAGTTCAATCAATTTATCTTCCGGATATGTGAAATCGTATTTAATACACAGATCTTTTAGAATGTCATAAAAAGCTTTTTCCTCGAAGTCAATACCCAGTTCATCGCCGGCAGAAAATTCTTTATGCGCTTCCCAAATCAGGTTTGTGAGTTGCTCAGCCACTTCCTCATATACCTCACTTCGTAAAATATCATTTTCATCGCGTTGATTGTAACGTTCTACAAGAGCTTGCATTTTCTTAGTAAAATCTATCCCTTTTACTCTGTTAACTTTCTTCATTTCGCCGATGACTTTGGCCAAAAGCTGTTGAAGCAATTTAATTTTGGTGTTCGGCAGTTTTATTTTATCAATTTTAGCCAGGTAATCTTTGTCAAAAATATCCTGTTCCGATTCCTGATCATCTCCCAATTTGAATATCTCCTCTACGCCATCACTTGCCAAAGCATCTTTTATCATTTCACGAACTCTTGCGTTCATTTGGGCAGTATCAGGTGCGTTCCCTTTGGTGAGTTTGAAAACAATTGAGCGCACAGCCATATAAAAGTGAGCATAATCTCTTTCTGTTTGAGTTAAATGCTCACTGCCGGCACAAATATCATAAGCTGCTTTCAATCGTTTCACAAATCCCATGAAACGGGTTTCAATGTCTTTTGTGAGCTGAACATATTCGGCAGCCTGATTCAGGTTGTTTAACTGTTGTAATGTTGTGCCTTTGAAATACTTAGTGCTATCAAAGTTGTGAAACAATTTTGCCAGTAAATCAAGGTGATTCCTGACTATTATGAGCGATTCTGCAATGTCTTCAAAATTATCCTCATCGCCCTTGTTGTATTTGGCTAATGCCAGATTCATCTGCTTCTTTATACCTATGTAGTCAACAACGAGTCCTTTGTTTTTTCCCGCATATTTCCGGTTAACTCTTGAAATGGTCTGGATTAAATTGTGTTGCTGAACCGGTTTGTCGATGTACATGGTATCTAGAAACGGCACGTCGAAACCGGTAAGCCACATATCCACTATAATGGCAATCTTGAAATTTGATTTTTCGTTCTTGAACTGGCGATCTAATTCCTTTCGTTGTTCTTTTGTTCCTATGAGTTTGTACATCTCCTCCGGATCATCCTGACTTCGTGTCATAATCAATTTAATCCGTTCCATCGGTTTGATTTCCCTTTTATCTTTTTCTGATAAAACTACTCCTTCAGCAGCGATTCTTATTTTATTCCATTCAGGTCTGAGAGCAATAACATTTTTATAGAAGGCATAAGCAATCTCCCGGCTACTGCATACAAACATTGCTTTACCTTTTACTGTAGCACCTTCGGAGACTCTGTTTTCATAATGTGTAACAAAATCTTCAGCTAATGATTGTAATCTTTTCGGGTCGCCAAGGATAGCATTCATTTTGGCGGTTTCTTCTTTGCTTTGTTCTATCTGGTACTCATTGGCTCCTTCAACAGCTACCTGCTCATAGTATTTTTCAATCTTTTCAAGTTCACTATTGTTTAAGGCAATTTTGGCGGCACGACCTTCATATACTATTCTTACTGTGATTTCATCCCTGACCGATTCGGTCATTGTGTATGCATCAATAACCTTCCCAAAAACATCGAGTGTAGCATCAATTGGTGTTCCGGTAAATCCAACGAAAGTGGCATTGGGTAAGGAATCATGCAGGTATTTTGCAAAGCCATAAGTTTTTGTGACACCCTTTTCGGTTACTTTTATTTTCTGGTCGAGGTTAACCTGAGTACGATGAGCTTCATCAGAAATGCAAATTATATTGTTCCTGTCGCTGAGTAATTCAGTGTCTTCTGTAAACTTATGGATTGTAGTTAAAAAAACTCCTCCGCTCTGTCTGCCCCGGAGCAAGTTTCTTAATTCTGCCCGGCTTTCAACACTTATAACCGTATTGTCGCCGATAAATCGCTTGGCATTGGTAAACTGCTCCGATAACTGGTCATCCAGATCAATTCGGTCAGTAATTAAAACAATTGTAGGACTTTCGAAATACTCGCTTTTCATCAGCAGGCGGGTAAGATAAAGCATTGTAAAGCTTTTACCACATCCGGTTGCACCGAAATAAGTTCCACCTTTCCCATCACCTTTAGGTTTTTGAGCCAGCTTAATATTGTCGAAAAGCCGTTTGGCTGCGTAATACTGTGGATAACGGCAAACAATTTTTTCGTTTTTCTTGGAACTGTCGGGGAAGTAAATGAAGTTTCGGATTATATCTCTTAACCTGTTGCGGTTAAACATGCCCTGGATCAGGGCATAGATGCTGTCTATACCATCTACATCTTTTGCAAGACCAGCAACTCTGCGCCAGGCATAGAAAAACTCATAAGGGGCAAAATAGGAACCTGCCTTATTGTTTATGCCATCGCTGATTATGCAAAAAACATTGTATTTAAACAATTCCGGGATATCTCGCCGGTATCTGATGGTTAATTGATTATAGGCATCAAAAATGGTTGACTCTTCACGAATGGCACTTTTAAATTCGAATACTACCAATGGCAACCCGTTAATATAAACGATACCATCGGGGATCCGTTTTTCTGACCCAACTATTTCCAATTGATTGACAAACTTGTAAATGTTATGATCGGGTGGATATTTTACATCCGGCTCTCCTGAAAGGTAATCCAAATCAGGGCTGGCAAGCTGTCTCTCAAGACCGTTATAATCGATTAACTCAATATGAATGTCCTTTTGGTTGCGGTCTTCACGTTTTAAAATAAAGCCATCACTCAACCACCGGAGAATTGTTTTATTGCTTTCGTAGAGGTCTGTAGAAGGCAGGGTTTTAAGCTGAAGAATAATAGATTTTGCTTCGGTTTTGGTGAGGTGTTGGTTTTGATATTTGGTTAACAAGAACTGTAGCAGATCTTCATCTATCAAAACCTCATCAATCGGGCGTTGAATGGTAATCCCAAGATGATGTTGAAAATGTTCATTTCCCAACAATTCAATAAAAGCCGATTCTAATTTTTCTTCAGTGAACTTCATTTATTCAACTCATTAATTTCTTTTAAGTATTGCCGCATTTTTTCAATTGAAGATTTCAAACTTTCATAATCAGCTTTACCATTTTCGGATTGATGATGAATTTGATTTCTCAAAAAAGTGTGAATTGAAACTTCGTTTTGATGTTGCATCCAAGGTGAATTCTTTGATTCGTTTTTTTCTGCCACAAAAAAATCATTGTCAAATTCTTTAATTCTTCTTGTCTCACCTTTAATTAACTTTAGTTGCTCATAAAGCTCATTATGATATTCTTCGGTGGCAAGATTAAAAGCTATAAAATTTACTTCGTTGCCAGATACATAAGGCAGTACAGCTAATTCGGGATTTGCAACTGAAACAGAATTTTCAGTTTTGGTCAATATTCTAACTTGAACATTACTATTGTTCATTGATTGTTTAATAAACAATGGCGAATGAGTAGTCAGAATAATCTGTGAATCTTTGGAAAATTCTAATAGCAGTTCAATGAAATCCGATTGCAATTTCGGGTGTAGATGAAGTTCAGGTTCATCAATCAACACTATCAGTTTTTTGTTTCCTTTCTTAGAGAGATAATATGAGTAGATAAGCGAAAAAATCATTTCATATCCAGAACCTAACTGATTAAGTGGGATAGATTGCAAATTTGCTTTATCGGTTCCAAAAAAAGCATTTGAATATGGTTTCCAGTTATCAATAAGTTTTAGTTTTAACGGATTTCCACTAATTTCTGAAAATTTAGAAATTGCATCTTTAATACTGATGATTATACCTTTGTTTTCAAGGTTCTTTACTTCTTTTAAACTTTCATTACAGTCGATTGGATTATTATCCTTTTGAATATACTGGTAGTTCAAATCCTCCATTATTCTATCGAATCGGGTATCGTTGTATGTGCCTTTTCGTGTTTGAAAGGTTCTGTTCTTATCGAGTATTAAATATTCAATTTCACTGAATCTTGAACCACTCCAAGGATTGTTAACCGAAAGCCTTAAATCAGGTGCATTATCTTGTGGTTTCGATTCACCATCAGCTTTAATGTATTTTTGGTCAGTAACAACCATTGAAGCAAGGTAACCACTTGTACCTCTTGACCTAACACCACCTAAGAAAGAAAAGCCTTTGCCTTTGTATTCAACTTTCGGCATTGTTCCTTTGTATGTGTAAACTTCATTAGTCAGGATATTAATTTCAACTTTTTCATCAGGATTATTAATGTCAGATAAGGAAAAAGAATCTGTTTTGTATGAAACGTAGGGCATTGCAAAGGCATCCAAAAGAGTCGATTTCCCGCAACCATTTTCACCGACAAAAATGGTTAAACCGGACCCTTTGCTTTGGCCATCAGGAATGTTCAAATCGCTTATCTCAAAAAACTCATCAGGTGAGAATAATTTGTAATTTTTTATTTGAATGTTTTTTATAAACATAGCTTTTATGCTTTACTCTACTGTCGCTAATTTGGAAAGAAGCAAGTCTTTCAATTTTTGTAATATTTGATTTTCTTTCTTTTTAAGTTCTATCATTTTTGAAATTTCTGAAGTATCAATCTGATATTTTGTAAGCAAATTTGAACTTGGTAAAACTATACTAAAAGACGAAATATCTGGAATTGTTAATTGACCCTGTGCAGAACCGGATTGGTCATATTTATTGTCCTTTATAGTGTCGTAAATGTAATTTAATAGATACTCAAAATTTGGTATTACAACAATCAATCTTACTATTGGGAAAAAAGGACATGTTCTTAAAACAGTATAACCAATAATGGCACCCCTTGCTGAAATGGTAATACACTTAACATGAATCGTAGCTATATTTGTATATCCAAATAAACCTTCATTGTTTGAACTATTTGAATAAATAGGAATTCTATTAGAATCAGTTTTATTTGTTGAAAATGTACTGGGCTTATCTCCTCCAGCCTTAATTGTGGATATGCTTCCTAAACTTGTGTAATCCCAACCATTCGGTATCTCTTTGCCCAATTCCTCATTCCAAACCACCTCCCCGCCATTGGTTTTATATGGTTTGCCGTTTTCATCAGGAAATTCAAAATCAACAAACCACTGCTTGTAAATAGACTGTGCGGTTTCTTCGAGTTTTTGAATTAGTTGGTTGTTAAGGGCAATACGGTTCTGGATAACATTGTATTCTTTTACAATTTCGCGTTGTTTAGAGGGCGAAGGAATGGGTAGTTGCATATCGCAAAGAGCTTTCCAATGAAGTCCCCCACGCACATCAGCATCTGTATAAAACCAGGCATTCCTGTCAAATTCTCTCCGGGAAAACCACATCATCAAATATTCCGGAGTGAGAATTTCGGTATCTAATATTTCAAATACATCATAAGCCGGCGAAACCATAAATTCACCATCGCTTTTTGACATTGAAATCGGCAATCTGTAATCTCTTCCTACATGCATTCGATTACATGCAAAATGATTTCTCTTAACTATTTTATATGCAGACATATCAGTGCCCACAATATTGGCAACTGAGGGCATAAAAAATTTGTCGATATTTATTCCTAAAAGTTCTTCCGCTTTTAAATCTGCATTCCGAACATTTACTTCTTGAATATAATCACCTAACCGTTTATAGTTTCCCTTCGACATACTTTCGTTAATAGCGCAATTTAAGATAATCTGCGAGTTTTAAATAAGTTGGTCTATTCTCAATTGTTTGAATGATCTCATGGTGGTCAATAATTCTGAATTTTGATTTATCAGAGAGACAATTATTCCATGTTGTTTTTAAATCATTTTTAGAAAATTCATAGTTATCGTCTAAAAGGTCCTTATTTTTAGATGGTATCACGACAATATGAAGAAAATCGTCTGCAATGCCAGATAATATCATTTGTTCAACCAAAAGTGTTTGTCGCATAAGCTCATAAAAAGGTTCATAATAATAAACAGAACTTACTATTTCCTGAGTAGACTTCAATTGCTTTGAGTTTTCTATTAAATGATTATACCTATGCTGGCGGGTTATACCTTTTCCTGACTCTAAAGCTTTGTTTTTGCAGTCAAAGTAGTTTTCGGAGTATTTCCACTCGATAGGTATTAATAATTTTTGTTTATGACGTTTTGCAGTTATGAATGCATCAACGGAAGTACAATAAGTGCCTCTTTTGGCACCTGTATTTGTTTCACCAAGCAGTTTTGCGTTGTTACATACAAACTCAAAAGAAATATACCCCGAATCTTTATCGGCAATTGTAGGAAACACATCCTCAATATCCGGATCAAAAAGCTGTGCTAATTTGAGTACACTATCTTTGTCTTTCCTTAATGCAAATAAATAATTCAGACATTGAATCTGAGAAGAGACCATATGCCTTGTAGGCTTGGTTTTTGAATTATCAAATGACCACCAGTCAATATTATTATCTCTAAAATATCTTTTTACATCCTCCCTGATGCTCTCATGCAGATTTTCGTCACCATTATTCAAAAGATAACCATTTCCTGCAAGACCAATTGAATTTCTGAAAGATGCCTGGCTTATTTCTTCCTCCATCTGAAAGGCTCCTTTGTAATATAGAGAATCAAAAAGGAATGTGTCCTTCTTTAATTTATACTGGACATTGAAAAACTTGATGCCAAAGTTATTGGTATTTAACAGAGCAGTTGTGCCTACCACTATAGGGTGAAGCTTGTCGAATAAATAATGCGATTTTATGGCTTTTATTACCGTGGCAGAGTTATTGTAAAGATAACCTGCATCTCTTATCTCCTTGATTCCTGAAGGACATTCAATTTTCTTTGAAATAAATAGATCATACATTATTTCAGAGTAGAACAACAGTTCTGAAATGATTCCAGCTTTTTTGTTATTGTATTTAAGCTCGAAAATATTCAGGGTATTATTCTCAAGTCCCCAAATATCAATCGCACTTGCACGACCTGTAAAAAAGCTTTTACCGTTTTTTTGAACTCCAACAGGCAACTGATGATTGATCCTTAGTAGGTGAAACTTGTTCTTTATACAATCAAGATTATTCTGGTTATATTCTATTCGTTTTTCCTTAGAGCTTGCTTCTGAGGTTACTGAAGCTTCATTTAACGGAGTATTTATTACCGAATCAAGAAGTTTGCTTTCAAATCCGACAAGCTCTTTTTTATTTATATCAGCCATCTCAAACCAATTGAACATTTGACTGAAACGAATTGCACGATAGGCAAAACGATTGTAATGGAGCTTTTGGATTTTGGTCATTTGATCAGGTCTGATCCAACTCAGAACTACCTTATCAACATGCATTTGCAAGTGATGTTTCAAACAGATAGTCCAAGCCTCAAATGCAGCTTCATCTGACTGCATATTGGTTGTGCACGAGAAAACTTCTCCATTTTCTGAGTTGTGACTGCTCAGTACGATGGTGAGCACCTTATAGTCTATATGAAAATCGATGTATGAGGGTAATTTTAGCCCCTTATATCTTATTTTATCCTCTAACAATTCAATGATTTCAGTTTTATCCATCTACTTTACTGAGTTAAGAAATTTTTATTTCATAACCCAACTCTTTAAAGACAGTTAGCAGATCATCTCTGGACGCGGTTTCAGCTTTTAAAAGTTCGGCAAATTCGGTTTGGAGATTTTTCATTTTTTCGTCGAAGTCGATGTTTTCATCCCGGTTTACAAACCCAATGTATTTGCTTGGGACGAGAGAAAAATCTTTTTTGATAACTTCTTCAATTGAGGCAGAGTAGCAATATTCTGGAATGTTCTTGTAATTATTATTTTCCTGTTGCCAGGTATGGTAAGTTGAAGCAATGTCTTTTATATGCTGAGAATTGAACTGAATAAATTTCTTTTCAAAAGGTTCGCCTATTCGTCTTAAATCCAGAAAGAGTATTTCTTTTTCACGGTTGCGGTAATGACGTGTTTCGTCGCCAATGCTGCGGCTTTGTATTTTTTTGTTTTTATTAAGTATCCAAACAGTAACACTTATATTAGTAGTATAAAACATATCTTGGGGCAATACCATTATTGCTTCCACCAGATTGTTTTCAATCAATTTCCGGCGTATTTTATATTCTTCACTTCCGCCACTGAGAGCCCCATTTGCCAATATAAAACCTGCTACTCCGTTTTCGGAAAGTTTGGAGACTATGTTGAGTATCCATGCATAATTGGCATTACTCTTGGGAGGCACATCGTAGCCACGCCAGCGGGGATCGTCTTTTAATTCATTATCAGCGCGCCAGTCTTTCTGATTAAACGGAGGATTTGCCATAATAAAATCTGCCTTCAGATCCTTGTGCTGATCATCTGAAAAAGTATTAGCTGCTTTTTCACCAAGGTTTCCTGAAATGCCTCGAATGGCAAGGTTCATCTTTGCCAGTTTGTAAGTTGTGTTGGTGTATTCCTGTCCGTAGATAGAAACTTCCTTTTTGTTTCCGTGGTGGTTTTCGATAAACTTGATGGATTGTACAAACATACCTCCTGATCCACAGGCAGGGTCATAGATGATGCCTTTATAAGGTTCAATCAATTCAGCAATCAAGTTTACAATACTTTTTGGAGTGTAGAATTCTCCTTTACCTTTTCCTTCAGCGAGAGCAAATTTTGAAAGAAAATATTCATATACCCGGCCCACAATATCCTGGGCTTTGTCTCTGAGGGTATCTATTTCATTGATTGTATCAAGAAGGGAGGAGAGTTTTGTTATGTCAAGCCCCAGACGAGAAAAGTAATTGTCAGGTAATGCACCTTTTAAAGCTTTGTTATTTTTCTCTATGTTATGCAGGGCTGTGTCAATCTTTAAGGCAATGTCGTTCTGCTTGGAATTTTTAATGATGTAACTCCAGCGTGAAACTTCATCAAGGAAAAACACATTATTCATATTATAGAAATCGGGCATCTCGATGTATTTCTCTTTGCCTTCGCTCAAGAGCTTCTTTCTGTGTTCTTCAAATTTGTCGCTGGCGAACTTTAAGAAGATCAGTCCTAAAACAACGTGTTTATATTCTGCCGATTCTACGCTTCCTCTAAGTTTGTTTGCAGATTCCCAAAGAGTTTCTTCTATGCTTTTTAGTTTTGTTTGTTTGGCCATTGTATCGTTCAAAATATATTTTACTGAGTAATAGATTCTCTTTTTTTAATCAAAATTATAAAAGTGGGTAGCCTTCTAAGTGATCAAAGGGTATTAAAGCAATTTGATCATCCCTTTTTAAGGGGCCGCCCATAACCATCATAAAGATAGTGCTCACTCAATTTCTCAGTAGGCATAAGCTTCCCTGAATTTATACTTGCAAAACCCCATCGGATCCCTACAAAGGCCACATATCGACCATCATTCTCAGATTCAATCATAAAAATATCTTCAACTGACATTCCAATTAACCCTGATAATTGTTTCTGTCGACCCGGAGTTAAGGTCCATCCATCTTCAACCCAAGGTTTACGGGCGAAAGGATTATTTTTCGTATCAATTATACCTTCATCGAGGGTATGAAAATCCTTTTCAGAAATATATTGTCTAATAGCCTTTTCAAACCTTATCAATTTGTCAACCAAATCATTTTGAATTTCTGACCATCTATCTACGTCATTAAGTCCCCCTATTGTGCAGATAGATTTTATATACTGTTGTTTGCGACTATCTTTAAAATCCCAAATAAGCTCATCTCCAAAGCTTGCTTCGATTTTAGTCTTTTGAGATAACAGATAATTAAATTCTGCTTTGTTCGTTTCAGATGATACGGAGCATAAGAATAGCTCGACACGTGCAGAATTTTTCAGACAAATAATTGTCCATGCTAATCCTGACTTTCCAGCTCCTGCGTTTAGCCAGCTCTGATAACCTTGTGGAGCGATCTTTTGAAAAAGGCTGGTCTTTTGGTTACATATGGTTAGTAACTGGTCGAAGAAATTAAATTTTTTATTACCACTTCTTTGAGGACCTTTGGGATCTTTAATTACTGTTTCAATCGGTCCGCCTTCCGGTGGTTCCTCCTGATCATTTTCTATATTTTCATTTCTCGATCTGGCATTGTTGCAGAAACGATGTGTAAGCCGGGCATTTTCTGGAATAGTTTCTCCACCTGTCCAATACTGTTTAATATGATCAACTGCTGCATCGTCAATGTTGCGAATTCTATTTCCGCAGATTGCACAGGTATCATTATCCTGAAACAATTCTTGTTTAAGAGAAAAGGTAAAACATCTTGGTTCTTTCTCAGCTATTCCAAGGATTTTTTTAAGAGCCGAACGCCATTTGTCAAATCGTATTGTGACTGCCTTCTTGCTGCTTGTTGAAAGTTCAATTGAATTAATAAATTCCTGATCGTTGGTCATTAAGTCAATTAACGATTCTCTTATTCTTTCAAGATTTTGAAAAACAATATTTTTGTCTTCCAACGCAAACGAATACATCAATATATCAAAAAGTGATACATTAAATTTTTGAGTTTCCCACTTACCATTTCTATTTTTCCCATCACCAATGTAAAATCTTTTAAAAGCGTTTTTATCTAATAATGAATAAATTATACTAACAGAGTTTTTAAAAGCTTTTCTCAGGTTTAACTCATCAACTGAAGAAATATTCTGATACTTTTCCATAGTATCATTCAGGAATTTTTTAATTGGAGCATTATAATTTAAATATGTGATGAAGTAAAATGCTGCAAAACGCAAAACAAGTTCTGTATCCTTCATCCTTCTGTCAGGGGTTGCAATTCCTAACAAATATTTGAAATCATTATCTTGAGATAATTCTTTAAGAATATCATTAAACTTTCCTCTAAAAACACAATTCCGTAATTCTTGGTCATTAAGTGGGACAGAACCAGTATTTAATCTTGTGAAGATTTCAAACTGCAAATCGCTGTCTGATTCTTTTTTGAAAGAAATTACTCTGATTTTATAAGTTATGATTTTATCTTGCAAGTCTTCTGAAAGTTGATTGAATTTCTTTCCGTTGAGTTCAGTAAAAACATTTAACCCGGATAATTTGAATTCGGAATCATCAGGGAGTCTGCCATCAATGAAAGAAAAGAATGCGGTCAATCTTTGCTGGCCGTCAATAACATTGTACTTACCTTCTTTGTCTTCTGATAAATATACTATCGGAATAGGAATATCCAATAGTGCTGATTCAATCAGACGGCTACTTTTTACTCGGTCCCAAACGAACTGTCGTTGGAACGCTGGTTGTACATTCAATCGTCCTTTTCGGAACCGCTTGTGTAATGAATCAACTTCCGGATCACCTTGTTCGGTATAAATTTTTCGCTTTTCAGCTAAATCGTCTGGTTCATCTTTGTCTTTTTCATTATCAAGTTTGATTTCCTCATCGACTGTGTAGTTCAGATCTTCTAGCATAAAATTGCAGTTTTATTCTTGTATGTCTGTAAATATACAAATAATTAGGACTCTGATTGGTTATACAACTAATGTGCGGCTTCCCAAGATCGGAAGATGGCTTTGAAGACTCTTATATGAATAATTTGTAGGATGGGAAAACCCAGTATACACGAAGGAGTTATAAATTCATACTAAAATTGGCTAGGTGATAAAATCCCGATAAACGGGCAGAGGTTGTCATGATATGATAAAATTGTCTAAGTGGCGGAGTCCGGGTAGGCAAAGTAGCATGTGTTTTGCAGCGAGATGAAGTTTAACTGAACTATTAATTCTGTATTTGAGGTGGTTAATGTGACTCGAATATTCGGCCATACAATTGTCTTTCGAATTTATAGGATTCCTGCATTAAGCTGGTTCGCATCGGCCCAACAGGTTCATCTTTTATGAGTTTTTGAATGCTTATGAATTTATTCAAATTGGATTTAAAGTCATCAAATTCAGATAGGTTACTGATCCAGATTTGAAAATAAAGTGTAATTAAATTTATACAATCTTTATAGATCTGTTTAGCGTATACGAGGTTTTCATATCCAATGGGGTCTGATTTATCCAGTTGAATAGTGTCTCTTCCGGCGATCAACTCAAGTAAATATGTATTTGAAAAAGCAGTCTCATATGCTTTGTTAATAGCCAGAGGAATTTTATTATTCTCGAAGAAAGCAGCAGCCCAGAGCAAATTAAAAACAGGAAAACCTGTATCATCCGGGAACGCTTTCGAGAACCATCTGAAGTATACCAAAGCACCTTTGTAGTCTCTTATTTGCAAATGTAATTCTGGAATTATTGACCTTAATCCAGCACTGTCGTCATAATCGCCGTGTATTCTTTTTTCTGCGGCTAATCTGGTCCGATAAAATTTAATTGTTTTCTTAATTCTTTCGATTTGTTTTTCAGTCATATTCGGATTGTCTCTATCTTAATTTTTAATAAGAATGTTGTTACTAGATTTTATTATTTTGATTTGATTCAATGATATTCTGATCAAGACATATTAATACCTTGGCAAAGCTGTTATGGTTTTTTTGAGATAGTTCCTTAATTACTAATGCTCGAAAATCTCTGATAATGAGAGGAAGCGACAGTAAAATTTTATCGACAGATTTGGCTAGGAAAATTCCATTATGTTCAATGAAATTTCTTTGTTCGAAAGTTTCAAGAAGAAGTGTTTTATAAAAATCAAATGCTAACTTTTCTTGTTCTTCCTTACTTGCTTTAAGTAACCAATTAATCTTCTTATTGACAAACGGGTGATTTACAATACTATTTAGTTTGTTCAAATCAATTTTGTTAAATTCAGTATTATTTAATATGGATGAAAGTTCAATTTCAGAAATATTTAAGAATGGATTGAGTCCTTCTATTGGTTTTGGATATTTAAAATAAGCTGAATTAAAAATTTGAAATAATAGACTATAGTAATCTATAAAAAATACCTGTGGGCCTCTTTTACTTAGAATAGAAGCTACAGTATCTATTATCTCTATGCTATTGTAATTTTCAGATTCAAAGAATGATTCAAGATATCTTCAGAAATTGGTAATTTTATTTTCTTTATAATCAGAAACATTTGCATACATGTAAATCTTATCAAGTTCAAGATATTTCTTGACAAGATCATTCTTATGATTTTTCAGAACTTCATATACATTATCATCAGAAAGTTTTTCTAAATCCTCTTGATGTAAAGGAATAAGCGTACTTGTATGGCGAAAGTTCTGGTCGAGATCCTTAATGATAAAATCATCTAAGAACAAATAGGCTCTCTTCTTAAGACATGCATTAAAGTAGTTGACAGCATTATTTATTTCGCGAACAGCATTTTCTTTAGCAATTATGTTATTATTCTCAATCACTGTTGTTTGAACATAGATTTTATCTTTCCATTTAAAAAAGTCTCTATACTCTTTTTTTATCCCTCGTTTATTAATATTTTCACTTGTAATTTGATTTGAAAACCTAACATTTCCAATCCAAAGATCTATTGGTTGAAGAGCTCGAGCGTTATTTAAATAAAAAATGAATGTTTTTTCCTTTAATGAGTTTTGATAGAAGTGGTAAATACCATTAAATTGTTGTTGCAGAGTTCTTTTTTTCAAATATCTATTTATTTTGATGTAAAATACTTCTGGAGGAACATCTGCTTTGTACCTATATTTTGCTAATGAACTTGGTAAGGGAATTTCAGTTTTTATTTTGTTGTTCTGAATTTCAACTTTTGTAGATAATATCTTATCAAATAATTTCTCAAGATCTTTAATAGGAAAACCTGCAAAAATGAACTCAGAGATTATTATCGGTGTGTAATATTCTAGTTTAGTTTTAATATTGCTATTCTCTAATTTGTCATATGATACAATGCATTCAATAATTTTGGTTAATGAATTGAAAAATAACGTTTTGTCAAGTTTCTTGATTAGTTTTTTGATTTCAAATGTGATCTTATTTCTTTCATTTTGGACACCTTTAACTTTGAGCGAATTAATTACTTGCCAAGCATTTGTGTAAAATTCATTGATTATTGGATCTTTCAATGTGAGATAACTATTTCTGAAATATAAATTTATGTACTTTGTTGAATGAGTAGAATAATTATTCAATTGAAAACTTATCTTCTCAAGGAGTGATCTGTGATTTTCAAGCGTTGGGAATGAGGGCCTTCCGATATTTGTTAAATAGTAATCAAATAAGTCAGCAAAATAATTTACCTTATCAGCAACAATTTGCTCGGGATTGGTTATTTGATTAATAAAATGGTAATGCATATGAAATCAATGATTAAGATTCAATAGAGGTGGAATTAGCTATCACTACTTCATAAAGGTAACCTTTAATTGACCCTTTGCCAAGGCTTAGTTTCTTTACCAGAGACTTAAGTAAATAGCATTAAAAGAATTTGTATACATGAATTTTGTACTGTCAAACAATTAATTAATGGATATGGTTATCTAGTACAGGTAGACTGGTTGGAGTGGACATAGTATGATAGTTGACTTGGTGGCAAAGACCCATAAACGAGCAGGAATTGTCATGATATGATAAAGTTGTTAAGATGGCAAAGTCCCGGTAAACGGGCAGGAATTGTCAGGGTATGATAAAGGCTTCAAGGTGGCAAAGTTCCAGTAGACGGACAGGAATTGTTATGTTATAATAAAGTTTATCAAGTTGCAAAAGTCCCGATAAACTGGCAGGGTTTAGCTTGGTAAGATAAGTTTTTAAGATGTCAAAGTCCCGGTAAACGGGCAGGATTTGTCATGTTATGATGAAGTTCTCTAAACGGTGGAGTCCGGGTAGGCAAAAAAGCATGTGTTTTGCAGCGAAGGGACGGTTGCAGGGAAGGGCTGCAAAACTCTTGCTTGCGAGTCGGAAGTCCTGGTATAATGAGGAGTCGGTGCAAATTTGCATTGCAGCTAACTCATTTATACGTTTCCTAAAAGTAGATATATTAATACCCCAAGTTGGAATTATTGCACACCTTTATTCAGTTTTAT
>OCZT010002983.1_pt1 | contig 17416 bp, 14 predicted proteins | sample 1539031 | NCBI WGS metagenome assembly OCZT01 (sample SAMEA3539308, study PRJEB22396) | soil metagenome | biome: tundra; feature: field; material: soil | place: USA | collected 2010-05 | depth 0.15 m | reverse complement strand
CGCTTAGATAACAGCCAACCGGTACATCGGCTCTTAACCGAATCCCAATTGAATCCATAAGTATTTCTTTAGAATGTGATGTTATCTCATTTGTATTATAATTAGTTAGTTCATTGTGCAATGCAAAGTCATAATCCCAATATTGATTAACTGAAAAATGATTCTCCTTTATTGTCAAATAAGAACCCGCAGGAAGTTCTTTAATGTCCTTAAACATTGTTCTTCCAGGAAGAGTTGTCCAAAAAGTAAATACTTGGTCTAAAGCTTTATGATCTAGTTCGCGTTTAACTTTATTATTTGCAAAAATTGCTTTGATTTCGGACGCGAATATAAACTGGTTTCCGCAAAATGTATAGAATAATGGTTTTTTACCGACTCTATCCCTTGCTATAAATATTTTTCTTTTTTTAGAATCCCAAATTGTAAAGGCAAATTGACCATTGAGATGTTGTAAACAATTTTCCTGTTTCTCTTCATAAAGATGGAGAATAATTTCAGTGTCCGAATCTGTATAGAATTTGTGCCCAGATATGCTTAATCTATTTCTTAATTCGATGTAATTATAAATTTCACCGTTAAAGACAATCCAGAGTGTTTTGTCTTCATTATGAATTGGTTGGGTTCCGCCTGTTAGATCGATTATACTTAATCTGGTCTGAGCAATTCCAATCCAATCATCGATATATATTCCGGATTCGTTTGGACCACGATGATTGAGATATCCTGCCATTTTAGCAATAACATCAACCGAAATTTTGTTTGGCTCTGTTAGGTTTAGTATTCCGGTTATTCCACACATTTTAATTTAATATTAATTTAAAAGCAGGTTACTTGATATGTTGTTTATTAATTAAAAATGATATGCGTATTTATTTTATTAAATAACTTTGGATATTGCGGCTAGTTTACTTTTAACATATTCATTTACCTTTGTTAATGAAGATAAATTATCCCTTATTAACTCATTATCTAATACTGATATATTATAATTCTCTTCAATAAAAGAAACTAGTTCAAGAGTTCCAGTAGAGTCAATTATTCCCTTCTCGAAAAAATCAGTATCGTTTTCAAGCGAATCTCCCTGACCGAACATAAAGTTATTTATAACGAATTCTTTTAATTCATTTAAAAGATCCATATCCTCTCTCAGATAAATTGTGATTATAAATGTTTTTATTATTAAAACATTTGTGATTTATTATTAAGTATTTGTCCAGGGAAATTTCCCATCAAATCCTTTAACATAAATTTGATCTTCATCTAACATTTTTTTTATTTTCTCTTTAAAATCATTATTTGGTGAATTAAAATCCTTATAATCAAAAGAGGGTCTTAGTTTTATCACTTCCTCATGATGCTTAATAAACTCATCAAATTTAGAATATACTCTTGCCGGAACACCCGCTACGCAGGAATTAGGTGGAATGCTTTTATTAACAAGTGACCCGGCGGCAATTAAAACATTTGGACCTATCGTAACTCCTGGCAGAATAATTGCATTAGTTCCGATATAACAATTATCCTTTATTTTCACAATACCTATTCTTGTATATCCATTTGTAAATTTATAAGTGGAAGCATCATGAGCAAGAATAATAACTCCGTTACTTAAAGAGCAATTATCTCCGATACTTATTAGAAATGAATATTGTGGGTCTATAAAAGCTCCGGGCATTATAGTCACATTTCTACCTAACGATAATCCATTAGTTAAGCAATTATTCAGCTTTCGTTTATAATTCCAGTATTTAATTTTATTATTAATTTTAAGTAATACTTTTAATATGATATTCATTATTAATAATTCCTACGAATATTTATTTGCTTTGAGTTAGTATTCTATATAAACTTACTTTGAAAAGGATTTAATATTGTTTGAAAATTATTTATGATTTAATCCTGCATTTTTTAAACTTATTCTTTCGTATATTTTAATAATAAGCTTTTCTGCTACAACTTGTTGACCCATTTCATTTAAATGCCCGCCATCATCAGTATAATCTTTAATTAGAAAATAACACGGTTCCCCACCAACAATAAATGATTCTCTCTTCCCATCAGGATATGTTGATTCTACTTCAGCAAGATCAAATATATCTTCTTTTGAATATTTTGAGAATAAAAGTTCATTAAACTTATTTTTTGTTAAATTATCTTGCGGGTCATAGTTATTACGTCCTTTTATTATGTCCTTCATTTTATTTATCAAGGAGGGTTTAGATTTTAAAGGTAGGGAAAAGTGAATAATAGTTAAATCAGGATATTTGTTTTGAAGGGATTCTACCATAGCCACATAAGATTTGAAGATGTCATCTATGTTTGTGTTTTTGGTAATATCTACAAAACATAATTTCATCATCGCAATATCCAACTTCTTATTTGCCAAATTATTAACTATTCTGGCAAATTCGTCAAATTTACTTTGGGGATCGCCATTATGCCCAATATTTGAATGGACAAAATAATTTCCCTCGAATTTGGAACTATTTTTCAATTCTTCAATTTTAAGCCCATTTTGCACATTTTCAGAAATTATTTTTTTTAAACCCGAAATAATGTTTTCGCCAACAGATCTATGTCCGAAATAAATATTTTTTTGACTAATGGCTTTGATTTTTTTATCGATTTCCGGATCCATGCTTTTACTCAAATTATTTCGATGGAGTAATATAATTGTTAATGCTATTAATAATGGGATAATCACATAAATTATTTTTCTTTTATTTTTCATTATAAAGGATACCTTCATAGGAATTTTCTACTAATTTATTCAACTTTTTAATTGCTAAATTATTATCAAACGGATAACCTAACTTGATTTCTTTAATATTATTTATCGCCGCTTCCATTTGCTCAGCACTATTTACGACCTTAGTATATCCCATCTCTTCAAGCTTGTATTGTAGATCTTCCTTCATATCGCTTTTGGTTGGTAATTCACCGAACGAATAATCTCTTGGCATTACAATAAACCTTTTTTTCATTTTTAAACATTTGGTTACAACGCCTGCACTCTCCTGTGTTATTACAAACTCAGAATTGCATATTAATTCATCAATTTCCTTTTGTGAGCAGAAGTCAAATATCTCCATTACATCTGATTTATATTTTGTAAAGCCGGCTTGAACTTTTATTGTTTTTGTTATTACACCTCTTTTCTTTAGTTGCTCAATTGCTTTAATCAATCTAATAAATTGCTCATTGCGTGTTCCAAGAGTGACAAAAATATAATTGAATTCTTTCTCACTAATATTTTCTAAAATATTCGACCTAAAAACAGGTCCTATATATTCAGCTTTGTCATTAGTTTTGTTTTCCCATTGAGTATAAATTTTAAGTCCTGATCTAATAAGAAATTTCCCGAATATGGACATGTTATTAACTCTTGAAAATGTGTCGATATATATAAATTTTATTTTAAATAATTTAGAAAAATAAAATGCTAAAAATCCAGTCCTTCCAGATCCTGTTGATAGAATGTGTGTTGGCTTTTCATTCTTAAAAACAGTAAAAAAGAAAAGCAAGTGAGGTAAATATGTCCATGGCCTTTTAAAATGACCTGCTTTAACAAAATAAACTTTTTCATTTTTTAATTCGGAAATTGTCTGTTGATTTTTATTAGTAATCCAGAAATGAAGATATTCATTATAAAAATCAGATAAATTGCTTAATTGTTCAAAATGTCCGCCACTTGTAGCAATTAATGCAATTTTTATTTTTTTTGTTTTCATTTAAATCAAGATAGCGAAGAATATATTTTTTCAATAATTTCTACTGTTTTTAGACCGTCTTCACCTGTAGTCGCAATTTTTCCGTTGTTATTTAATACATAAACAACATTTTCATAAATCTTGTCATGATTTGACATTGAGCCCTGATAAAATCCATATTCATTTGCCGGACGTGATTCAGGAATATCAGATATAACAAAATTATCGATACTTTGATATTCCAGTACATTTAAATACTGCCCGCCGACTTTTACAGTACCCTTTTCACCAAAAATTGTTATTGAACCTTCCATATTCCTTTTAAAGCTATTAATTGTAAAATTAATGGTTCCAATTGCTCCATTATTAAATTCCAATGCAACCACACCCGAATCCTCAAATTCAATTGTATTGGGATGCATAAAATTTTTTGTAATCGAATATACTTTAGATACGTCGCCTACTAGCCAATATAAAAGATCAATAAAATGACTAAATTGTGTAAATAAAACTCCTCCGTCAAGAGCTTTTTTCCCTTTCCAATCTGATTCCAAGTAGTAAGCGTCTGGTCTATTCCAAAAACAATTTAGTTGAACGTTAATTATTCTTCCCAGCCTATCTTCATCGATAATTTTTTTTAATGCCGCAATTGGAGGGTTAAATCTGTTTTGTTTAATAATAAAAAGTGTTTTATTAACCTCTTTTGATGTTTTAATCATTAGCTTACAGTCGGAAGCATTTAAAGCCATTGGCTTTTCACACAAAACATGATTTCCTTTTTTTAATGCTTTTATTGTATGTTCCGCATGTAAGCCGTTAGGAGTGCAAACTGATACTACATCAACATTTCCGGATTCATCCAGAAGCTTATCCACGCTGAAGTAATATTTACAATTGTAGGAATCAGATAACTGTATAGCTTTCTCCTCCTTGATATCGCATACAGCAACCAGGTTACCAAGCTTACTTATATGTTCGGCATGTCTTTTACCGATATATCCGCATCCTATAACCGCAAAATTTATTCTATTTATCATTTTTATCTTTCATTAGTGAATAAATAATGTCCTTATATTTTCTCTTTTTCAGGAATAATTAATTCTAAACAAACAGCTTCACGTAAAATATGTGAATCCAGGAACTAATAAGCATAATCAATCATTAATATATTTTTACTAATTAAGAAAATTCAAATTATTTTTATTTTTGTGTTTTGGGTAATTACTTCCAACTCATCCAAATATACTTTATTAATTAATAAATTTTCGATATGAATTAGTAAAACTATATCCCGTATTTTTGATTCCCGAATCAACCAATTTATATCAAATGATCTTGTATCTCTCCAATGATGTTCTAACCAGAAGGCTGCTGGGAAATATAAAAGACCTTCATTTGTGTAAAAAGATGAAATGTCTGGTTTTTCTAAGTTTCCGTAAAATATTTTCATCCCCAGCTGCAACCCCCACCTTAAGTACTTATCCGGCTCATATGAAGGAATATGGTAAAATCCATATTTATGTTTTCCGGAACCATGTTTTGAGAACACTTCTACCTTGGAATTTATAGAATTCTCAATAATTTCAATTTCATTCTTAAATGTATCCAGGGAACGGGAATTCTCCAGATGAAGTCCAATAACGTGCCCCCCTTCTCGTAGAACCTTTAATACTTCCTTTGTTGGTAAAGTACATTTTCTAAAGAAAAAGTATCCTCGAATTGATTTAGTATTTAAATATTTAATAAAATAATTTAAATATTCCAAGTAAGGTAACATGAAAATTGGAGGAAAATCAAAATCGGATGTCAAACGACTAAAAAAATGAGTTAAAAGATTTTTTTTTCCATAAGAACTATCAACATCTATTCTTAAAATAACCGCCATAAGGTTTTACAATTACCAAAAATGTAATGACTTAATTCTTTGGCTTTGAAATTTTTTTATGAATTTAATAAGATCTTTATCATTTATTTGTTCACTATTAGTTATATATGAATAAACATAACCTGCAAAAAGTGTTAATCCAAATAAAACATATGGTTTTTTGCTAAAATTATTAATGCAGCTCAAAATTAAATATAATGGATTATAGCCCATATAATAATTCAATGTGCCCCTACGCCACCCATATCTTAGTAAACCTGTTTCTTTACCTGTAGGGCGCAGGTGTAATATAATAATATCCCTAAAGCTCTTTGTTTCCCAGCCAAGCATCATAGCTTTCATTTCATCGATACCATCCCATCCAAACTTTGGTATCAATCCCCCAATCTCATCAAAACAATTTTTTCTGTACATCTTTATAGTACCCCTCACATGGTACTCGGGAATTTTCTCAATTTTTCTTTTGTTCCCTTTTGTAGAAATAACACAAATTCCTCCTGCGATACCCAATCTATTATTAATTTCAAATTGCCTAATCATTTTTTCAAAATAATTTTCATCAAATTCAAGATCAGCATCTAACTTAACAATATAACTATAATCGTTTTTTATCGTACTAAGTCCATAATTAAATGCATTCACAACATTCGTTCCTGGTGCTCTTTTTTCACTAGAGTTTGTTTTAATAATAGTGATCCAGCTATAATTTCGTATGGCTTTTGTAACAATCTCATAAGTATCATCTGAAGAACCATCATCGACAATAATCCATTTTTGGGGTTTAATTGATTGTTTAATCATGGAATTTAAAGTAAACCTGATATAGTTTGACTCATTCTTTGCCGGTGTAATTACTATATAATTGTTTTTCATTGCGCTGAATATTTTCCTGATTCTTCTCTTCTAGATCTTTTTTGAAATGAAATTTGATATGCTTCCATTATGCATTGGACCCAAGTGTTCCAACTAAAATTATTTTTAACCCAATTAGATATCTCAGTTCTATTCCAATTAGTTTTGGAGGCCATTATAATCTTTTCCGCAATATCTTCCGGCGAGTCAGGTTCACATAAATAACCATTAAAACCAGACTTAATTATTTCAATCATCCCGCCAACATTAGTTCCTACGACCGGTAATCCACATGCCATAGCTTCCAGGGGGGCAGCAGGTAATCCTTCCGAACGACTCGGCATACAAAATAAATCGTTCTCCCGAAGTAAATCAGCTATTCGATCATGTGAAACTTGACCAAGAAATTGTACATTTCCCTGTAAATTATGATTTTGAACGTATTGCTGGCATTTCTCTAACTCCGGACCTACTCCAATTAAAGTTAATTTTACAGGAATAGTAATATATGATAATGCCTTTAATAAAACGTCTTGACCTTTTACATAATAAAACCATCCGACATGCAAAATTTTTAAGTTTTTATCTTTGTCTAAATTATTCTTCCATTCATTGAAAAAAAGCTCTCCGTCATATCCATTTCTGATTATTTTAATATTCTTTAAATTTGTTTTTTGTTGCATTTGTGTTTTCATCATTTCGGAGACAGCAATTACTAATTCACAATTTTCATTTATTGTTTTCTCTATCGTTTCCCATCCCTTGAATTTAGATGGGTCTATTAAGACATCACTTCCCTCAGCAATTGCAAAACAAGTAATTTTTAATTTTTTCCGAATATACTTAGAATACACACCATAAGGATTCAACCAGGTACTTATTAACAGATCAGCTTGAAAGTCCTTTATTATTTTTATCGTTTCCCTGCCAATAAAAAAATGCAATACATTAGCGTGATATTTTGAAAATATTTTATTAGGAGCTTTTATCCACCTGGGATGAAATACTTTAATTCCATAATTGAATTCGATTTTAGGTACAGAAAGAAGATTTTTATAATATTTAATTAAATCTTTTATTCTTAGACTTGGAGAAAAATATTCCATGTGTGGATTCAGACTAATGGGAGCAATAACAAGAACATCATATCCGGCATTTTTTAATGCCTTGGCTCTGGATAAATTAAAAATACCATACGTTGGAAAATTTTTATTCGGAAACAAATTACTAAATAGGATTATTTTCATTTATAACTAAAAAGGAATTTTTGTTATATTTCTAGAAATAATATACAATTTATTAACTCTTTGTGATTTTTATAAAATTTATTAAATACATTTTGAGTATCTGTGTAATATTATTAAAAATGATTTTATATTTTTTCCTTATTTATCTTCTTATATAACATCATAAGCACTCTGCATATTAAGATGATCACTAGAGTTATCAAAATTACCAATATTAATATACCTAAAGTACCCAACTTGTAAAGACCGGAATTATAATATATCGATATAATAAAGCCACCGGCAAATATCTTGGGCAAAGTCATGTCTCTAAAATCAGAAACCCATCTTAATGTGTTATAATATATATTATTTTTAGATATGTTAATAGAGGCACTATTCAAATCGTTTTTATATTGAATAAAAATTAAACAGCTATCCCCTTTTCCGAGTTTGACATAAATATTTATTTCATTAGCATTTTTCAAATAAGAAATTTCTCTCCCATTTAAGAATACATTTCTGATTGGGACATTAAAGGTCTCTTTTTTCTTTATTCTATAATTAATTTCATTTTGAGTCTTATTTTTAATTAAGATTTGATTTGTAAAAGCAAGGATTTCAAATTGATTAGGACTTATTTCCCTTTGTAAGTATAATTCTCTTAAAATGGAATTCGGATTATTCCAGATTATATTTGTATCTGTTTGATTAATTTCATTGACAATATTTATAAGTTTAAAATAACCCTTTGAAAAATCATTATGATGAGCATATAAAAATAATGGATTATCAAGAAATAAATTTATTCCCAATTCAGTTCGATTGATTCCATTTAGACTATATCTTTCAATTGATAAAAAATTTTCATATTCATCCGAATAATTTCTTAGATAATATTCTATTGGTTTGGGAGGTTTTTCATCGATAGGAATAGACCCTTGATTTATGGTGCCTAAAAAATTATATTTCTTTAAAAGGAACAGTGTTTTCAATGGAGAAATTTTTTGCGGGAAGACCATTACCATATCATAATTTATACCCGTTAATTCTTCAAATTTCCTCATCCTATATATGGCTTGCATAATTTTTTTCTCTTGTTCTTGATAAGAATTATCACTTGGTATTTCAAACTCAGTGTGATTATGGTTATCTCCATGAAAGCAAATTGAAAAATGATTTTTATTCTTATTTAATATATTAACAACTTCCTGTTCACTTCTGTCATAGTTCCAGGGAATAAATGCAATTGTTGTATGAAATCTATATTTATTTGTCAATTCTAAAACATTTCTATAACTAAAGTATCCATAAGGTTCAGTTAACCAAGGATCATCAATAGTTAAATTTGCATAATGGTAATTTATATGCCAGCACTTATCGCCGCATGAATATTTTATGAACATTAAAATTGCTGCAAACGACATAAAATCATTGTGGACAAATTGGATGTTGGATGTAGGTTTAAATTCATTGTTTTTCATTTCTACGTTAAAGAATATCTCTCGATTTCCTTCATCAAGTTTTGCAAAAATGTACTTATTTAGTTCATTTTCTTTATCCCTATAAATAATGATAGGTTCTAGAACTTTTGACTCAGTATAGCTAAGTGAGTAATTTATGTCACCACTAAAAGGAAGTTTTATCCCTTTTAAGTAACTTGTTACTGTTCTGGCTCCAATAAATTCATAATATCCTTTTTCATTTTGAGTATTGATATTTCTGCAACCATTTATTCTTCCCCCTGATAACTCAATTAATAATTCATTATTTATTTGAGGCTTAATACCACAAACTAAAATTGGTACCGATTTACTAATTTTGCGGATAATATCTTTAATAACAATTTCTGATGGACAATTTGCATTGATAATAACAGCATTAATATTTAATAATGCAATATTTCTTCCAATTTCATTGTTAGAATATGGTTGTTTTAAAATTATTTTATTAATTTCAATACCATAATAATGACTGGCAATTTCTAATTGATTTTCTACAACTGATGCGGTTTCTTTAATTCCGACATATAATATTTGAGCCTTGGTAATATTTGGCCAAACGATAAGACATAAAATTATAGCCGTCCAATGATTCCACGAACAAATAGGATTAACTAAATATTTCAATATATTTTTCATATAAGGAACAGTATGAATTAAATTATGTTGCTATAAAAAATATTTTCTGTTTATTATTTCTTGAATAATGATTTTGAGTAATTATACTTATCTCTTTAGAATTAACAGTTTAGTATTTAAATATATTCGTTGAGTAGTTCTAATAATACCGCTTAAGGGAAATAATTATTCGAGACTATAAATAAATTTCTCAAGAATTTTTGCCTGAATATCCCATGTATATTTATTTAATATAATTTCTCTACCCATGAAACCATGGTTATTTAAAGAATCAATATTAATAATTGCCTCACTTATTTTCTTTCCTAAATCATAAGAATCATTTGGATTAAAAAATAAAGCAAATTTTGAATTTTGCGGAACAACAGATAGATGTGCTGTAATATCACTTAACACAATCGGTTTTTCCATTGCAAGGTATTCCATAAGTTTTAGTGGGCTCGATATTTCCCACCATAATATTCTTGGCAATGGGATAATACATATATCTGCTAACTTAATATAACTAGCCATCTGTTCATGTTTAACTACATCTACAAATAACAAATTATTATTTAAATTATATTTTTTTGATTCACAATAATCAGTTATATAACTATTGCCCTCACTTACACTCATAAACAATATATTTGGAAAAAAATTCTTAATTTGGTTAACAGCATCTAAAATAAGATTAATTCCTCTGTTTGGACTTATCGAGCCATGATAAAAGATTACAATCCTATCATTTGTTTTCTGTATTATACTATTTGGCACATTATTCATTTGATTTGGTGAAAAAAGATCTGGGTTGACTGCTGAAGAAAAGATAGCGTATCTATTAAATTTCTTTTTTATGATATGTTCGATATAATCTTTAGTACCATTTGTTATGAAAGTTGTCCCGTCAAATAATTTATTTGCAATTCGACATGATAATCTATAATCGGATTGAAGACCCGTTTCAACAGGAATAGACCTAATATCAAGAATAAGTTTAATTCTTAATATCTTTTTAATAATCAATAAAAGGAATGTACCAAGTATGACTCGATCATCTACAATTACTACATTTATTTTTTTTATTATGCTATAAAGTGGAATAAAGAAAGATAATTTTATTAAAAAAAATCTTCTTTTATTGAACGGAGATTTCAATAATATTAGATCTTTTCCAAATTCATTTTTGTCATCGAGTCCAACTAGTATAGCCTTGTGTCCTAGGTTATTTAACGCTTTAGTTAATTCAATATAATCACTCATATAATAGCGTTTTCTAATAAAAACATTTCTAACTAGAAGAATATTCATGTTCTCTTTCATAAAATGAATTAAATTTAAAAACCAGAATTAATCTAAATTTTATTTTGTTCTTTATAAAACTGATATACCCTTTTAAGGCGTACTCATAAAAGAAAAATAATGTCGAGATAATTTTTCATAACCCCTGCTTAAAACAGAATAACGTTGATATAAAATTCCTAAAATGACCCAATAACTCATTCCTATTTGTGAGGACCATGCCGATGTATAAAATATTGAGATTATGAAAATGAAAGTAACGGGAATTAATGAAGATGCTACCATAATCATGAATTTTGATGTTTCAATAGTTAAATAATTTTTTAAAACCAGAATGCTATAAAATATTATTCCAATCACTGAAATTAAGCCTAGCAATCCTATAGTGGCTAGTAATTTAATGGAATCTTCCAACATGGATGCAAATTTTAACTCTATACTATTCATACCCCCAATATTAGAAGATTGAATCACACTACTCCCCATCCCCAATAACATATTAAGATTATTTTTATAAACATCATTAAATAACCTATAATAACCTTGTATTCTACCGTATTTTTTATCTCCACTTTCATATTTCTCAACTTTTGTTGGGCTAAAAATAATATTTAGATCAATAAATTCTTTTTTGTATTTCGTCTCCGGAGCAATTACTATAACTATTATTAGTGCTATAACCATAAGCCCGGAAAGAATTGCAACACTCCTTAACAATTTTCTTATGTTCATACTTCTTTGAAGGAAATAATAACATGCAATTGTTAAAAGAATTGTTACAGGTGCTAAAATGAGTCCAAGTTTTGCACCACCGAATAATGCGGGAATAATAGTTAGTAAAGCAAACAATAACCATTTTATGCTGAATCCTTCATATAGCATTTTATAAATTATAAAAGACAATAAAAATAACATCAAAATACTCACTACCCCGGTCCCACCTGCATTTGTATCTGAAAGTGTTCCTGAATTAGAATCAGGATTATTATATCCAAGATACATATATTGATAAGTTGTAACAGGTATCTGAAGAAATATAAGGATATAAATGAACTTAATAATTTTCTCTTGATTTTTTTCATTTATATCCATTTCAAGAACTGCTAGAAAAAGAATCCAGCATATAACAGTGAATTCTAAAAATGCTTTTATTACTAAGACCAAATTATTCTGATTTATAAATGAATTAATTATTGCAATTAAAACAAATAATAAAAAGAAATATTTATAAGCTCTTATTTTCAGGAATGAAGAATTGAATGTTTTATTTACTAAAAATGCTTTTAAATATATTGCGGTGAACAATGATAATACCAATATTTCCTTGAAGTCGGTTGGTAAACTTGGAAAACCTAAATATCTAATGCAAAATGGATATAAATAATTAATTCCAAAAATCACATAGAGTATTAATACAGGAAGTGTCATATATTTAATTGATAGTAAAAACTAATATTCGACGCACAAAATCTATTTTTAAAGGGACCATTCCAAACAATTTATTTAATTGTTTCTTCTCTTCTGGATTAAAAGGGCTAAGTATTTTGATGAGCAATAGAATTGATATGAAGCTCAAAGTTAAAGGTAAAAATATCTTCAAAACGAGAGAAGTAATATAACTTGCTGAAATAACAATGATCGCGAAAATTGATAAAAGTAATACCGACCTAAATAATTCAGAAATGTTTAATGAAATAGATGTGCGTTTTTTTACAAAATAATATATGTAATAATTTCTTAAGAAAGTAGAAAGCCCTGTCGCAGCACCGACACCTATTAAGCCCCAAGAAGTATATTTAAGCACAAAATAATCCGCGGCTATATTAAATACGGCAAAGATTTTTGCATATAATGTATACTGAATTTTTTCGCTGATTTCCAACACTAAATAGTTCGGATATGTAAAAGCACCCATAAGGAAGTAAGGAATAATTATTATTAATAATGTCTGAGTGCCGATATATTTTGAATTAAAAAGGTAAACGTTAATTAAATTTTGATATGCAATAATCATGATAAAAATAAAACCTAAATAAAGCAAAACCATTTTGGTGAAAAAATTATATACGATATTCAAGTAGTTTCTGCTTTCACCGGTTTCGTAATATTGACTAATATAATATGATTTTATAAATGGGATAATATTTGTAAAGGGAATCCATGTTAAAACTGATGTAATTAATTTATATGGAAATGCATACATACCTATCGCCTCAGGACCTAAAAAAGCTGATATGAAATAATAATCGGATACCTGACTGAATGCACTTTCACCCATCTCATCAGCTGTAGACAAGGCTACATATTTTCTCATCCTTTTTCTGTTTGCCTTTATCTCCTCCGGACTTATTGATACTTCGTCATCATTTCCAATATTATTTATTTTAAGAAATGTATAAATAATTCCTGCTATAGCATTTACGCCAAGAACTATTGCCTCTATAATAAAAATCAATTCAATAGTAATAACGTTTAAGAATATCGCATATAATATTCCTCTAATTAGTATAGAAATAAGATTAACAATAGATAAAAATTTTTGTTCATAAATTGTTGTTAAAACAGATTTACTGAATGTATTTTGCAGGAAAAGAATAATATTTATAATAAAAATGGAAAAATAAATATCAAATTTCTTAATTTGTAATATTATTCCAACTTCGTTCTTAAATATAAATACAACGATTATTACGAAGACCCCAAGAGAAAATGAAAAAAAATAGAGATTTCTGACAAAAGTTTTTAAATAAGAATAATATTTTTTTTGTATAAGCTCCGGGATATATCTTCTAAGAGCAACGATAGCTCCATTAATTGATAATACCCCAAACATTCCCAAACTGCCCAAAAATAGACTATAAATACCGAAATCCTCAACAGGTAATTTTCTTATTAGAAAAATTGTTACAAATATGGAGATCACATTCGAAAAGATTGTTCCGACAAATAACCAACCCACATTTTGAATTAGATTCTTTATGTTATGCATATATATTTTTCGAAATAAATGGTTGGAATATTTTTTTCTAGGGAAGTGGAGAAAATACTACACCAGAAATATCGGTATTTCCAAGAAAATCAGCTAAACCTTTTACAGTTACATTTCCAGGAGAAGTCCCTGGACGTCTGCCATCGTGTAAAAGAACAACTTTCCCTTTTTGAATTTCGCTTTTTAAACGTTCTGTTAACATTTCTGATTCACTTTGATTATAATCTTTTGGATCTATATTCCAGTGAATAAATGTTAAGCGATTTATCAATATATATAACAGACTCAATATATTTAATTTTCCATATGGAGGTCGCACATAATTTGTTTTTATCCCATTTTTCTCAAGTATTTTTTTCCCACAAGACAAATCTGCCATCCCTCTCCAAGGCAAAACTTTCCACGGATGCAAATGATTTTTTCCGTGTATACCAATCACGTGACCTTCTTTTATTATTCTTTGAGTAAGGTAGGGATTTTGTTGAACATTAACACCTAGTACAAAAAACGTAGCTTGTATTCCATGGACTTTAAGAAGATCTAATATCTGTCCAGTAGTTGATATTTCAGGACCATCATCAAAAGTAAGATATATTTTTCCGGAATCATTTGCCCATTTTAAAAAACGATTCCTCCATAATTTTTTTACTAAATGCGGAAGCAAATAATTAAGTAGAAAAAAAGTTATTATAAGAATAAATATAAGTAAAATAATTCTCATGAATATTTTTATAAAATTTAATAATTCAATATCAAAACAAACTGATTATTTCCAATTGTTTATATTGATATTTCATGTTTCTTATTTTTTCTATTTTTCTTATTAAAATTATTCGGTTCATAGGTATATTTATAACCATATCCATATCCATATTTGTGTTTAAAACTAGACTTCTCAATTTCAAATCCATTTGCAATAACTCCGATAATATTTATCTTTTCATTTTTGAATTCTTTAATTCCTTCTTCAACACTTTCTTTAAATGAAAAGGTATCACGGACAATTAGAATTACATTATTGATTATCCGGCCTAAAATAAGTGAATCAATTACACGTGTAATTGGGGGAGTATCAATTAATATATAATCATAGGTACTGGACTTTAATGCAATTATTAATTCTAAAAATTTTGTTGACTGCAACAATTCACTTGAATTCTCACTTACGTCCCCAGCTGGAAGGATATTTAAATATTTTTCTTTTATCGATCTGCCAAATACATTCGATAAATTCTTTATAGGAATATTTGGTAGATCCCTTTCTAGAAATGAGCTCAGTCCCGGTGAATTTCTTGGTATATCAAACATGTCGGATAATGTGCATCTTTTTAGGTCACCATCAATAATTAGAACTTTTTTATCCGCATTTATAAGAGATAATGCTAAATTAGAAATAATTGTCGTCTTCCCGCTATGCTCTTCACAACTTGTAAACATTATAATTTTGCTCTTATTCTCCAATTCAAAGTTGAGCTTCGTCTGTAGCACCTTATATGATTCAATTATTCCAATATTAGCTGCTGACAAAACAGCAAATCGATCTTCTAATGATTTTGCATTATCCAATTTCTTTTTAAGTTTTGTGGAGTATTTGGGTATAATAGATAATAAAGATAATTTTAGATCGTTTTCAATTTGATCAAGTTGAAGAAATCTCCTTTCTCTTTTTATCCCGATAAATATAAAGACCAAAACAATTCCACTCCATATGAATATGCAAAGCACTCCTGTTATAACTCTATTGGGAGATACCGGAAAAATTGGTAATGTTGCGGGATCTACAACTGTAATATCCTGAAATTGAGCAATTTCTTTTACTCTAAGTTCTTCCCTTTTATCCAAAAGTAGATTAAATACCTTTCCGTAAACATCTTTATCTCTCATTAATCCGATTATTTTTGTTTCCTTTCCAGGAAGTCCTTGTACTTTAGCCTGATATTGACTAATTAAATTTTCTAAATTTTTCTTTTTCCCCTGGAGAGAATTGATGATAATCCTATAGGCTGTTAAAGTATTTTGATTATAACTACTCAATTGTTTTTTTAGCTGAGATATTTGATTATCTATACTTACAACATCAGGATGAGACTCTGTTTCTTTTTGTAATAGTTCAATTCTTTTTACTTCCAAAGTAGATAATTGATTTTGTACAGATGAAAAGGCATTGCCACCTCCAGTATATGTTTCGCTTGGAGCTAAATATGATTCATCAAAGTATCCCTTTTTCTCTGATACTTTAAGTAACTGATTTTCTTTTCCCAGATATTCCCCTAATTTCAAATCATTTTGAATTTTTTCCGCTTCCAGATTACTTAAAAAGGATACCAAATCATTTGAATTTTTATCCAAATTAGAAATACCCGTAGAAGATTGATAATCACTTAATTTATTTTCAGCATCTTTTAACTTTTGTGAAGACTCGTTCAGCTGGGTATCAATCGATGCGTATGATTCATGAATGAGTAGTCTTTGCTGTTCAGTTCTGGTTTCCTTAAACTTATCAATTAAAGTTTTTGCAATCAGTTGGGCTAATTCAGGGTTTTTATTTTTTACTGAGATCTGTACTAAATTAGTCTCTTCTTTTTGAGAAATAGTGATATCATTACTAAGCTGCCCGTAGGCAGTAGCATTATTGTAAACTGTAAAAGATAATTTTGATCCTTTTTGAGCATCCGGCCAATAAATAGAAATTTTAAAGTTAGCTGTTTTGATTTCTATTGGATTATTATCTGGGAAAAACCCAACAATAGTATTTCTATTATCCTCAGTTTTATACAGTAAGAAGCGACCACCATTATCTTTTGTAAGAACCAGGTTAATTGAGTTATCAAGAGAGTCTGCCTGAAAGCTAAGAATTTGAGGCATCAGGGAATTCTTAATATTGTCTAATAAATTATATTCCGGCAAGGACCTATTAATCTCTTCAGTTTTGCCTTCAGGAGAAACAATTTTATCGATGAACAAATCCAGATTTAATTTTTCTACAACTTTATCTAAAACGCTTTTGGTCTTTATTAACGCCATCTCTGTGGTAATATCATCCTGGGACCGAAGTGAGATCAATCTAAGGTAAGGATCATCCCTTTCTGCATCATTCTTATTACCTTCTTTTTTCAGTAAAACAGTTGATTCATAGATATGGGCTGCTGTTTTTAAATAAATGTATCCTGCGGAAAAAACTAAAATAAATGATAATATAATAAATATTTTTCTTTTTGAAATTGCACGGACGATTCCATTTAAATCTATACCGCGAGAACTATTTTGTGTTTTAATCAATTCTTTTATTTGATCGTAATCCATGAACTATTTTCCTATCTTTAGTTTAATTA
>OCZT010002982.1_pt1 | contig 17424 bp, 17 predicted proteins | sample 1539031 | NCBI WGS metagenome assembly OCZT01 (sample SAMEA3539308, study PRJEB22396) | soil metagenome | biome: tundra; feature: field; material: soil | place: USA | collected 2010-05 | depth 0.15 m | reverse complement strand
TCACCACGGAAATCGACGCGGGCGCGTCGAGGATCTTCTCCGGCGTGGCGCCGCGGGTAACCGTCGTGACCACTTCATTAAGTCTCGTGGTGATTTCAACCATCGGGAGGTCGACGGTGACGGCGCCGGAACCTGGGACCGTCACGCCCTCGACCCGCTTGGCCGAGAAGCCGATCCGCGTGGCGGTGACGACATACGTGCCGGCCACGAGCCCCGAGATCCGGTAGCTGCCGTTGTCGCCGGACACCACCGTTGCCGCCGTCCGCAGTCCGGACACGGCCGTGACGCGCGCACCCACCACCGGCGCTGTGCCCTCTGCACCGGTCACCTTTCCCGTGATGCTGCCCGTCTGAGCCACGGCGCTTCCCGCAAAGGCGCAGAGCGCAGCGAGTGCGGAAAGCCGGCTGACTAAACGTCGAACCATGAGACACCTCATATTGCTGGGAGTGATCGGCCGTAAACGCGAACCGGCCGTCCATCGCAGAGGTTCAACTTCTTGACCGGACAAACTTTAGGCATGTGCCCCAATAAGGCAAGGCGGCTTCGGCGTGCGGGACGCCGGGACGCATCTGACAACACCGCGCGCCGGCGAGTGCTCTGGTTCGCTTCCGTGCTCGCCGGCTTCCTGCTCAGCGGCTCCATGACGCGTGCGCAGTCCGCCTCCAGACGGGAGATACGCTTCTGCGCAGGAGGGGACGTTTCGCTGGGCACCAATCTCGACACCAGCTGGGCCCACAATCGGTACGACGGCAACGGGAGGATTCGCGCCCTACCGGATCCGGGCGAGCTCCTTGCGCCCATTTCCCCGCTCGTCGCAGATGCCAGCGTCCTCCTCGTCAATGTCGAGGGCGCGATCGGCAGCGGTCCGGCGCCACGCAAATGCGCGCGCGGTTCGACGCTCTGTTATGCGCTTCGCCAACCGTCGTCCGCCGCCGCGGCGCTGCGGCACTTGAACGACTCCGCTTTGGTTGTCGGCAACATCGCGAACAATCACGCGCACGATGCGGGTGTCGACGGGCTCCTCGAAACGCGGCGGCGGCTGGCCGAGGCCGGCGTGCTCGCCACCGGAGCCGACACGCTCGCGACTCCGGTGCCGGTCAGCGACGGCGACACGCTCGCCGTCCTCGGGTTCAGCCCGTGGAGCATCGCTCGCGTCACCGACCTCGACGCGGTCCGGCGCACGGTCAGGCGCGCGGCGGAGCGGTACGGCCGAGTCATCGTCGCGATGCACATCGGCGCCGAAGGCGCGGGCGCGCGACACACACCGGACCGCCTCGAACGCTTCGCCGGAGAGAACCGGGGCAACAGCGTCGCGTTCGCGCGTGCCGCGGTCGAGGGCGGCGCGAGCCTCGTGATCGGAAGCGGACCCCATGTGCTGCGCGCCGTCGAGTGGAACGGACGCTCACTGGTGGCGCACTCGCTGGGCAACCTCGTCACCTACGGGCCGTTCAATCACTCGGGCTACAACGACCACGGCGCAATCCTGTGCGCAACGCTGGAGCCGGACGGTTCGGTCCGAGATGCCGTGCTTCGCTCCACCACGCAGCGGGCTCCCGGCTATGTGCGCGCGGATCCCGAGAATCTCGGCGCCCGCGATGTGGCTGAACTGTCGAGGCAGGACTTTCCCATCACCGGCGCGGAGATATTGCCGGGCGGGGAGATCAAGCCGCGCCCCAGGTAGAACCGGCCGGAGCCGGCAGGCGCTAGCGAACGGGGAGGATCGGCTCGGGGATGGATTCGATCGCCGTCGTGTCGATCGCGACGATCCTGCGGACTCCCCTCCACTGCAGGCCGCCAGCGGGACGGTACTTCACCACCCGCGTCTCCACGACGTGATGCGAAGTGCTCGACGCGTGGATCATCATCCCGTCGCCGACGTAGATTCCGACGTGCGAGATGCGTTTTCCCTTGCCGAACACGAGCAGGTCGCCGGGCTGCATGGCCGCCGTGTCTTTCACGATCGGATCGCCCAGCTTCGCGAGCTCGGCCGCGTGGTGCGGCAACTCGACACCGAGCTTCGCGAAGACGTACTTCACGATGCCGCTGCAATCGAGGCCCTTGGCGGGACTCAGCCCGGCCCACTTGTACTTGACCCCCAGCAGGCTGCGCGTGTGCTCGATGATCGAGTCACGCTGCAACGAAGTGAGGCGGGCGAACGGTCCGGCCGGGTTTGCCTCGCGCTCCGTGACGGCCTGCACGGCACCCTTCTTATGCGACTTGAGCGCAACCTGCTGCGCCGACGCGGGAACCGCGACGGCGAGGAGCATGGCGCCGGCCAACAGGGTCAGGCGTGAAGGCTGCATCGAATCCTGGTAACGGGTAATCGCCGCTAAAGGTAGTGCATGGTGCCGCCGGCCGAAACCCTCCCCGCTACCGGATTCCAAGCCCCTTGTGTGTCTGGATAGAAAGTCGCCACCGCGCGCTCTGTAGGCAGTACTCGATTGCCAGAGCGGTGTTCCGTTCCAGGTCGGGGCCGTCCATCGGCTGGAGGAGGAAGTGCTCGAAATCGAGCAGCTCGAACCTCTCCGGTTCCCCGCCGGCCTGCGGATAGACAAGCTTGAGCTCGTCGCCGGCGCGGAGCACGAGTGCCGCGTTTGCCTTCGGACTCACGCAGATCCAGTCGATGCCCCGCGGAGCGGGTCGCGTGCCGTTGGTCTCGACGGCGACGGCGAATCCGCGCGCGTGCAGCGCGTCGATGGCGTCCGTGTCGAGCTGCAAGAGCGGCTCGCCGCCGGTGCATACCACGAAACGCCGGCTGCCTCCCTCGCGGCCAGCGGGCCAGCGCGACGCGACGGCATCGGCCAGCGCATCCGCGTTGGCGAAGTATCCACCGTCTGGGCCGGTGCCGACGAAATCCGTGTCGCAAAAGCTGCACACGGCGCGAGCGCGATCCTCCTCACGCCCCGTCCACAGGTTGCATCCGGCGAAACGCAGGAACACCGCCGCGCGACCGGCATGCACGCCCTCGCCCTGCAGCGTGTGGAAGATCTCCTTCACCGAATAGCTCACGGAGCGTACCTCGCCGGATCCTGCACACCCGCGTCGGCGAAGCCCTTGAGCCGGAGCTGGCATGCGTCGCAGCGTCCGCACGCGGCGCCGTCGGGCGCCGGATCGTAGCAGCTCGTCGTCATCGAGTAGTCCACGCCGAGCGAGAGCCCGAGCGCGACGATCTCCCGCTTGCTCATGTCGATGAACGGCGTGCGCACGGCGACGCGCGCGGCGCCCTCGACCCCCGCCCGGGTCGCGAGGTTCGCCAGCGACTCGAACGCGCGAATGAACTGCGGCCTGCAATCGGGATATCCGCTGTAGTCGACCGCGTTCACGCCGATGAAGATGTCGTTCGCGCCCAGCACCTCCGCCCATGCCAGCGCGAACGACAGGAAGATCGTATTGCGCGCCGGCACATACGTGACCGGGATCCCGCGGCCGCGCTCGTCCGCACCGCGGTCCTTCGGGACGGCGATGTCGCCCGTAAGCGCCGATCCCCCGAAGGGGCGAAGGTCGATGTCGGCGACGACATGCCGCGCCACGCAGTATCGCGCGGCGATGGCCGTGGCGCGCCCCGTCTCCACCTGGTGGCGCTGGCCGTAGCGGAACGTGAGCGCGTTCACCGCGTACCCGTCCTTCGTGGCGAGCGCAAGCAGGGTGGTGGAGTCGAGGCCGCCGCTGAGGAGCAGGACCGCCGGCGTGGCGGCGCCGTGCGGGCTCATGTCCTCGTTCGCAGCCCCGAGACGATGTCCTTCAGCCGGCTCGCGCCGGTGAGCAGCGACGTCGACGCCGAGCTCATCTCCTCGCACGCGGCGCTCTGCTGCTCGGTGCTCGCGCTGACTTCCTGCGCCGCTGCCGCGTGCCCCTCGGCCGTGCGCGCCGCCTGTGAAATGCCGCCGCTCGCGCCGTGCACGGCATTGACGTTCGCATCGGCGGCGACCGTCACGTCGCCCGCCGCCACGAGCGTGTTCTTCGCGGCGGTCGTGATCTCGGAGAGCGCGGCGTCGATCTCGCGCGACAGGCGCTGGATCTCCCGCACGCGCGAAGACCCCTCCTGCATGGCCAACGTCGTGCTTCCCACGCGCTCGGTCACGACGGCGGTGAGCTGCACGACGTCGTCGGCCGCGGTCTGCGCCTGCTCCGCGAGCTTGCGAACCTCGTCGGCGACGACCGCGAAGCCGCGTCCGGCCGAGCCCGCGCGCGCGGCTTCGATCGCCGCGTTGAGCGCGAGCAGGTTGGTCTGCTCGGCGATACGGATCACGATCGCGACGAACCGGTTGATGCTCTCTGCGATGCCGGTCAGTTCGTGCACCTCGCCGGCGGCGTGCTCCACGCTCGCGCGAACCTCGTCGAGTATTCCCAGCGCGCTGTCGATTTCCGCGCGTTTTTCGCGCGCAGAACGCTCGATGCCCTCGGCAAGATCCTTCACGCGGCTCGCGCCGGCGCGCACCGAGTCGGCGCTCGCGCGCATCACGCCGAACGAGTCGTCGACGGCGCGAAGCGCGGTGACCTGGAGCTCGGCGCCTTGGGTGACGTCCGACATCGCGGTGGCCGTCTGTCCGGCGGCCTGCGAGATCTGCTCGGCGGCCAAGGCAAGCTGGTGCGCCGACGTCGACACGTCCTCGGCCGTCGCCATGACCACGTTCACCACGCGCGCGAGCGAGTCCGCGGTCGAATTCATCTCGTTGGCGAGCTCGCGAAACTCGCCCGACATCGCCGTCCGGTTGCGCAGATCGAGCCGGCCGATGCTCAGGGCGTGCGCCTGCGTGAGGAGCGCGGAGAGCGGAAGGGCGATCGAGCGCACCGTGTTCATCACGATGCCGATGCCGAGCAGGATCGCGCCGGCGATGAAGGCGACGAGAATCAGCGACCGGCGGTCGGCTTCGGTGCGAAGCTGCTGGGACCGCTGTTCCACCTGCCGCGCGCGCCGCTGGCCGAGCTGCTGTACGCTCGCGAGGAGCGCCGATTCGTTCGTGCGCGCCGATGCCGCGGCCGCGGAGGCTTCGGCATCGCGCTTCAGGTCCCTCAACCGGTGCGCCCGTGCGAGTTCGCTCTCGAGCGCCGAAAGCCGCGCATCGATGGCGGTGAGGAGCGCGACGTCGTCGGGGTTCAGTCCCTCGCTCGCTGAAAGGTCCTGCTGCGCGCGATGCGCCGCCCAGCCATAAGTGCGGAACGCGTTCTGGCTCGCCGTATCCGGCGCTTCGACGTACCGCCGTCCGGCCGAGAGTAGCTGCGCGACGTTCGACGCGAGGTCCGCGGTGAGCCGCGCCTCGCGGCGCGTCGCGCCGAGCGTCGATTCGATTTGTTGCGAGAGCGACGTCAGTGACTGCCGTCCCACGACACCCGCGACCGCGAGCAATGTGATGACGGCGCCGAAGCCGGCGAGAAGGCGGGAACGGATGGTGCCGAGCGCGAGGAGATTCATTTCCGCGCTCCCTCGACGAGAAGCGCTCCGTCCCTTCGAACCCGCGTCATCGTGACGCCGCCGTTCGCGGCAACGCCGGACGGGAGGAAACGAATCGGACCGGTGACGCCGTCGACCGGCACGGCGAGGTGCGCCAGCCAGTCACGGACCTTGGTGCGCCGGGGCCCGACGGCCGCGAGCGCCGCCGCGATGACCTTCGTCGCGTCGTAGCCGAGCGCGGCATTGGCATCCGGCGCAAGGCCGTTGTTCGCGGCCATGAACGCCGCGACGAACCGCTGTGCTTCGCTTCGTGGATCGGCGGCGGCGAAGGGCATCCCGATGTACACGCCCTCCGACACGTCCGGATGTTCGGCGACCGACGCCCATCCGTCACCGCCCATGAAGTCGGCCTTCAGTCCCTGCTTGCGGGCCTCGGCGAGCATCGGGAGCGCGGCGCTGCGAGCGCCGGCAACGAAGACGATGTCGGGTTGCCTGAGCTTGAAATACGAGATGAAGACCTCGTGGTCCGCCCCGTCCGCGCGGATCGGATCGACGTTGATGATCTCGCCTTGGAACGTAATGCGCAAGGCGTCGGCGAGTCCGCGGCCGCGGCGGTCGTTCTCGTAGAGAATCGCGGCGCGCTTGTGCCCGGTGCGCATCGCGAACCGCGCCATTTCCGCACCATTGGCGGAGTCGCCCGGGAGGACGCGGAAAACCCACCCCCCCGTGCCGAGGAGATCCGGGACACCGGCCGACGTCGACACCGCCGCGAGACGGCCGTCGTACGCCTTCGCCGCGGCTATCATCGCGTCGGACGTGACATGTCCGATGACGGCGGACACGCTCCGGTCGTCCACGAACGTCCGCGCGACCTGCGCGGCGAGGCCGGCATCGCCCCGGTCGTCCGCGTCCTTGATCACGAGCTTGTGTCCCTTCACACCGCCCGCGGCGTTGATCTCCTTCAACGCGAGCTCGATCCCGAGTTGCGTGTGTCGTCCCTGCGTCATCTGCCAAGGCCCTGCCGCGGCGATCGTATACGGTGCGCTCCCGCCGCCAGGCGAGCAGGCGGTGGCCACGATCAGCAGAATGTGCGGGAGCCTCACGTGCATTCGGCGCATGGCCTGAATGTGCACGGCGGACGCGCTTGGCGGAACCGATTGCGCTATGTTGGTCGGCGTCCTCTCGACTCAAGGGAGCCATGAACGAACGCTATTTGCACCTGGTGCTGAATCACTTTCCGGTGATCCTTTCCGTGATGGCGCTTCTCTCGTCACTCCTGGCCATGGTGACGAAGTCCCGCGCGGCGTGGCTGTATGCGGCTGCCTCGCTCACCGTCGCCGGGCTGTTCAGCTACCCGACGTTCCTGACCGGTCACGGCGCGCACGAGGTGCTCGAGGACTTCTGGTGGGTGAAGGCGGACTCCTGGAGCGAGCACCAGAAGGCCGCGGGCTTCGCGAACGTGTTCCTGCTTTGCGGAGGCGCGTTCGCCGCGTTCGCCTGGTGGAAACTCACGCGATCGAAGGACGCGATGATCGCGCGCTGGATCCAGGTGGTGCTGGTCCTCGCCAGCGCCATGGGAGCGACGACGGTTGGCCGCGCGGCCTGGTTGGGAGGGAAGGTGATCAGGGAGCAGGAGGCACTGAAGGTTCCGCCCAGCGGATGGGTGACACCACCGAAAATGGAGCACGAGCACTAGAGGCGCGAGCGATGAGAGGGGAGGCCAGAGGCGAGAGGGGAGGCCAGATGGAAGAGGCGAGTTAGAGAGGCGAGGGGCAAGAAACGAGAGGGGAGGGGCGAGTTCGAGGGGCGAGTTCGAGGGGCGAGTCGGAGGCGAGAGATGAGACCTGCCCAGAAGTGGAGAGGAGTGCCCTCGCCTCTTCTCAGCGCTCTGTTCGTCCGTTGCTTGCCTCCTATCTCAAACTCGCCGCTCGCCTCTCGTTTCTTGCCGCTCCCCTCTCTAACTCGCCTCTCCCATCTGGCCTCCCCTCTCACCTCTCGTCTCGCCTCTCACCCCTGTCGTCCCGCCGGTTGCTGCTGGGTGAGGCAGTGCAGCGTTCCCAGCCCCCACACGAGATCGACGGAGTGTATGCCGATCACTCGCCGGTCCGGAAACAGTGATGCAAGGGTGTCCAGCGCGACGCGGTCGTTCGCGTCGTTGAACGTCGGCACGATCACCACGCCGTTTGCGATGTAGAAATTCGCGTAACTCGCCGGCAGCCGCTGGCCGTCCATCATCACGGCGCGCGGGAAGGGCAGCGTGACGACCCGGACGGGCTTCCCTTGCGCGTCCGTCGCGCGCTCGAGCCGCCGCAGGTTGTCGAGCGACCGTTGGTGGTTCGCGTCGGCCGGGTCTTCTTCGTGCGCGAGCACCACGACGCCCGGCGCGACGAACCGCGCGATGTCGTCCACGTGTCCGTGCGTGTCGTCTCCCACGCATCCCTCGCCGAGCCAGATCGTCTTCGACACACCGAGTGCATCGGCGAACACGCCTTCGTACTCCGCGCGGCCGAGTCCCGGGTTCCGCACCTGTGAGTCGGAAAGCAGCCACTCCTCGGTCACCAGCATCGTGCCGAGCCCGTCAGTCTCGATGCCGCCGCCCTCCAGAACCAGCGGCCCCTTGCCGTCAGACCGCTGCGGCTCGCGCAGGGTGAGTCCGGTGCACCGGGACAGCGCCGCCCCGACGTCGCGATCCTGCGCGAAGTTCTCATACTTCGCCCAGGCGTTGAAGCCCCAGCGTGTCCATTCCACTTCGCCGGTACGTGTCAGCACGGCGGTCGGCGCGGAGTCGCGGAGCCACACGCGATCGGTGGGGCAGTCGTGCAACCGGAAGCGCGACGCGTCCACGCCGTGCGCGTCGAGGCACCGCGCGGCGCTCTCTCGAACCATCCCGGTATGACACAAGACTTCCACGCGCTCGTGCGCCTGCAGCGTGCGCACGATCTCCGCGTATACCCATGGAATGGTTTCGAACTTTCCCGGCCAGTCGGGCTCGTAGTGGGGCCACGCAATCCACGTCGCGTCGTGCCGCTCCCACTCGGCGGGCCAGCGCACTCCCGTCGCCGTCATCCCATCCAGCGATTCAGGACCGGACCGTACGCGTCGATCCGCCGGTCGCGCAGAAACGGCCAGTTGCGCCGCGTCGACTCGACCATCGAGAGGTCGCATGACGTGACGAGAATCGCCGGCTCGGCGCCGGCTTCGACCATCATCCGTCCGAACGGATCGCACACGAACGAGTGCCCGAAGAACTCGAGGCCCTGCGTGTGCGGCTCCGGCTCGAACCCCGCGCGGTTGATCGCGGCCACGAACACGCCGTTGGCGATCGCGTGGGCGCGCTGCGCCGTGCGCCACGCGTCCACTTGCGCGGCGCCCCACTCCGCCTTTTCGGCGGGATGCCAGCCGATCGCCGTGGGATAGAACAGGATCTCGGCGCCGAGCAGCGCGGTGATGCGCGCCGCCTCCGGATACCACTGGTCCCAGCAGATGAGCACGCCGATGGTTCCATGGCGCGTCTTCCAGACCTTGAATCCGCTCGCCGACTGCGGTCCGTCCGATTCCGCGTCGCCGGGCGTGAAATAGTACTTCTCCTCGAACATCGGGTCGTGCGGGATGTGCATCTTGCGATAGACGCCGAGGAGCGATCCGTCGGCGTCGATCACGGCGGCCGAATTGCGGTAGATGCCGGGGCCCTGGCGCTCGTACATCGGCACGATCAAGACGATCTGCAATTCCGCGGCAAGCGCGCGCAGCACCTCCGTGGTGTGCCCCGGAATCGGCTCGGCGAAATTGAAATACTCCTGCTTGAGCGACTTGCAGAAGTACGGCGCGTTGAACAGCTCCTTGAGGCAGATGATCTGCGCGCCACGGCCGGCGGCCTCGCGAATGCGCGCGCTGGTCGCCGTGAGCGTCTGCGCCTGGTCGCCGGTGACGGCGTCCTGGATGAGCCCGATCGAGACGAGTGTTCTGGGAGACATCTCGCGCGAAATCTACGCGAGACGGTGTCCCCGCGCGCTACGGCTTCCCTGGAGGCCCCTTCATGGCTTTGCCGACGGCGTCGCCGAGTTCCGTGTATGAATCGCCGACCTGTTCCCGGAACGGATCCATCACGGCCGAAATCTTCCCCGTGGGATCGATCACGAACACGACGCGCCGGGCCGCGTTGAACAGCGGGTATTTCACGTCGTACAGCTTCGCGACCTTTGCGTCCGGATCGCTCGCGAAGTAGATGGGGAATCGTGAATCGCGCGCCCAGTCGGCCTGCACCGTGTCCTGGTCGGTGCTGATGCCTATGACGGCGACGCCCTTTCCCCCGTTGAAGATCGTGGCGTACTGATCACGGTACGCCTCCATTTGAACCGTTCAGCCCTTGGTCCGCGCCTTCGGAAAGAACGCGAGCACGACGGTCTGGCCGCGGAACCCCGCGAGATGGATCGGCTTGGCGAGGAGGCCCTCCTGCGTGGAGCCGCTGAGGGTGAAGTCGGGCGCCATCTCGCCGACTTTCAGTCCCGTCACGGGCGGCGCCGCCGGAGTTTGAGCGTGTGCCACTGTGACCGTGCTCGCGAGCACGGTTGCGAGAATTGCCGCGCTTCGGTGCAACATGGGACTCCCGGCACTGGACGGTGAACGAACACGCGGTCCTTGCTACTTCGCCAGGTTCCGCAGCACATACGGCAGGATCCCTCCGTTCCTAAAGTAGTTCAGTTCTTCCGGTGTGTCGATCCTGCTTCGGGCGGTGAACGACTTCACCGAGCCGTCCGCGCCCACGGCCTTCACGGTCAGCATGGCGCGCGGCGCCATCGAGTCGCTCAGGCCCTCGATGGTGATCTGCTCGAAGCCACTGAGGCCGAGCGACGTGCGCGTGGCCTCGCCGGTGAATTCGAGGGGAAGGACGCCCATGCCCACGAGATTCGAGCGGTGGATGCGTTCGAAGCTCTCGGCGATCACCGCGCGCACGCCGAGCAGCATCGTGCCCTTGGCAGCCCAGTCGCGCGAGGAGCCTGTGCCGTACTCCTTGCCGGCGATGACCACGAGTGGCGTCCCGCTCTTCCGGAACGACTCGGACCCCTCGAAGAACGACGTCGGCTCCGCGCCGGGCGCCGTCCGCGTCCACCACCCTTCCATGCCCGGCGTGAGCTCGTTCTTGAGCCGGATGTTCGCGAATGTGCCGCGCATCATGACCTCGTGGTTGCCGCGGCGCGCGCCGTACGAGTTGAAGTCCTTCCTCGCCACACCCTGCGCGATGAGCCACTGGCCCGCCGGGCTCTTCTCCGCGATGGACCCAGCGGGCGAGATGTGGTCCGTCGTGATCGAGTCGCCGAACATGCCGAGCACGCGCGCGTCCACCACGGGCTGCACGCCGGGCGGCGTCATCGTCATCCCTTCGAAGTACGGCGGGTGCTTCACGTACGTGGACGTGTCGCTCCAGGCGAAGCGGTCGCCTTCCGCCACGGTGATTGCGCGCCACTGCTCGCCGCCTTCGAACACGTTCGCGTACTGCTTCTCGAACTGCTCGCGCAGGACGCTCGACATGACAACGTCCGCGACGTCCTTCGGGCTCGGCCAGATGTCCCGCAGGAAGACGGGGCCGTCCGTGCCGACGCCCAGCGGCTCGGTGCTGAGGTCGATGTCCATACGGCCCGCCAGCGCGTACGCGACGACGAGTGGCGGCGACATCAGGTAGTTGAACCGCGTCTGCGGATTCACGCGCCCTTCGAAGTTGCGGTTGCCCGAGAGCACCGCGGCGACGACCAGCTTGCCCCGATCGATCGCGTCGGCGATCGTCTGCGGCAGCGGCCCCGAATTGCCGATGCACGTGGTGCAGCCGTAGCCCACCAGGGCGAATCCGAGCGCATCGAGGGCCGGCTGCACGCCGGCCTTCGCGTAGTAGTCGGTCACGACCTTCGAGCCCGGTGCCAGCGACGTCTTGACCCACGGGCGCGTGCGCAATCCTTTCGCGACCGCGTTCTTCGCGAGAAGACCCGCGGCGAGCATGACGCTCGGGTTGCTCGTGTTCGTGCAGCTGGTGATCGCGGCGATCACCACCGCGCCGTGCTTCAGCGAGAACTTCTCGCCGTTGTGCTCGCACGGAATGCCGGGCTCTTCGGTGTGGACCGGCGCCTCGGCCTCCATGACGGCGACCGCACGCTCCGTCGCCCCCGGCGTGGCGATGCCCGCCATCTGGGCCGCGAACGCCTCGGAGTACATCTTCTTCGCGGCCGTCAGCGGAATGCGATCCTGCGGACGCTTCGGCCCCGCAAGACTCGGCACGACCGTCGCGAGATCGAGTTCGAGCGTATCGGAGAACACCGGATCGGGCGTCGCGTCGGTGCGGAAGAGTCCCTGCGCCCGCGTGTACGCCTCGACGAGCTTCACCTGGTGCTCGCTGCGCCCGGACAGGCGCAGGTACTTGAGCGTCTCGTCGTCGCACGGGAAGAAGCCCATCGTCGCGCCGTACTCCGGGCTCATGTTCGCGATCGTCGCGCGGTCGGCGAGCGCGAGCGACGAGAGGCCGCTGCCGAAATACTCGACGAATTTTCCGACGACCTGCTTCTTGCGCAGCATCTCCGTGCAGGTGAGCACGAGATCCGTCGCGGTCGCGCCGGGCGGCAGCTTGCCGTGCAGCTTGAAGCCGACGACGTCGGGGATGAGCATCGACACCGGCTGGCCGAGCATCGCGGCCTCCGCCTCGATGCCGCCCACGCCCCAGCCGAGCACGCCGAGTCCGTTGATCATCGTCGTGTGCGAGTCGGTGCCGACCAACGAGTCGCAGTACGCTGCCTTCTGCCGTCCGCCGTCTGCCGTCTCGCTTCCCACGAACACGACCTGTCCGAGGTACTCGAGATTCACCTGGTGGCAGATTCCGGTTCCCGGGGGGACGACGCGGAAGTTCTCGAACGCCTTCTGTCCCCAGCGGAGGAACTGATAGCGCTCGAGGTTCCGCTCGTATTCGAGGTTCGTGTTGATGAGCATCGCTGCGTCGGTGCCGTACTCGTCGACCTGCACCGAGTGGTCGATCACGAGGTCGACGGGCTGGAGCGGATTGATCCTCGATGCTTTGCCGCCGAGCTTCGCGAGCGCGTCGCGCATGGCCGCGAGGTCCACCACGCAGGGCACGCCCGTGAAATCCTGCAGCAGCACGCGCGCGGTGCGGAACGCGATTTCCTTGTCCACACGCTCACGCACGTTCCACGTCGCCATCGCGAGCACGTCGGCGGCCTTGACGAACGCGCCATCTTCGTTCCGCAGGAGATTCTCGAGCAGGATCTTCAGCGAGAAGGGAAGCGTCGCGACGGAATTGCCCGGTACGGTGTTGAGCGCGTCGAGCCGGTAGATGACGTACGATTCGCCGTCGACGGCGAGCGATGCGCGGGACTTGAAGCTGTTGCGAGTTGTCATGGTTATGGATCCGAGTGTGACTTGCGCTGTTCCGTCGTCTGCCTTCTGCGTTGTGCGGCCTGCCCCCTGCCCTCTGTCGTGCCAATCGTGCTAATCGTTCCAGTCGGGATCGATTCGCCGTTCCATGGTCATCGTTCGGACGTTTCCTTCGAACACGGCCACCTGAATCGCGTCGGTGGGACACTGGTGAACGAAGTCACCGTCCGCGCGCGACCACTCGAGCGTCGGTTCGAGCACGCGCGCCTTGCCCTCGTCGTCCATCGCCATCAGATCCGGCGCGAGCGTGACGCACAGCGTGCAGCCGATGCACCGTTCGCGGATGACCGAGACCTCGACTATGCGCCGCGGATGCACGCCGCCTGCCGAGCGGAGCGCGTCGCCCGCGCGGTCGAGCGCGTCATGAGCGGCCGCGTAGCCCGCGTCGAGCATCAGGCGCGTGGCGGCGAAACTGAACCAGTTGTAGTGCCACACGGGAGGGCGCACGAGCAGGAGCGGCGGGCCGGCCCAGGTGGTGAGCTGTGACACCTGCAGCGACCGCATCATCGTCTGTGCGGCGCGCATGTAGATCGCCGCGAAGCCTTTGTCCTTGATGCGGCGCGCGGTGGAAAGGCTCGAACTCCCGACGTCGACGCCGATCACCGCGTCCATCCCGCGCACGGCGATCGCATTCGGCAGGTTGTCCATCACGCCGCCGTCGGCGCACGTGCGCCCGGAAATCACGCGCGGAGGGAAGAATCCCGGCAGCGCGCACGACGCGTAGACGGTGTCGGCCACCTCCACGTCCTGCAGTCCCGGCAATCCCCAGATCACCTGCGAACCGCGCTCGAGGTCGACGGTGCTCACGAGCAGCGGGACCTTCAGCGACCGGAACGTCCCGGGCGGCACGATGTCGCGCACCAGCGCGTCGAGCGGCCCGCCGAGGTAGAGCGACGGTGAGAGCATCCGCTTGGTGACCATGTGGACACGGTCGATGCGGAAGAGATCCCGCTTCGTGAGCGCGAGCGCCCGGCGTTCCATCTCGTCCACCGGCATCCCGCTCGCGTAAGCGGCGGCGATCAGCGAGCCGATGCTCGTGCCGGCCACCAGCGCCGGGCGGATGCCGCGCTCCTGGAGCGCGCGCAGGACTCCGATGTGCGCGAATCCCTTCAGTCCGCCGCCTCCGAACACGAGCGCCACGCGTTCGGGGAGGGAGGTCTCGGAGTGCGCGGCGGACGGGGCGGCTGAAAGTGACATCAGACCTGAATTCTATCCGAACGCAACACGCCGGGCGAGGTGTTCCCCCGCCCGGCGTGTCCGCTGCAACGGGCCTGCGCGCGCCTATTGCAGATAGCGATACAGTCCTATGACGCCGACGACGCCTCCGCCGATCATGATGAGGGTGCCCGGCGTTCCACCGACAACGGCGCCGATGATGAGCACCACTCCGCCCACGATCATCAACGCGACGTTGCTGCCCACATGGTCGCGGCGCGGCGGTGCGATCGGCGCCGGGCCGCTCGGCGTCAGAGCGTGCACGCCGACGCGGGCGTTCTGCTCGAGCGGGGCAAGCGAAAGTGGCTGTGCGGCGCCAGGCTGCGGGGCGGTGGTCTGTTCGGCGCTGGGCGCTGTAGCGGCGGGACGCTGTGAATCGACGGCGGCGATGTTCTGCGCCGCGGCCTGAGCGGCGAACGAACCGGCGGCGGCGATCAGGACGGCTACGGCGGCGGTGAGATGGCGGGCAAGCGGCATCTGATCCCTCCTTGGGTCGGGTGTGGACTCCGTATTCTATACAAGCAACCTGCGTGCGCGATACCTTCTCGTCTCTCGCTAAAACGGACTAGACCGAATGAGCGACGATCCGCTGCTCGCCTTCCGCCGCGAGTTCCCGATTCTCGAGCGCAGCACCTACCTCGTCTCCAACTCCCTCGGCGCGATGCCGCGCGCGGTACCCGCGAAGCTCGCCGAGTACGCCGACGAGTGGGCGACCCACGGTGTGCGGGCTTGGGCCAGGGGGTGGTGGGAGATGCCGCTCACGCTCGGTGACGAGATCGCGCCGCTCATCGGCGCCGCCCCCGGCACCGTCGCCATGGTGCCGACCGTCACCTTCGCGCAGGCGGTGGTACTCTCATCGCTGCAGTTCACGCCACGGCGCGACACGATCGTCATGAGCGCGCTCGACTTCCCGAGCGTCCGCTACGTGTACGACGAGCTGGCGCCGAGGCTCGGCGCGCGCATCGTCGTCGTGCCGAGCGACGACGGCGTTTCGATCGCGGAGGACAGGTTGTGCGCCGCCGTCGACGAACGCACGGCCCTGGTCGCCATCTCCCACGTGCTGTTCAAGTCGGCCTTCATCGTGGATGCCGGGCGCGTCACGGCCCACGCCCATCGCATGGGCGCGCTCGTCTCGCTCGACGCGTATCACTCGGTCGGCGTCGTCCCCGTCGACGTCCGGGTGATCGGCGCGGACTTCCTCACCGGGGGCGTCCTGAAGTGGCTGTGCGGCGGACCCGGCGGGTGCTTTCTCTACGCCTCGCCGGAAATGTCCGCGCGCCACGCACCCGCGCTGACCGGCTGGCAGGCGCACACCCATCCCTTCGCGTTCGACGGCGAGATGGAGTACGCTCCCGGTGCCGCGCGCTGGCTCGGCGGCACACCGGCTATCCCTACGCTCTACGCCGGCATGGAGGGACCACGTATCGTGAAGCGCGCCGGAGTCGAGGCGATTCGCGCCAAGTCGATGCGCCAGACCGCGCGTCTCGTGGCGCTCGCCGACGAGCGCGGCTGGCCCGTGAGCGCACCCCGTGACCCCATGCGGCGAGGCGGCACCGTGGCGCTCGACGTGCCGCACGGCGCGGAGGTGGCCCAGGCGCTGCTCGCGCGCGATGTCATCATCGATTACCGTCCCGGCGCCGGCATACGGGTGGCGCCGCATTTCTACACGACGGACGAAGAAATCGAGCGCGTGGCCGCCGAGATTGCGGTCATTCTCGAATCGGGCGACTGGAAGCGGTTCGTGGGATCGCGGCCGGTCGTGACGTAGCCCGGGGACGGTTGCCCCCGCACGTTCAACGCACTACTTTCGCCCCGACCCTTACAACCATCAGATGCCGACCTCTCCGAAGAAGCTGCGCAAGCAATACGTGAACACCGAATACCCGAATGTCGTGCTCCGCTTCGAGGACGGTCACGAGATCGTCGTGAAACGCGGCGTCGGCAAGACGTTCGACATCTTCGCGGGCGAGACGGTGCGCGTGCTCGCGGTATTCGACCCCGATGCGCGCGAGCGCGAACTGGTGATGACGAAGAAGGCGGAAGAGTTCGACAACGCCTGACGCCGTCCACCTCCACGCCGAGGTTGCCGCGGCCCTGCGTGATGGGCACGCGGTCGTGGCGCTCGAAAGCTCGGTCCTCGCCCAGGGACTTCCCGAACCATCGAATCGTGAAGCCGACCGTCGCATGCGCGCCGCGATTCGCGAACGCGGCGCCGTTCCGGCGGTCACGGCGGTCGTTCGCGGCGTGCCGGTGGCGGGGCTCGAAGGCGCCGATCTCGCAAGGTTTCTTGCGCGATCCGGAATCCCGAAGGTCTCGGCGCGCGACATCCCATGGGCCATGGCGCGCGGCTCCGATGGCGCCACCACGGTCGCGGCGGCGCTCTGTATCTGCGCCATCTCGGGCATTCCGGTGCTTGCCACGGGCGGAATCGGCGGTGTGCATCGCCCGTTCTCCGGTTCGGCGCTCGACGAATCGGCCGACCTCCTCGAGCTTTCCCGATCGAGCGTCGTCACCGTCTGCGCGGGCGCGAAGTCCATTCTTGACCTGAGCGCCACGGTCGAGCGGCTCGAGACGCTTGGCGTGACGGTCATCGGGTTTCGTACGGAGGAGTTTCCCGGGTTTCTCACCGCGCACACCGGACTGCGCGTGAGCGCCGCGGCCGATTCGGCCGCCGACATCGCCAGGACGTTCCTCGCCAACCGCGCGCTTGGCCGGCCGGGCGCAGTGCTGGTGGTGCAGCCGCCGCCGCCGGCGGTTGCGCTCGACGCCCGGCTCGTGGAGATGGCGGTCGATGCAGCGGTCGCGGCGGCCTCGTCGGCGGGAATCTCCGGCTCCCGTCTGACGCCATTCCTGCTCGCCGAAGTGGAGCGAGCGACCGGCGGCCGCTCGCTCGCCGCCAACCTCGGCCTCCTCGAAGCCAACGCCGCCCTGGCCGCTGACATCGCCGTGGCGTTGACGCATTCCCGCTGATATCGTTCCGGAAACGTCCCCGAGCTGGAGGTCACCCGAGCGATGCCCTCTCCGTTCCTGAGTTCCGAGGAGTACGACGAACGCGCTCACCAGCTCTACAACGAGGGCAACTACGACGACGCCCTCGCCACGCTGCGTGAAGGGCTCGGCCTGTACCCCAACGCGACGGAACTGCACGTCGGCGTCGGCTATGCGAGGGTCGCCAGGGACGAATTCGCGTGGGCGCGCCGCAGCTTCGAGGAAGCGCTCGTCCTCGACCCCGATCACGAAGACGCGCTCGCGGGCCTTGGCGAGACGCTCCTGAAATTCGGCCAGACGTCCGGTGCGCTGAAGTCTTTTCACCGGATCCTCGAGCTCGGCTATCAGGACGACATCGAGCTCATGCTCCAGGTCGGCCGCGCGCTCTTCCGCGACGG
>OCZT010002981.1_pt1 | contig 17434 bp, 17 predicted proteins | sample 1539031 | NCBI WGS metagenome assembly OCZT01 (sample SAMEA3539308, study PRJEB22396) | soil metagenome | biome: tundra; feature: field; material: soil | place: USA | collected 2010-05 | depth 0.15 m | reverse complement strand
ACAGTTCCCACTTCCATCTTTCCGTATCAGCCCTTGCATTCACAACACTCTCAAACAAATCAGAAATTGTCAAATGGTGACGGCAAACCGCAAAGGGCAATCGTGTAGTTCTAAGAGGAATCACACCTTGTGTTACAGGTCTGTTGAATCGTTGCGATTGTCCCCAAGCACCTGTATTCACCTAAGTTTCGGGTCCGCGTGAGATATCGGCCTGACAAATTACATTTCTGTGGGCGTGAGTTGGGTTCTAATTGACATTCCACGCCATTTCTGTAAGTCTGTATCCGCAAGGGCTGACGAGGGGGAGTTGTGGAGCCAGTCAACCCTGGGCGTGTCCAATTAGTGGATAACGAAGCATGGGCACATATGTGCCCGGATGCCATGGTGTCGGTGGTTACTCCCACCCTCAACGAAGCCGAGAATTTGGCGTTCGTCCTTAACGTTATTCCGGCGTGGGTCAACGAAATATCGGCAGCTGACGTTCGGTCCGCCAACGATTCCGTACGAGTCGCGAAAGTTCTGAGGCCAGATGTGCACATTATCCACGAGGGGCGTCGTGGAAAAGTTGCGGCGTTACGCACGGACTTGGCTACAGCCTGTGGGGACATTCGCATCATTATGGACGGCGACAGGTCCTCGGACGACGCCGACATACAAGCGTTTCGCGACGCTCTGATTTCAGGAGCCGAATACGTTAAATGCAGTCGATTCTGTATCGGGTTTCGCTGCTTCCGCGTTATCGTGCTCAAGAAATTGCGGGGTCGCGATGTCGCGCCAGCCTGACACCGAGGAGATCTTTGCGCCAATTGACCGCGATGGTCGTTACGTCGTAGTGGCGGGACCCGGAACGTCGGTGACGATTCCTGGAATTATCGTCTCTGAGATCGTGATCGCTCTGGCCACAAAGTCTCCAGTTCGGCGCATTGAAGTGGATCTTGGGAATCATTCAACGATGGGTCTCCACCGCGCTCCTTCGCTGGCCGCCGCTCACGACGCGGCACTTCGTCTCGGTCCCAAAGGATACAGAGCTCCACGAAACTCTAGGGCTCGAACGAGGGCTTTTCGTCAATGGATCCGTCCGAACGCAAGATTGGCAATCGCTTATGCCTGGCCGGGCATCGACAACGAGTGGATTCGTGAATTCTTGCAGGTGGCGAAAGCGGCCGCAGTGCCGACGGTCGTCCTTTGCGCGAGCCTCCCACCGTCACGAGAGGCTCGGGCGGTTTCACTGGTCAGCACGATCCGCAACGCCGATCGCGTGGTGGTTGGTGACACTGACGAAGCCAATGAGCTTGTAGCCGCATTCGGTTCATACGGGCCCGACGTGCAGACGCATCGTGCTCTGTCGTTGACCGGGCGACGCCGTCGGCCCGGTCCACAGCAACTCACCGCCTTCTTGCCAAGTGAAAGTGTTGAGACGTTGACCGCCCTGGTGGCGGCCTTCGACGCCATTCCCGAATCGCGAATTAAGAACTACGAAATGCAGGTGATAATGCGTTACGAAGGAAGCGCCGTTGAGAGCATCGTCGCCAACAGTTATTACGCACGACACGTGCAACTCTTTGGCGACGACATGTCCGCTGGCGATCTTCGTGAGCTGTGCGACACCTCGTCGGCGTTGAGTATGGCCGACCCGGATCTTGATTCGCGGGCGTTCTCTACGGCGATCAGCTGCGGCATCGCTATCGTTGTGCTCGCCGGCTCGAAGGCTCCCGCTGTGGGGCGCGGATACGTTGGTGGACTTATGGCTGATGGGCGCCGGCCGGCGTCAATATACGTCGCGATGGCCCACGCCTTCAGACTCGATGAATTGGGTTTTCCGAGCCCCGACTCGTGGGGCGAGCTTGCGGAGTGCGTCATTGAGCCGCCTGAGTTGACGGGGAGCTCGCAGAACTCTTGGGTCACGAATTATGTCGCTACCGCTGCGACCAAACGGTTGCCTGAGTTGGCGCACTTTCTCCAACCCACGGCCAAGACAGGATGAACGTTTCAGTCGTCATTTGTGCGTACACGTTGAATCGATGGCATGCCTTAGAGGCCGCGGTTCAATCCTGCTTCGATCAAACGGAGCCTCCGAGCGAAGTTGTCATAGTGATCGATTACAACGATGAGCTATTTCACCAGGCGACGGCAGCGTTTGGTGCCGCGATCGTCATTAAAAACGTCTCGACGAAGGGGCTCTCTGGAGCGCGAAACTCCGGCGAGGTGGTGGCTTTCTTAGATGACGACGCGTTCGCAGAGCCCACCTGGCTTGAGGAGATCACCAGGCCCTTAGTCGACCCGTTAGTGTGCGGAACCGGAGGATGGGTCGTGCCGTTCTGGGAGAAGGGCGAGGCGACGCGGTTCCCCGAGACCTTCTACTGGGTCTTTGGATGTAGTTATTCCGGACTGCCAGCAACGGATGGGCCGATTCGTAATCCCATAGGCGCGAGCATGGCGATACGACGGCGTGTCTTCGATGCAGTTGGCGGGTTCACCTCCGGCATCGGTCGTATCGGTGCTACTCCACTCGGTTGCGAAGAGACGGAGCTATGCATTCGCTATTCGACGCAATACCCGAATGAACACTTCATGCTCGCTCATCGAGCCGTGGTACACCACCGAGTTCCATCGTCGCGTTTGAGCTGGCACTACTTTTGGACGCGATGTTGGGCAGAGGGGCTCTCCAAGGCTACAGTCTCATCGTTGGTGGGCTCCAAATCTGGTTTGGCCGCCGAGCGCACCCATGTGGTCACGGCCCTACCGCGGGAATTGGCGCGCACTTTACGACTGATACCCGACCAGCCGCGCACGGCGTTGACCAAGGCGTCTCTCCTTTTCGTGGGAACTCTTATCGCGGCCGCCGGATTTCTTGAGGGGACAGTTGTACTTCGATGTTCACCTCTGGGCGTCTCGAATGATGAGTCCGGGTCGCACTCTACAGAGTCCGAACTGTGATGTCTTGCCATCGGAACGTCGCTCCGACGACTGCGAGGATTCGCAAGGACCAGCTGGTTCAATCGACGAGTCTTGAGGTGCCGTGACGAATAACCAAAACTCGGAAGCTTATCGATTCGGCGGGGTATGACCGATGAGTATAAGTTGCTGCGCGTGGCGTGTGCGCGAGACGCCGCACCCTTCCTGCTGGTCTTGCGGGATCGGAAAGTATCATGAAGCGCGCGGGCTTGTTCTCTAAGAAGTCGGGAGGGGTGGGCCGTAGTGAGCGCTACACCTGTGACTAGCGAGTGAAAGGGCCGGATTGGTAGTCATGCCAAAGGTAAGCGTCCTGAGCCCAACGTATCAACATGCTGCGTTTATTGGTGATTGCATTCGCAGCGTTCTTGCCCAGACGGAGAAGGACTGGGAAATGATCGTTGTCGACGACGGCTCGGACGATGGAACCTCAGATATTGCTGAGTCGTTTGGTGACCCAAGAATCGTCGTCCTTCGCCAGCAGCATGAAGGGGTCGCTAGCGTTGGCCGGTCGTACGCGGCGGCGCTCGAGAGGGCAAGGAGCCCATTTGTAGCGGTCCTCGAAGGCGACGACGCGTGGCCGACCACAAAGCTTGAAGACGAACTTACGTTGTTCAATGACCCCGCGGTGGTGCTCGCTTACGGCTCCGCAGGACTCATGGACGAAAAGGGCTGTGTCTACGGTCGCTTCTGGCACGCGCCTCGCGGAAGGGTCGCGAGAAACGATCCAGTTGGAACCATCCTTCCCGCCTTGGTCAACTTCAACTTCATTGTTGCATCCACCGTGATGATCTGGCGCTCCGCCTTGGAGCAGATCGGAGGGTTCATCCAGCCAAGTGGTATTTCCTACGTTGACCATCCCACCTGGCTTCGACTTGCAACTATCGGAACATTCGCCCGATCGTCGCGCGACCTTGGCTTCTGGCGCCGATACGCTCGTCAAGTGACAACCCGAAGTTGGTTCGATGCCGCTCCGGATCGCGACTCCTACCTGCAAGCCGTCGCCGAGGAGGCACACGATGTTGTCCCTTCTGATGTTTTGACAGCGTTGGCGGCGTCGATTCAACGAGATACCGCTCGGCAGCGCGAGGTGGTAATGATTACCCGTGGACGCGTGGCACTTCTCGAAGGGCGCTGGCGTCAGGCTGCGGCGCTCTTTATCCGACTCCTGCGGACTGGCGAGCCGCGAAACCGAGCGGTGGCGGTGCTGGGCCTCGTGTGCGCGGGCAGCAGAACGGACATGGAACACGTGATTGGCGCGATGGGACGTCATGCTCTGCCATCGCGGCGGCATGTCGCCTCACACAGAGACTTGGACCCCAACCTTTGGACGACCGGCTAAACACATGTCTGTTAGAACATGGACCACAGGTGTCGGACAAGATCTGAGACTGAAATTCTGGCGATCCCCACGGTTGATGCTTAGTCACGTTCGGAAAGACTCGCTCCTTCGCAACAGTCTGTTCATCATGATGACTATGATTATTAACTCGATTTTTGGGTTCTTTTTCTGGCTGGTGGCTGCGCACTTATTCTCTGCGGAAGTGGTCGGCCTGACCGCGGCTTTGGTCTCCGCCAGCACCATTGTGGTCCTCTTAGCAAGTCTTGGCGTCTGCGGGATGCTGATTCAGTCCATGCCTTCGCAAAACAACGCCGAAGAATGGTCGATGACATTTTGGGCTGGGATAGCGATCGCGGTCGTCCTGAGCCTGGCGTTGGGGTGTGCCACGATAATTGTGCTACCCCTCTTTGCTCACGACCTTGACTCTCTGCATAGGGTTTCATACGCATCTCTGTTTGCCTTGGGAACGGTCGCGGGGACCGTTGCAATCGTGTTCGACAATGTTTTCATTGCCGAACGAGCAGCCGGAAACATGGTCATTCGTAACACCATCGCCGCGGCCAGCAAGTTTCTAGTCGTAGTGCTCCTCATGTTGGTGGCTGGCACCGGAGCGCTGAATTTGCTTGGCGCGTGGGCCGCGTCTTCTGCAATTGGAGTCGGATTTGGCGTATTTCTTTTGATCCGACGTAGGAGCCCGTTGCGACCCTCACGGGTGTCGACTCTCATAAGGACGGCATTAGGACATCGCTCCCGCCTCGCGGGCAACCAACTCATTGGTGTGGGAGGCGCACTCCTGCCATATATAGTTCCACTGCTGGTGACGGAGCGCCTCTCGCCGAGTGACAACGCGTACTTTTACACAACTTGGATGATGGCCGGGATCTTCTTGATCATCTCGCCCGCGGTATCCCTGTCTTTGTTTGCCGAAGGCGCGCATAGCCCACACGAACTGCTACAAAAGGCTCGCGCGGCATTGGGGGTCATTGGGGCTATAATCGCACCGTGCTTGGCGGGAACCTTTTTGGTTGGCGGAATAATGCTGTCAGCATTTGGTCCCGCATATGAGCATCAGGGTGTTGGATTGTTGCGAATCGTGCTCATCGCCTCGATCCCTGACGCTGTCACCAACGTTTACGTGGCTGTGTTGCGCGTACAAGGGAGACTTGCCGTGGCTGCCACTCTCAACGTCGGCATGGGTCTCGGGGTTGTCGCGCTATCGTGGTTCTTTCTACCTTCCATTGGCATTAGCGCGGTTGGATGGGCGTTCCTCGTGATGCAGTTATGTGGTTGCGTATTCGTGGTCATCGATCTACTACGAAAGTCAACTACAGGACGCGACGTTGAGGTCCCGGGGCGCCTCGAGACAGCCTGATGCGTATTTTCCTAGCTATCGACTGTTACCCCCCACCTCTAATGGGCGGGCACGCACTTCACGTGCGTTTGCTTGGACAAGAACTTGTTAAACGGGGTCACGACGTCGAGGTCGTCTCACTTGCTGGCCCAAGAGGCGCAAGTGTCGAAATGGATGGTGGGGTTGTGGTTCACCGGATTGCTGGCTGGAGCCGCGCCTTCACTCGGTTCTCTGTTAATCCTGAACGCACGCTGCACCCAACGGTGCGCGACCCCGGGTTGGTCCACTCACTCGCCAAACTGATACGGCAACGCCGACCTGATGTGGTGCATGCGCATGGATGGATACTTTACTCACTCCTTCCATTTCTACCTTCACAGGAGACACGTCTTGTCGTCACCATGCACGAGTACGGCCTGGTGTGCCCGAAAATGACATTTGTTTACAAGGATGGCGTGTGCGATGGTCCGAAATATGCGAAGTGCGTCGCCTGCGCAAGCCATCAATATGGAGTGGCGCGGGCAACAGCTCTCACAACCGGTATGACGACGACACGTCGTTCGCTCCGTCGGGTGGATCGCTACATTGCGATAAGTAATGCAGTGGCACGAGCCTGTGCGCCACTTTCTGAAAGTCGTCACCAATCTTTTGACATCATTCCCGAGTTTGTACCTGACGCGATTTTCCAGCTCGATGGCGCAACCAGACCCGCATTCGTCCCGGCTAAGGGCGACTACCTGATGTTCGCGGGGGCACTTGGACTACACAAAGGGATCGACGTTCTCCTCGAGGCTTGGCGGGGACTTAATTCTTCGATTCCATTGGTTCTGGCTGGATTACCCCACCACGAACAACCGCGCCAATTTCCCGACGGTGTAATCGTTGAAGAGAACGTTCCGCACGGCGATGTGCTTCGTGCCTGGAGGCACTGCACCATCGCAGTTGTGCCCTCACGTTGGCCGGAACCGCTTGGAACTGTCGAAATCGAAGCGATGGCGGTTGGTCGACCAGTAGTTGCTTCAGCAGTGGGTGGACTGCCCGAAGTGGTACAGGACGGCGTGACAGGAATTCTCGTGCCGCCAAATGATAGCCATGCGCTCCTGACGAGCCTTGAAAAGTTAATCGATGATCCTGAACTGCGAACTCAGATGGGGCAGGCAGGTCGTCATCGTGCGGCTAACTATTCCGCGAGCGTCGTGGTACCCCAAATCGAACGGGTCTATCGAGAGGTTGTTGCTGCTTCTCGGGATTCCGACATAGCGCTGAATTAATGTGTGTTTCGATAGGGAGCAACAGACTTCGTGTATTGTGTATTCTCATGACGACGTGGACGGGTGCCTGTCGTGCGTCCATCGCCGGTCGGCGATGATCGCCCGGACGGTGCCTGCGACTGCAAGCCAGGAACCATAGTCATGCTCAAAGCGACCGTGCTGCGCGCCACTTATTAACATGCGAAATTCAATGGCGATGGCGCCGGGGCGTCTTTGCGATGGAAACAGAACCGACATGGAGCGGTGAATCACTGTTATGGGTCGCCACTTCCCGACGTCGCTTCGGCACATTGTTTCGTATGGCAGTTGGTGACCGCCAGCGTAAATGACATATCAAGTCACCGATGAGTGGACCATCGGCCGTTCCAGCAACCGTTCCGGCGTTACCCTTGAACCCTCAATTCCATCGCCTGTGGACATCTCTTGTTGCGCTGAATCTCGCGCTAGGAGTTGCGTGCGTCGCAGTTGCGGACGCAGATAGTCGTCGCGGGTACGTGGAAAGACCCCTCTGAACTGAGCCACTTGGCTTAGTAATTGGGGTCCTTCCAATGAGGCGCGGGTCGTAGGGCGGGTAGCCCCGTGCTTCGCTGTAGGCACTGAGGAACGGGTCGAGGTCGAGTACCTCGTCGACCAACTCATTTACGAAACGCGCGAGATGTTCCTCGGGCAGCCAGTCCTTGAGTGACGGGGGCAGCAGGAACTGCTGGTCTTGGTCGTAGGGGCGAAAGGTCTTGTCGAACGGGGCTTTAACCGCCGCTTGGATACTCGCTTCTAGCGCTGGAGACTCGAAGAGTTGCTCGGAGGCGGACGTTTGTGTGGTCATGCACAATTTTTTTACATGCGCTCGTCCAAATCGTGAATTTAGACCAACAAACTCGGACTGTTACTGACACACGCTCCTAGTGAGCACCGCAAGGTGTAAGCAGTCGCGCCGACTAAGACCCAAAAGAGAGTGGGTCCTATGGCCCAAATGCCGGTGGTGACGAGGAGAACGCCGACGAGTAGAACAAACGCGAGGCCAGGGGCTGGCGAGAGCGTGAGGAGATTCCAGCCTCTGCACCCAAGGGCCATCAAGGCGGCGGCCCCGAACCCGATGAACGCGTAGAGGAATAGGCTAGCTGCGCTCACGCCAGGATTCGCTGTAGCCAATCCGACCACTCCCAGAGCTAGCAGAGTGAGCGACCCGAGGGCTACAACTGACCGAACCCACGTGTAGTCGTGAGACACTGGCTCATAGGGCTGACACTGTGCCTCGTGAACCATTTGCAATATTGTATAAGTAATGGTTCGATCTTGTTGGTCCGAAGTGCTCGGGTGTCGTCGTGGCAAATGAGACTACTTAGAGGCTTAGCGGATCGGTGGCAGGCCCGGTAACGCTGTTGCGCTAATAGAGGAGTTTTGCGTTAGGCAGAAACGTCAGCGCGAGCTGACTAAAGTTTTCTCGATCTTGCCATATGGACATTGATGGAGTTGGCCTTGTCTCGCGAGCCACGAGTTCATTCGCTCTACCGGCCAGCGGAGCCCGATCGCCAACTCTCGCCCTACAGCGGTACCCCGGTCCTATGAGCAATTCTCCCTTGAGGGCAGTGATTCATCATTCAGGTCATGGCCCCGCCAGCGCTACTACTCCAGTACGTGCCTGGGTTTTGTGCCTCAGTGCTGCCACACCCTCACGTAGTCCACCATCATTGTGGCCGGGGCGATGGCCGGGGGGCTGAGTGACGTTGACACGTCAAGGTCCAGAAGGAGAAACATAGGCGTGCTCGGTATCTGAGTGGTGAAGCTGCCAATCGAGACCCCGTCGTAGTAGATGGTAACTGATCCCGGCTCCCAATCGGCGGCGAAGGTATGCCACCCCCCGGCATAGGTGCCCCCTCCGGTTAGTGGACCTTGGATGCCGAGCGTCGAACTCATGTGGGCCTCGGCGCTTCCGCCCAGCCCTTCCAAGATGTCTATCTCGCCGTTAGGATACGTGTGAGACAACGCCGTCGCGTACAGCCAGAACGCCGGCCAGTCGGCGATCGCTGACCCGTTCGCGGGCAACCATATCCGAGCCTCGGCGTAGCCGTAGGTGAAACTAAAGGAAGCCGGTGAGGTCCACGGGTAGGTCGGTGCCATGGTCGTGACGACGCCCGAGGTATAGGGGAAGGTGCCGGTGCCCTGGGAACTCGTGTTCTGCTCGGCAATGGCGTCTATTTGTAAAGACCCACTGGAAACCGATACTTGCGACGTAGCGCACACGTCGAGCCCGTAAGGGAGGTCAATGGGGCCCGTGTACCCCGAGCCGAACCAACCGGGCGTCCACTTCGTAGCATCAAGCGTTGAGCCATTGAACTCCGAGTCGAACACCAGATTCCACGGACCGGCGATGTCGCCGACGGGTTGAGACGAACTCGGGGCCACGCTCGTGGTCGTGGTTGTCGTCTGCGGCGAAGTGGTCGTCGTTTGGTCCGGGGTGGTGGTTGTGGTGGCGGCAAACGTCGTCGTCTGCGGCAAAGTGGTCGTCGTCGCTACCGGGTTCGCTGGGGGAGACCAGCGATGCCAACGGCCCGCGGACCCCGTCAACTGGCTAAAGCTCAACGTCGACGTCAGAGTCGATTCGACATTTGTCCGATTGGACGCATCGCCTTGTGAGTAGCCCGACGCTGACGCGTCAATCGTGATCATCGCCACGAGAACACAAGACGTGACGGCGAGCGTCATGATCTTGGGAAAGTGGGGCGTGGTGTTGCCCTTGAAGAATTGATTGAGTGGGCGTAACATTGACGCGAACGACCCCCTGGCGAGCCTGAGTACCGATCGGTACCCCGAGGGATTCTTCATGAATAAAATCTTCGAATGTCAGCCTCAACGCGCCGTCTACGTAGTCTCAACAGTGGGCCAATTTTCGCTGCTGTCAACCTGAGGTGGGAGAAGCGTGGACTGCGTATTGAAACGGGCACAAGATCCGGAGGAATCACGACCGCTGATTAGGGCGCAGAGCGGCGGATTGTCTTTGAGGTGCTGCATTCTCTACCGCCCGCTTATCGGTGCCGCCGAGCAAGGCTCTGTGCGTGACTTGTTCCGCTACTGGAGGGGCTCCAGGCTCCATTGAGGGACAAGCGAGTGAGCAAAATTGTCGCAACGTGGATGGTGGTTGGTTGGCGGCAAAGTACTGCGTTCCAATTGAAGCAAAATGAAAGTTGCCAATGAAAAGGGCTACGTATTTTGCGTCTTCGGCGACAGAAGCACCAGTGATGAAACTGAGCCAGTGGTAGGTGGCAAATACCGTCGCGACGGGGACAACTGTTGCCGCAGGAAGTATTCGTCGAATTCGACGGGCGTAGAAGCTGGGAGTTGAAATACTGCTTCTTGACGCGCTCTCGCGTAAGAGAAGGGGCTGGCTTACGGGCGCAAGGTTTCACATTACGGCGCCCCCTCCCATGTGACGAAGACGACGTCTGCGAGGTTACGGCGTGAAGTTCCGGAACGACAGTCCGAGACATTCGGCCACGTCGCGACCTGGAACGACCGCGGCGGAACGCACTAAGCCCAACAGCGAGTCCGATCGAACCGGCAGCGGCACGTTCAGGTGCTCCAGGACTCGGAGCAGACCCAAGACGAGGTGCCATGGAATGGTCACCGTTTTTTTTGAATTGGCCGCCGATGAGGCCATCGCGAGCATGATCTCGCGAAATGGTGTCGGTGTCTCGTGAGCGAGACCTATCACCGAAGACGGCACGCTCTCTGCTTCAACGAGAGTCGCCACTGCGGCAACGAAGTCGTCGACGTGCAGGGTAAATAGATGCGCGCCGCGAAAAATCGGGATTACGGGAAGACTCGCGAGTTTCGACAGCGTTTGGGCCATCCCCCCGGAGTTGCCGCCGTAGACCAGACCCGGGCGGACCACCACGTGGTCCATTTCGAGGACGATTCGCTCAACCGCCAGTTTCATGAGCCCGTAGTCCTGTCTCGTTCCGAAGTACGCCGACATCGATGACACGAAGATGACGCGCTCTATTCCGGCGGCGACCGCCGCCGCGAGCACTTGCTTCGAGCCCTCGACGTTTCGCTCCCAGGCCCGGAGTGGGTCAGTTTCGTGGAGATCCCACGCCGCATGGACCAGGCACGTGACGCCCCGGAATGTGTCGGCGTCCGGCGGACGAGCGAGGTCGAAATATCGGGCGACTCCCGGGTTCATCTCGTCGTCGACGCCGCGGCGGTACTCCACGACCTCGAGGTCCGCCGCTCGCAGGTGGGCAACGAGGGTTCTCCCGAGGTACCCGGAGGAACCGGTGACGCCGACCAGGGGCCTACTGCGCTCAGTCACGGTCGTCTTTCGCTACGGAGCGGGCGATGCGGTGCGCGTTGGCCATGATCGAGAGCGTGAAGGTTGTCGCGGGCACCGTGGGGAACACCGACGCGTCGGCGAGGTGGATATTACGCCAAGGGTAGAGGCGACCCACGAGGTCGGTCTCTTCACCCTCTTTTGGCGTTCGAGAGTGGGGGAAGCTTCCTCCAAAGTGGTAACTCTTCGCAGGCGCGGACAGGGAAATCTGGGACAACACGGGCAGGACACCAAGCGAAGGGGCCACCATTACAAGCCTTCGGGTAACGGCGCGAAGTTTGCGTCGCGTTTGGGACCCGTCGGTCGTTGACGGCGAGAGGGCCATGTTCGCGAGTCGCGAGTCGCTGTCGGGACGCTCGACAGAGACGTCAAATCCCGGGGACCACCATGACGGTAAGTAGCCCAGGCCCACCGTGAGTCGCCGCAAGAGCATCGTGCCGAGGCCCCGGAACACGGGGATGGTGAGGGGGGAAGGGAGCGCGCCATCCATCGCCGCGTTAAAGGGATAGCCATGGATCTGGACGATGTCGTGGCCCGATTCATCAAACGGCAAGACGATGTTGAATTGATTGAGCGTAAAGGTCCCGTCCTGGGAGAGATCCTTGATTCCACGGAGTGCGAGCAGCGGCATGAGGAACTGTGCGGACTCCTCCATATGGATCCGCCGCGACCACAGACCCAGCGACTGCGCGACGAGTCGCGTCGTGCCCAAGGCCCCGCACGCGAGGAACACCTTGTCGGCACGGAAGGTCTCAACGTCGCCCGAAGCGAGGGATCGCGCGGCGACGAAGGGCCGACCATCCTCCTCGCCCAAACGCAGGGCGACGAAGCCGCCGGTGTAGTCGATGCGCCTTCGGCGAACCAGATCGTCGAAGGTCTGCGACGCCGAGTAAACGAGTGAATACGGGCACCCCGTCATGCAAAGGCCGCACGAAACGCAGTCGCGCCCCTTGAAGGCGAGTCGGGCTTTCCCGAGCAGCACGCCCTGACGACGGACCTGCAGGCGATGGCGCTCGTACCCGCGCAGGATCCGCTCAGGCCCCTCGCTCAAGGGCGGCAGAGAGTCGGCCGGTCCCCAAAGCGGGAAGTACTCGGCGAGATCATCCTCTTCTCCGGAGTAAGGAATCGCACCGAGGATGGCGCGATAGTCGGGCTCGAGATCGCTGCGCGGGAAGGGCCAGTCGTCGAAGGTCGCATCGCTGAAGACCATCGCCTGGGCACCCCAGGTATTGCTGAAGCCTCCGTAAGCACCGGAGATGACGCGTGAGTTCACACCGCCTTCGCTACTCAACCCGTCGAGCTGGCCAAAGTTGCGAAAAGAGAAGTCCGAACCGAAATTCCGTTTTTCCGGAATTCGGTGTTGTTCGCTCACGACCGCAGTCTGGCTAACGGCACGGAGATCCGCGGCTGCCCAGTCGTCAGGACTGGCCTTGGACATCCGTGCGCGGGCCTGGTCGTTCGCCTCTTCCAGCCGACCACCGACGTCGAGCACCTGTACCGTGGCGTCTGAGGTTGTCGTAAGCGCAAGAGCGACCCCGGCGGCGGCGGGGCCAGCACCGACAATGATGACCTTCATCGTAGGGTGGCCCGCCACGATGGAGATTTAGCCGCCTCGTGAGGTCTCTCGTCGGTCAGAAGGTTCGTGATCGACTCGACAGCGTCAAAGCTCTTAAACGTCACCACGATCACCGCAATCGACCGGCGTCTGCTCCGGCGGCGCCCAGGGCGACGGCGACGACAAGGGCGAAGTATCGTATTGTGGTCGATACTCAAGATGACCTCAAAGGGCTGAAAATTCTGGTTCAGGAGAGAGTTGAGGGACTCTCAAAGCAGTACCAAGCGATCGAGCGTGTACGCACATACGACCAGTCTGACCCGCAGGGTCTGTCGGTTTGTCGTCCAACTGTTCTTCGCTCAAGTTAAGGCTCATAAATGGTCCTTCGCGCCCACGGATATGAACTCGAAGTCAGAACACTCCTTCATTCTCAAAGAATCTCGACATCGAAGCGGCATCGAATGTCGCGTGCCGCTTCGAACTACTACTTCAAGGCCATCTTAGTCCGCCAGTCAAAATTTATAATTTGGCCGCGCGTCCGGCGTCGTAGCGGGGTTTTGACATAGATGAGGAACCGCGTTCAAGTGCCGATTCGGTTGGCGAGGCCGCGCTGCCTTCGTCGACGAAGCGGTCGCGCCACTTGCGCACCGTCGTCGAGTCGATCTTGAAACGCGTCGCGGTCGCCTCGATCGTCCAGCCCTGGAGCGAGACGCAGTCCACCATTCGACGACAGCTTTTCGGCTTGCGTGGTGCGTTCGGGTGTTGGGTTCTAACGTTTGTCACGGGCTCCGCTGGCGAGTCGTGTCTTCTTGAAAACCCCCGGCCTCGCTCGGAGGGTTCTCTGAGCTTCCCCAGGGAATGTGGACACCCATCTAGCCGAGTGAAGAACTCGACTGAGAAGATCACATGGACGGGGCTGCCCGGGCCATTGACATCGTGTTCATCGAACGGCTGTGGCGCACGCTCAAGTACGACCACGTCAACTTGAACCCTGCCGAGAGTGTCACCGCATGTCGAGAAGAAATCGGAAAGTTTCTCAAGTACTACAACGAAACGCGTCCGCCCAGCTCACGTGATCGCCAGACGCTCGACAGGGTCAATTTTTTGGGTGTCAACCAACGAGCCGCCTGAACTCGCTGTCAACAACCCGTTCACCACTTGAGAAGCCCGTCAGGTTGCCCAAGGGCTTGGGTCCACATGACGGTGTGAGGCAAGATGTCGCCGAGACGGGAGGGAATGGCGACCCATCGCGCTAATCACGTGCTCCATGTCCGTTCTGCTGCCCGCGCATACGAGGCCCAATGCAGCCACCGCTCGGTTTCGCGGCCCGCCGGTCCGCAGAAGTCGGATAAAGAGCGCTGACGCCTGACGCCAACGGCCCTCGAGAAGTGCCACGCGCCCACGCGCAATCATTACCTCCTCGCGTTGTCGAGAGGGATCTCGGCGGATCGACATCGCCAACTTTGTCAAAACTTCAGAAGTAACAACACCATGTGCCTCCGCGGCGACGGCTTGCAGGTACGAGACGCGATCCGGAGCAGTATCGAACCAACTCCGGGTTGTCACTTGACTCGCGTGTCGGCGCCAGAAACCAAGGTCGCGCGAAGACCGGGCGAATGTTCCGACAGTTGCCAGTCGAAGCCAGGTGGGATGGTCAACGTAGGGAATGCCACTTGGCTGGGTGAACCCTCCGATCTGCTCCAGGGCGGAGCGCCGAACCATCACGGTGGCTGCAACAATGAAGTCGAGGTTGAACAATGCGGGCAGGATGGTTCCAACTGGATCGTTTCTAGCGACCCTTCCGCGAGGCGCGTGCCAGTAGCGAGCGTAGACACGGCCCTTCTCGTCCATCAGTCCTGCCGAACCGTAAGCGAGCACCACGGCCGGGTCATCGAACAAGGGAAGTTGATCCTCAAGCTTTGTCGCGGGCCACGTGTCGTCGCCTTCGAGGATGGCGACAAGCGGGCTCTTCGCCCTCGCGACCGCTGACGCGTACGACCGGCCGAGCCCGGCCACCCCTTCATGCTGCTTTCGAAGGACGACGATTCTCGGGTCATCAAACGATTCGGCAATATCTGGTGTCCCGTCATCCGACCCATCATCAACGATGATCATCTCCCAGTCCTGCACCGTTTGGGCCAAAACGCTGCGAATGCAATCGCCAATGAATGCAGCATGCTGATAGGTGGGGCTCAACACGCTTACCCTGGGCATGACCTCCGATCCCGTCCTTTCATTCGCTGATCAGAGGTGTAGCGCGCACAGTGGCGCACCTCCTTTGTCGTCTTCGCAAACCAGCCTGCTTGAATTATGATACGTTGCAGCCCCTCGGTGATGGGCTGGATTGACCTGGCGCTTCGTCAGTTCGCCACCCTCTGCAACCTATGAGTTTGGTCATGCGTCGCCGAAACAACGAGCTGCGACGTTTTGGTTACCTCCGTCAAGGCACCTCAACACTCGTCGATTGAGCGGACTGGTCCTCACGAATCCCCGCAGTCGTTGTCGAAGCGACTCCCCGAGGGTATGGTGTCGCAGTTCCGATGCTTCATAGAAGCCGGCGAGTGGACTCATCGTTCGCCACCGCCAGAAGCGACCGTCGCAGCACTACTGCAATCTTGAGAAAACCGGCCACGGCGAAAAGAGTTCCGGCGATGACGAGAGATGCCCGGGTCAGCGCCGCGATCAATCACCACCACAATTTCGCTCGGACGTTCCGTCTGATCAAAGCAGCACTGAACCGAAGCGTCTAAGGCATTCCCTCGGTCCAACGTGTATGCATTGATGCCCACTGAAACGTTCATCCCGTCTCGGTCGTGGACTGCACAAAGTGCACCAACCCAGGCAACCGCGTGGTCTGCGGGGTGGTGACGTAACTCGGAGCCAGCGACGGATGCAGATACCTCGTCAGCTCGGGCGACTCAATGATGCGCTCCGCAAGTTCGCGCCACGAGTCGGGGCTCGGAAAACCCAATTCATCGAGTCTGAAGGCGTGGGCCATCGCGACGTATATTGACGCCGGCCGGCGCCCATCAGCCATAAGTCCACCAACGTATCCGCGCCCCACAGCGGGAGCCTTCGAGCCGGCGAGCACAACGATAGCGATGCCGCAGCTGATCGCCGTAGAGAACGCCCGCGAATCAAGATCCGGGTCGGCCATACTCAACGCCGACGAGGTGTCGCACAGCTCACGAAGATCGCCAGCGGACATGTCGTCGCCAAAGAGTTGCACGTGTCGTGCGTAATAACTGTTGGCGACGATGCTCTCCACGGCGCGTCCTACGTAACGCATTACGACGTTCAGATTGTAGTTGTTGATTCGCGCCTCGGGAATGGCGTCGAACGCCGCCATCAGGGCGGACAACGTCTCGCCACTTTCGCCCGGGAGGAACGCAGTGAGTTGCCGTGGGTCGGGCCGACGGCGTCGCCCGATCAACGATAGAGCTCGATGAGTCTGCACCTCGGGCCCGTACGGACCGAACGCAGCGACAAGCTCGCTAGCTTCGGCAGTGTCACCTACTACAACGCGATCGGCGCCGCGCATCGTGCTGACCAGTGAAACCGCCCGAGCCTCACGTGACGGTGGAAGGCTCGCGCACAAAACAACCGTCCGAACTCCGGCCGCTTTCGCCACCTGCAAGAAATCGCGAATCCAGTCGTTGTCTATTCCAGGCCACGCATAGGCGAGTGCGACTTTGACGTCTGGACCGATCCATTGGCGAAGAGCCTTCTTTCGAGCCTGGGCGTCCCGTGGAGCTCGGTGCCGCTGGGGGCTGAAACGAAGTGCCACGTCGTGAGCCGCGGCCAGAGAAGGAGCGCGATGGAGGCCCATCGTGGGGTGGATCCCAAGATCCACTTCGATTCGCCGAACTCGCGAAGACGCGGCGAGAGCAATAACGATTTCGGAGACAATAATTCCGGGAATCGTCAACGACGTTCCGGGCCCCCCCACCACAATGCACCTTTCATCACGGTCACTAGGCGCAGCTATCTTCTCGGGGTCAGGCAGGCGCGACATCGTAACCTCTCAATTTCTCGAGCACGATAAGACGGACGAAGCGAAGCACATGGCCCAAGGCGACACCCTTTCCGCGACGAGGCTCGAGATTGTATTGCACATCTGGCCCCGCAACTTTCGCGACTCGCATGACATCATCACCCGACCGACCTTCGACTTCAACGACTTCGACCCGAGCAGGATTGGAGTTAGGAACGAATCCCCTGTACTCAACGTCGTTGAGAGTTGGTAAAAATACGAATACCGCGGATCCCAAACACCTTTGGGCCCCCGACTGGGCACCCATCAAATGAATAATTCGTCCGGGGTCGGCTGGCTTCACGCATCTCCTCCGCATCAGCCCCCGCGCCTAGAGACTTACAGACATTCACTTGAATGTCAATCTGAACCCAACCCTCAAACACGTACCTGACAAATTCCATTTTCTCCGGGCGCAGACTCGAGAGTTAGGGGAATACAAATGTTTTGGACGATTCGGTCACACCCATGGCGCAAAGTGCGATTTTTTTGAAACTACACGATTGTCATTTGTAATTTGCCGTCACCATTTGACAATTTGTGATTTTTTTGAGAGTGTTGTGAATGCAAGGGCTGATACGGAAAGATGGAAGTGGGAACTGT
>OCZT010002980.1_pt1 | contig 17438 bp, 15 predicted proteins | sample 1539031 | NCBI WGS metagenome assembly OCZT01 (sample SAMEA3539308, study PRJEB22396) | soil metagenome | biome: tundra; feature: field; material: soil | place: USA | collected 2010-05 | depth 0.15 m | reverse complement strand
ATCCCGGCCCCAATGGTTCCGTCAGTGCTGGCCGGCCTGCCCGGCCAGCTTGGCCGCCTGTTTGCTCAATTCCGTGGCCTGATCGGTCAACGCCGCGATCTGGCTTTTCACGTAATCGGTGTGTAGCGCCGTCAACTCCTGGGCATCCTTGGCGCGCACCAGCTTCTCGGCGAATTCGAACGACGAGGCGACATTGCGCTGGGTAAACCCGATGGCCATTTCGCCGATCTCCTTGGCGCCGCTGCGCGCGGTCGTAGCCTGATTCTCGGCGGTGTTGACCGCGTGTTGCGCGGCGGAGATGAAACTGTCGAAGGCCTGTTTGGCCTGTTCCACGCTTTTCTCCGCGAACGCGCGCATTTCCGCCGGGATCTCGAAATTCCCATTGCCTTCCTTCGCCATGACATCCTCCTACCTGTAGTTCATCGCCGGCCGCCGCCGACTTTAACCTTTATCTAGGTCGCTCGCCCAAAGTCGCTAGTGCTGGAACTCGCGCTATTAAGGTTATCGCCGCTTGGTGGGGCATAACGACCGCCGCGTCGTGGACGGAGCATCAAAGCAGCCGTATTAAGGCTTTGTTAGCCGTAAACGGTGCGACGGGTGCGATGAGCGGGACTGAGTTCCAATTTACTTGCCTGAGCGATCAGCGGCTCGCGGCCCATGCCTTGAGCCCGACGCCGGTATGGCTATGGAGCACGGACGCGAAGCGCGTGCTGTGGGCCAATCCGATCGCGGCCGCGGTCTTCGATGCCGCATCGCCGGGCGCGCTTGCCGCCGTCAGCTTCGAACCTGAGCATCCGGCCGCCGCGCAGATCGCGCGCCTGGCCGGTACGCTGCCGCAGGGCGGCGCGGCACGGCTCGAACGGCTGCGCGGTTTCGGCGCCGGCTTCGGCGGCACGCTGATCTGTCTTTGCTCGCGCATCGCGCTTGCCGACAATAGTCCCGCCGTGCTGGTGGTTTCGACCGAGCGCGCCGGCAAAGACCTTAGCTTACCTGACCGCGCGCAACGGCTGCTCACGGATCTCGAGCAGCCGGCGGCGGTTTTCACCGCCGACGGCGAGTTGATCGAGGCCGTGCCGGTGGCGCGCGAGCGCTTCGGTGACAAGCGCGACCTGGTCGCGCTCGGTGCCGAGCAGCTCGCCCGCGAGGCCTCGCTCAACGGCCGCGCCGACGGCGACATCGCGGCCTGGCCCGCCACCATGCTCCGCCTCGGCGCCGGTGCGACGGTGACGCTGCTCGTGGCATTCGCCGCGCCTGAGAAGGCCGCGAGCACCGATGCGGCTGCGGCAGTTGCGCAAGCGGCGTCCACCGTCCCCCATCCGGCCGCGCCGGAAGCGCCTCCGCGCCGTTTTCCGTTCCGCTTCGTCTGGCAGATGGATGCGGCGAACCGCTTCACCCTCGGCATGGAAGATTTCGCCAAGATGCTCGGCCCGAAGACCGCCGCCGTGCTCGACCGCCCGTGGGCGGACATCGCCGCAACGCTCAAGCTCGATCCGCAAGACGCCGTGACGAACGCGCTCACCGCGCGCACCACCTGGAGCGGCATCGTCGTGCCCTGGCCGGTCGACGATGCGGACGAGCCCTTGCCGATCGAGATGTCGGGCCTGCCGGTGTTCGACCGCGACCGCCAGTTTGCCGGCTATCGCGGCTTCGGCATCTGCCGCGACGTCGATCGCCTGGCCGCGCTGGAGCAACGCGGAGCGCAAGCGGCGCCCGCGCCGGCCGAAGTTAAACCGGAAGCGCCGGCGAACAATGTATTGCCGTTCGCCCCGCCGCCGGCCGAAGAGCCGCCGGCGCTCAGCCCCGGCGAGCGCAGCGCCTTTGAAGAACTCGCGCGCGAGCTCAGCAGCCGGCTCAAGAAAACCTCCGGCAAGAGCACCGCCGCGCCAGCGCCGGACGATTTCGGGCGCGAGCCTGGTGTACCGCCGCGGGCCGCGCGCAACGGCGATGCCGCCCGCGATATCCATGAGGGGCGGCCGATCTTCGACCGCCTGCCGGTGGGCATCCTGGTCTATCGCCTCAACACCCTGATCTACGCCAACCGCGCCTTCCTCGACTGGACCGGCTATCTCTCGCTGGAAGCGCTGACCGAGGCCGGCGGTCTCGACAGCCTGTTCATCGACACCAAGACCGAGCCCGCCGCCGGCGAAACCAGGAACGACGGCAAGACGCTCATCATCACCACCGTCAACGGCAAGCAGAAGCCGGTGGAAGGCCGCCTGTTCAGCGCGGCCTGGAACAACGAGAACGCACTGGTACTGATGATCAGCACGCAAGCGGTGGCCGAGGACCGCGGCAAGGCCATGTCGCTGCGCCGGCTGGAGAGCGAAAACGACGAGCTCAAGTCGGTCCTCGACACCGCCACCGACGGCGTGCTGGTGCTCGATCGCGCTGGCCGCGTGCTCTCGGCCAACCGCAGCGCCGAGGCGCTGTTCGGCTACGAGGCCACTGAGATCGCCGAGCTCAGTTTCGGCGACCTGTTCGCGCCGGAAAGCCGGCGCTCCGTGCTCGACTATCTCGACCGGCTGGCGAACGGCGCTGGCGTGCTCGACACCGGCCGCGAAGCGATCGGCCTGGTGCGGCAGGGCGGCCTGGTGCCGCTTTACTTCACCATGGGGCGGATCGCCGACGGCGAGAAATTCTGCGCGGTGCTGCGCGACATCACAGCCTGGAAGCGCACCGAGGAAGAGCTGATCAACGCCAAGCAGCAGGCCGAGAAGGCCTCCACCGCCAAGTCAGAATTCCTCGCCAAGATCAGCCACGAGATCCGCACGCCGCTCAACGCCATCATCGGCTTCTCCGAGGTGATGATGGACGAGCGCTTCGGGCCGGTCGGCAACGAGCGCTACCGGCAATATCTCAAGGATATCCACACGTCCGGCGGCCACCTGATCTCGCTGCTCAACGATCTGCTGGACCTGTCCAAGATCGAGGCCGGCAAACTCGAACTCACCTTCGTGAGCGTCAATCTGAATGACCTCTTGCAGCAATGCGTCGCCATCATGCAGCAGCAGGCCAACCGCGAACGCGTCATCATCCGCACCTCGCTGCCGCCGAACCTGCCGCAGATCGTGGCCGACGCGCGCTCGGTGCGGCAGATCGCGCTCAATCTGTTGTCGAACTCGATCAAGTTCACCGGCGCCGGCGGGCAGGTGATCGTTTCCGCCGCCTTGAACGACGAGCACGAGATCGTCTTGCGGGTGCGCGATACCGGCCCCGGCATGAGCGAGAAGGAATTGCAGACCGCGCTCGAGCCGTTTCGCCAGCTCGCCACCTCCAGCCGCGCCGGCGGCACCGGGCTCGGCCTGCCGATCAGCAAGGCGCTCGCCGAGGCCAACCATGCGCGTTTCCGCATCACCAGCCAGGTCAGCGACGGCACCCTGGTGGAGGTGGCCTTCCCGGCCACGCGCGTGCTGGCGCAATAGCCGCCTGGGTTTTCAAGCCAATACGCAAAACGTTTGAAATCGGCTAGCATCCTCGGGCCTGGGGGATGAGGTTTGTCATGTCGCGTCGGTTGCGGCCCGCGTTGGCGCTACTTTGCCTGCTGCTCGGATCGAGCCTGCCGGCTGCGCGCGCGGCCGAGCCGGTCGACCTGCTGCTGGTGCTGGCGGCCGACGTCTCGCGCAGCGTCGATGCCCAGAAATTCCAATTGCAACGCGAAGGCTATGCCGCCGCGGTCGCCAATCCCCGCGTACTCGACGCCATCCGCTCCGGCCGCCACGGCCGCATCGCGGTTTTGTTCGCGGAATGGTCGGGCCTCGGCAACCAGAAAGTGGTGATCGACTGGACGCCGATCGACGGGCCGAAGGCCGCGCAAGCCTTCGGCGACCGGCTGTTGGAATCGCCGCGCTCGTTCGCCGATCGTACCTCGATCAGCGGCGGCATCGACTTCGCGGTCGCGCAGTTTGCGCGCACGCCGTTTTCGTCCGAACGCCACACCATCGACGTCTCCGGCGACGGCACCAACAATGCCGGCCGCGATGTCGGCGTTGCGCGCGACGAGGCGCTGGCGCTCGGCATTACCATCAACGGGCTGGTGATCCTGAGCGAGACCCCGATGCCGTGGAACCCCGAGCACACCAATCCGCCCGGCGGCCTGGCGAATTATTATCGCGTAAACGTGGTGGGCGGACCCGGCGCCTTCGTGCTGGAGGCGAAGGACTTCAATTCGTTCGGCCAAGCGATCATCAAGAAGCTGATCGCCGAAATCGCCGATGCGACGCCGCCGCGGTAAGCTTATTCATAAGGGCATTTTTGCATGCGCATGGTCTTTTCCGAAAACCGGTGCCCACTTTTTGGGACCATTCGCGTGTGGCCATGAAAGGGTCACAGAGGCCGAGCACGGTTGGTGACGGCGCGACCGATGGTATAGTCCGTCGGCAATCGACGCCGAAACAACCGGAAATCCTCCCTTTGACGGCCGCCATTGGCTTTAAACGCCTGGGTCTAGCCCTGCTGGCCGCGATCGCGGTCGGCGCCGGCGTGCTCGTGACGGCCGGCTACCTGATCTCGGCCGACGCGGTGCGCGGCCAGGTGCTGAGCGAAATCCGCTCCGTCACCGGCTTGAACCCGATCCTGCGCGGCGAGACCAGTGTTTCGCTTTTTCCCACCGGCAGCGTGAGCTTCGCCGATGTGGTGCTTGGCGATGCCAAGCGGCCGGCGCTCACCGCCGAGCGGCTGACCGCGCGCCTGCGTTTTTTCCCGCTGCTGGTCGGCCGGGTCGAGATTTCCGACGTGGCGCTGGAGCGGCCGATCATCGCGATCGACCAGGAGCCGAACGGCCAATCCAACTGGTCCGGCCTGATCGAGGCGCTGACGCGCAGCCAGACCAAGGACGGCCCCCGCGTCGCGGCATTCTCCGAGATGCGCATCGAGAACGGCACCGTGCTCGTGCGCAGCAAGGAAAACAAGGTCGACGAGACGCTCACCGATGTCGCCTTTTCGCTGGCGTGGCCGTCGATCTCCAAGAGCTTTGGCGCCACCGGCCGCTTCGTCTGGCATGACGAGCCGCTCGACATGACGTTGACGCTCGGCGATTTCCCCGCCGCGCTCGCCGGCAACCGCACTGGCTTGAAGCTGCGCATCGCCGGCAGCCCGATCAAGGCAGCGTTCGAAGGCGCCATCAGCGCCAAGCCCACCCTCAAGATCGAAGGCACGCTCGCCGCCGATGCCGCATCGATGCGCAATGCCTTGATCTGGTCCGGACAGCAGCCGCTGCCCGGCGGCGGATTCGGCCACTTCGCGATCAAGGCGCAGGCCAATGTGATGGGCGGCACGATCGGGCTTTCCAACGTCAACGTCGAGCTCGACGGCAACACCGCCGAGGGCGTACTCACCTTCGCCACCGACGGGCGCAAGACGCTGCAAGGCACGCTCGCCTCCGACACGCTCGATCTGACACCCTACGTTTCCACCGTCCGCCTGCTCACCGCCAATCAGCATGAATGGAATAACGCGCGCATCACGCTCGACGGCCTATCCGGCATGGACCTCGACCTGCGGCTGTCGGCGGCGAACGTCGTGATGTCCAACGCCAAGCTCGGCCGCACCGCTATCGGTGCAAATTTGCGCGGCGGTCATCTGGTGGTGACCGTCGGCGAGGCGCAGGCCTATGGCGGCGTGATCAAGGGTTCGCTGACGCTCGCCAATTTCGACGCCGGCGTGGACGTCAAATCCCAGCTGCAATTCACCGACGTTGATCTGGAAAGCTGCCTTGGCCAGTTGTTCGCGCTGCACCGGATCGAGGGCAAGGGCAACCTATCCTTTGCGGTCGAAGGCAGCGGCGAAAGCGTGCTCGCGGTCACGCGCACCTTAAACGGCACCGCCAGCCTTGTCGGGCAAAATGGCGCGCTCCTCGGTCTCAACGTGGAGCAGTTGCTGCGCCGGCTGGAGCGCCGCCCGTTGTCCGGCGGCGGTGAATTTCGCACCGGGCGCACTCCGTTCGACAAGATCGCGGTGGGGCTGAAGATCAGCCAGGGCACGGTCACGGTCGAGGACGTGAAAATCGACGGTTCGGCGGTGCGGCTGGCACTCGCCGGCTCAGCCTCGATTCCGACGCGCGAGCTCGATCTCAAGGGCACGGCCGCTCTGGTGGCCGCCGACAAGCCCGAGGCACCCGTATTCGAACTGCCCTTCATCGTGCAGGGGCCGTGGGACGACCCGATCATGCTGCCCGACCCCGAAGCCCTGATCCGCCGTTCCGGCGCGGCGGCCCCGCTGCTCAATGCGGTGCGCGATCAGCGCGCGCGCGACGCGGCGCGCTCGGTGATCGAGCGGCTGACCGGCGCCCCTATGCCCGCCGTCCCGGCGGCCGAGCAGTCCGCCGCCCCGGCGGGCGCACAAAAGCGGGAATAAGCTTATTAGTTACCCGTGCCGCCGCTCGGCCATTTGACTATCATTGCGCCTGGAACGAATCACCCGCCGGCCTAGCGCCGGCGCGACAGGGCGCGAATGCTGCACCCCATTGTCCGGACGCTGGTCAAGGTCGCGGTCGCCTCACTGGTGCTGGGGGCGATCATGGCCCATTTCGGCATCACCGTTGAGCAATTGATGCAAAAAACCGGAATCTCGGCCGAGCGAATACAGGATTACGCCCGGCGGGGCTTTGCCTGGGCCTGGCCGAACGTGCTGCTCGGCTCGCTGGTGATCGTGCCGATCTGGTTCCTGGTCTATCTGTTCCGCCCGCCGCGCCGGCACAGCAGCAGCGATTAGCGCACGCTCGGGCGTCAGGCCGCCGGCGGCTCCGTGTCGGGAGCATCCGCTTCCGGATCGAGCGCGGGAACCCGCGGCGCGGGGCCATAATAGTCGCCGAGTTGCACGCTCGCGCGCGGCTTGAGCAGGATCGAGATCAGGCGTTCGAACAGCGCCTTGGCCGACACCGGCTTGCACAGAAACTCGTTCACGCCAAGCTTGACCGTTTCGAGAATGCGCCGCTGCTCGCCATGCGCGCTGAGCATGATGATGGGAAGGTCCGGCGTCGGGAACATGCCGGGCGAGCGCACGATCCGCACCAGTTCCGGCCCGTTGAGCAGCGGCATTTCCCAGTCGAGGACGACGACGTCGGGGGTTTCCTTATGGATCTTGTCGAGCGCGGCGATGCCGTCGCCGGCTTCGATGACGCTCTTCACGCCGATATTGTTGAGCAGACCGCGCACGATGGTGCGCATAAACGGATTATCGTCGACCACCAGCACGCGCAGCTGCTGGAGCAGGACTTCGGCGTGCTTGAGGTTGATCGGCATGGCGCGGGCTTTCGGCCCGGCAATATTCTTCGCGAAGTCTCACTGGGCCGTTAACGTCCGCCGCACCGCGTCCTGCCAGCCGGAATATTTCCGCTCGCGCTGGGATGCATCCATGCGCGGCTGGAACCTGCGGTCGAGCCGCCATTGCGCGGCGAAACCGTCGAGATCGGGGCAGAGGCCGGCCGCCCGCCCGGCCAGATAGGCCGCGCCCAAGGCCGTGGTTTCCATCACCACCGGGCGGTCGACCGGGCTGGCCAGGATATCGGCGAGGAACTGCATGGTGACGGCGCTGGCGGTCATGCCGCCATCGACGCGCAGGACGGTGGCGCCGCCGCCCGCCATCGGCCAGTCGGCATGCATGGCCGCGAGCAGGTCGCGGGTCTGGTAGCCGACCGCTTCCAGCGCCGCACGCGCAAGTTCCGAAGGTCCGGAATTGCGGGTGAGCCCGAAGATCGCGGCCCGCGCCTGCGCATCCCAATAGGGCGCGCCCAGGCCGACAAAGGCGGGCACCAGGTAGACCTGCTCGGCCGGATCGGCGCGCTCGGCCAGGCTGTCGACCTCCGACGCCTTGGCGATGATCTTGAGGCCGTCGCGCAGCCATTGCACCGCGGCGCCGGCGATGAAAATCGCGCCTTCCAGCGCGTAGGTGCGTTTTCCCTCGAGCTGATAGGCGATGGTGGTGAGCAGCCGGTTGCGCGAGGTGACGCGCTCCGGCCCGGTGTTGAGCAGCGCGAAGCAGCCAGTGCCGTAGGTCGATTTCATCATGCCGGGCTTGAAGCAGCCCTGCCCGACCGTCGCCGCCTGTTGGTCGCCGGCCATGCCGAGAACGCGGATCGGTGCGCCGAACAATTCGGACACGGTGGTGCCGAACTCGCCCGCACAGTCCGCTACCTGCGGCAACAGGGATGGCGGCACGCCGAACATCCGGCATAAGTCGGCGTCCCATTGTCCACTTGAAATATCGAACAGCAGCGTGCGTGCCGCGTTGCTGGCGTCGGTCAAGTGCGCCTTGCCGCCGGTGAGCCGCCACAACAAGAAGCAATCGATGGTGCCGAATGCGAGCCGGCCGGCCTCCGCCAAGCCACGCGCGCCGCTCACGTGTTCGAGCAGCCAGGCGATCTTGCTGGCGGAAAAATAAGGGTCGAGCAGCAGGCCAGTCTTGGCGGCGATCTCCGGCTCATGGCCGGCGCGGCGCAGCGCATCGCAAAAATCGGCGGTGCGCCGATCTTGCCAGACGATGGCGTTGTGGATCGCGTTGCCGGTGGCGCGGTCCCAGATCACGGTGGTTTCGCGCTGATTGGTGATGCCGATGCCGGCGATGTCCTTGGCCGCTAAGCCGGCCTTCGCCATGGCGGCGCGCACCGTGGCAACCGTCGCCGCCCAGATCTCCTCCGGGTCGTGCTCGACCTCGCCCGGCGCGGGATAGATCTGGCGCAGCTCCTGCTGCGCGCTGGCGAGCGGCTGGAGGCCGGCATCGAACGCGATGGCGCGCGTCGAGGTCGTGCCCTGGTCGATGGCGATGAGAGCGGTCGGCAACGAGAGTCTCCGCGCAGACTAAAAGTCTGCGGAGACTAGTTTAGCACGGACAGATTGGCGATTGCCTGATCGTTGTCGGCATGAATGGCGGTGGCCAATTTGCGCGGCACCGGGCCGTAATAGTCGCCGCTCTTAACGACATCGCGCGGCTTGGTCAGGACGGAGGTCATACGGTCCTGCAGCGCCTTCACCGACACCGGCTTGAGCAGGAATTCGTTGACGCCGATCTTCACGGCCTCGATCACGCGCGAGCGCTCGCCATGGCCGGTGAGCATGATGATCGGCACATTCGGGTACGGGAAGGTCGCCGGCGAGCGCACCATGTGCACAAAACCGGGGCCGTCAAGCCCGGGCATTTGCCAGTCGAGGATGACGACATCCGGCGCCACGCGGCGGATCAGGTCGAGACCGGCCGGCCCGTCCGGCGCCTCATGGACATGGCGCACGCCGATGCTCAAGAGCATCGTACGCACGACCTTGCGCATGTAATGCTCGTCGTCCACTACCACGACTTTGGCGGCGGCAAAGCGTTCGGCGAGCTGTTTCGAGTCGGTCGACATCGGTGGTCCGCATGCGGCAAAACGAACATTGAACACGGCCAATACAGCACAAAAATGTGGCGGCCGCGTTAAGACGAACGCGTCCGATTACGCCGATCTCGGCAAGATTTCGTAAACCATGCGCGCCGTTAAGCCGCTGACTGCAACGACGCGATGAATTGCTCGAGCGCGCTGCGCTGCTCGGGCGTGGCTTTGAGGCCGAGCTTGCTGCGCCGCCACAGCACGTCGTCCGCGCTCTGCGCCCATTCGTTCTCGACCAGGTAGCGCACTTCCGCGCCGGTGAGATCGCCGGCAAAGCGCGGCCCGAGTTCGTTCATGTTTTGCGCGTCCTTGAGAATGCGCTCGATGCGCCGGCCATAGGCGCGCACCAGGCGTCGCGCATGTGGCTGGTCGAGGAACGGCCAGCGGCCGATTGATTCCGCCACCAGCGCATCAAAGCCGTCGACCGGAAAGTCGCCCCCGGGCAGCGTCGAGCCGGCGGTCCACGGCGGCAGCGCGCCGAAGAAAATTCCGATCCGTTCCATTGCCGCCTCCGCCAGCCGGCGGTGCGTGGTGATCTTGCCGCCATAGATCGTCAGCAGCGGCGCCTCGCCATGGATCTCGTCGAGCGCCAGCACATAGTCGCGGGTGACGTCCTCCGGCTTGTTGGCGCCGTCATCATAGAGCGATCGCACGCCGGCGAACGACCACACCAACTCGTCGGGCGTGACCTGGTCACGAAAATATTCATTCACCGTCTGACACAGATAGACGACCTCGTCGTGGTCGGGCGCCGGCGAATTGAGATCGCCGACGAAATTCTCGTCCGTCGTGCCGATCAGGGTAAACTCCTGCGCGAACGGCAGCGCGAACACCACGCGCCCGTCGGCGGCCTGCAACAGATAGCCGCAATCGTGCTCGAAGCGACGCCGCACCACGATATGACTGCCTTTCACCAGGCGCACCGGCGCGGCTAGCGGCCGCCGGATCACGGTGTCGGCCACCTCGCCGATCCAGGGCCCGGCGGCATTGACCAGCACGCGCGCGGTCGCCACCTCGCGGCGGCCGCGCGAGTTGAGCACCAGTTCCCATTCGTCGCGCCGCTCGGCCCGGATACAGCGGGTGCGGGTGCGGATGACGGCGCCACGCTCGGCGGCGTCGAGCGCGTTGAGCACGACCAGACGGGAATCGTCGACCAGGCAGTCGGAAAATTCGAAGCCGTAACGGAACGAGCGCTTGAGCGGCTGACCGACCGGATGATGGGTGAGATCGACGGTGCGCGTGGCGGGCAGCAGCTTGCGTCCGCCCAGCATGTCGTAAATGAACAGCCCGATGCGCAGCCGCAGCGCCGAGCGCAAACCGGGCAACGGCGGCAGCATGAAGCGCAGCGGCCGGATCACGTGCGGCGCCATGCGCAGCAGCACCTCGCGCTCGTGCAGCGCCTCGCGCACCAGCCGGAAGGCGCCGTGCTCGAGATAGCGCAAGCCGCCGTGGATCAGCTTGGTGGAGGCCGAGGAGGTGCCGGAGGCGAGATCGTTCTGCTCGACCAGCAGCACGCGCAGGCGGCGGCCGGCGGCGTCCCGGGCCAATCCGGTTCCGTTGATGCCGCCGCCGATGATGGCGAGGTCGTATTCGGCCATGGACTTGCAGATTTGCCTGCTGATTCGCGCGCTTTCGCGCAGAATGGGCGGCTTACGCGGCGACCTCAAGAACGTAAGCGCACGAAAGCCGCGCCAAGTCACTAAATTCGGCCGCGATTGCAAAATCGCCTTGGCTTAGCCATATCAAGCCTATGTCATATGCGCTGTTTCACGCGATAAACACGGGACGAGGCCCGTTTATTTAACGCCCAATGTCCTCCCCCCGCCTGCTCGTCATCGAAGGCAACTCGCCGCAGACCCTGGCCGAACACATCGCGGTCGGCGGAACCGCCGCGCATCAGGGCTATTCGAATCTATTGCGCGAACTGATACCGGGCGCGATCGTGGACACCTGCCATCCGGGCGATCCGGGCGCCACCCTGCCCGAGGGCGAGTCGCTCGCGGGCTATGACGGCATCGCCATCACCGGCTCCTCGCTGCACGTCTATGACGGCGGGCCATCGGTGATGCGCCAGATCGAGTTGGTGCGTGCGGCGCTCACGACCGGAACGCCGCTGTTCGGCTCCTGCTGGGGGCTGCAGGTGATCACCGCGGCGGCCGGCGGCAGCGTGCGCAAAAATCCGAAAGGCCGCGAGATCGGCTTCGGCCGCGGCATCCGGCTCACCGAAGCCGGCCGCAAGCATCCGATGTATGTCGGCAAGCTCGACGTGTTCAACGCGCCGACCGTGCATCTCGACGAAGTCGAAGCGCTGCCAGCGGGCGCCACCGTGCTCGCCACCAATGCGATGTCGGACGTGCAGAGCGTGGAAATCCGCACCAACGGTTCGGTGGCCTGGGCGGTGCAGTACCATCCGGAATATCCGCTGCGCGAGATCGCGGCGATCGTGCGACGCATCGGCACGCGGCTGATCGAAGAAGGCTTCTTCAGGGACGCCAGCGATATTCAGACCTTCGCGCACGACCTCGATACGCTCGACCGCGATCCGGAATGCAAGCGGCTGTCGTGGCGGCACGGCATCAGCAAGAATGTGCTCGACAAGAAGTTGCGGGTCGGCGAGGTGGCAAACTGGATCGAATTCCAGGTGCTGCCGACGCGGGTCAAGCGCGGTAGAGGCTGAGCATGGATTTCTCCGGTAAGCATGTGGTGGTCACCGGCGGCACCGGTGCGCTCGGCACCGCGGTGGTCGGAAGCCTGCTGGCGGCGGGCGCGACCTGCACTGTTCCGTACGTGCACGAAGCGGAGGCGCAGCGCTTTCCCCATCGCGGCGATGCGAAGGTGAAGCTGATCGCGGTCGCCGATCTGGCCGATGAGGCCTTGGTGGCGAAAGTCTATGACGGGCTGAAGCTCTGGGCCTCGATCCACATCGCCGGCGGCTTTGCGCCGGGCAAGGTGGCGGAGACCGGGCAGACCGCGCTGATGGCGCAGATCAACGGCAATCTCGTCTCCTGCTTCCTGTGCTGCCGCGCGGCGGTGAACGCCATGGCGGCGGGCGGGCGCATCGTCAATGTGGCGGCGCGGCCGGCGCTGGAATGGCGTAACGGAGCCGGCATGGCAGCCTATACGGTTGCGAAAGCGGGCGTCGCCGCGCTCACCGTGGCGCTGGCGGAGGAAGTGGCGAAAGACGGCATTCTGGTCAACGCGGTGGCGCCCTCGATCATGGACACAGCCGCCAATCGCAAGGCGATGCCGAAGGCCAACTTTGATGCCTGGCCGAAGGTCGAGGAAGTGGCGGCGACGATCCTGTTCCTCGCCTCGCCCGACAACCGCGTTACGCGCGGGGCGATCGTGCCGGTGTACGGGAAATCCTGAAACTCAGCCCGCAACCGGGACCAGTTCGAGCGGCGATCGCAACAGGCGTTGCACCGCGCTGGAGGCGACTACGTTGCGGGTTTCCGCATAGGCCTCGTGGTTCGTCTCGATGTCGTCGAGGTCGTATTGGTAATTCACCATCAGCCCGTGCGCCTGCGCGATCGCCTTGTCCGAGGTGTCGGCCAGCCAATTGATGCGCTCGAGCCGCGCGCCATTGCCGAGATGGAAGCGCGCCACCGCATCGACCGGCAACCCGCGCTCGCCGCGCGCGCGCAGGAAATACCAGGCGGCCGCGCGCATCAGCGGGTCTTGCAGGCGTGCCGCCGTTTCTTCGTCGCGCCACCAATTGGGATCGTCGAGCGCGGCGAACAGCACCTTGTCGGCCTCGCTCAGCGCCGCCGAGTTCTCCTGCTCACGTTCGCGCGCGAGCCAGGCGGTAAAATTCGTCACCGGCGACAGCGTCACGAACGTCGATAGTTTCGGCATTTCACGGCAGATTTCCTCGACCACCTGCTTGATCAAGAAATTGCCGAACGACACGCCGGCAAGGCCGCGCTGGCAATTGGAGATCGAATAGAACACCGCCGTGCGCATCTTCTCGGGTTCCATCACCTCGCGATCGGGGCTGAGGATCGGCGCGATCGCGTCCGGAATGTCGCGGGTGAGCGCCACTTCGACGAAGATCAGCGGGTCGTCCACCAGCGCCGGATGGAAGAACGCGTAGCAGCGCCGGTCGGGCGGATCGATGCGGCGGCGCAGGTCTTCCCAGTCGCTGATCTCGTGCACGGCCTCGTAGCGGATGATCTTGTCCAGCACGATCGCCGGCGTCGACCAGTCGATGCGGCGCAGCACCAGGAAGCCGCGGTTGAACCAGGACGAGAACAGGTGGGCGAAATCATCGTCGACCGCGGTAAGATCGTCGCGGTGGTCGAGCACGTCGATCAACTGCTCGCGCATACGCACCAGCGCAACCGTGCCGCCCGGCGCCAGATTGAGCCGGCGGAACAGTTCCTGCCGGCGCGGCTCCGAGGCGGCATGCAGCTCGGCGGCGGTGGCATCGGACGGCTTCTCGCGCCAGGCGGCGATGGCCGCCTGCATGCGGGCCGGATCGGGACCGAAGCGTTCGCTCAGCGCCTCGAAGAAGGCGATGCGCGGCCCGGTGGTCAACTCGCCATAGCGGCCGAGGATTTCGCGCGCCCGGGCGACGCCGGAGGCCTCGCCGCGGCTGGACAGGAGGTCCTCGCACAGCTCGACCAGGCTCTCGGAGCGGGCGGACGCCTCGACGCGCCGGTTGCGCGCCAGCAGCGCGCGGCCGCGCTCGGAGATCGTCTGCAATAGTTCGCCGAAAAACGAGACATTCATCGTGCGTTCCGCAACCGTTCAGATGGCCCGGCAGCCATCCGTCACTTGCCGGCGCCCATCAGATGGTTCGGCAACCATGTGGCGATTTCAGGAAAAAAGCACAAGATCACGATCGCCAACATCATACATAGGACGTAGGGCATCGTCCCCCACATGACAGTTGTGACCGGCACATCGGGCGCGATCGCGTTGACGATATAGATGTTGAGGCCGACCGGCGGATGGATCAGGCCGATTTCCATATTGATGGTCAAGATCACGCCGAACCACACCGGATCAAAGCCCGCGGCGGTGATGATCGGCAGCAGGATCGGGCTGGTCATCAAGATGATGGCGGCAGGCGGAATGAAAAATCCGGAAACCAACAGGAAGAGATTGATCATCCCCATCAGCACCCAGCGATTGAAATGCGCGTCGGCGATCGCCTGCGCCAGCATCTGGGTGAGGTAGAGCGAGGTGAGCATGTAGCCGAACAGCACGGCGGCAGCGATGATGGTCAGGATCATCACCGATTCCCGCATCGTGTCGCGCAAGATGTGCCAAATCTGGTCTACGTTCCAAAGTCCGTAAATCAGAATCGCTAAAATGAGACAGAGCGCGGCGCCCACGCCGGCCGCCTCCGACGGCGTCGCCACACCGCCATAGAGCGAATACATGACGCCGAAAATAATCAGCAGGAACGGTGCGATCTTCGGGATCGATTGGAATTTTTCTTTCCAAGAATAACGAAAATCGATCGCATGGGAGCGGAAACCGCGCTTCCAGATGATGAAGATGGTCCACACCATGAACAGGCCGGTCAACATCAGGCCCGGAATTACACCGGCGAGGAACAGACGGCCGATCGAGGTTTCGGTGGCAATGCCGTAGAGGATGAAGGTGATCGACGGCGGAATCAGAATGCCGAGCGTGCCGCCGGCGCAGATCGAACCGGTGGCCACGTCGTCCGGATAGCCGCGCCGGCGCATCTCTGGAATTCCCATCTTGCCGATGGCGGCACAGCAAGCCGGTGACGAGCCGGTGAGCGCGGCGAAAATAGCGCAAGCGCCGAGATTTGAAATAACGAGTCCGCCCGGCACACGGTAAAGCCAGCGGTCGAGCGCCTCGTAAAGATCCTTACCGGCCGGCGACGAGCCAATCGCGGCGCCCATCATCACGAACATCGGGATCGCCACGAGCGTAAAATCGTCGAGGCCGGACCAGAATGTCTCGGCGACGACGTGCATGCTGTCGAAGCCGTGGAAGAGCAGAAGAAAGATGATCGAAATCGCGCCGAGGCCGAAACCCACTGGGATACCAGACATCAGCATCAGCAAAGTAGCAACGAGAACGAGAGTCCCTTGGGTGGTCGCGCTCATGGGACGTCTCCTAACGCCTGCTTGGCCTGTGCCCGCGCGAACTCCTCGGCATCTTCCTTCGGCTTGAGGCCGAACGGCGGCGCCCTGCCCGTCACTAGGCACATCAGATCGGCGATGTATTGCATAACCAGCAGCCCGAGACCGACAGGCATCGCGAGATACGGAATCCACAGACGCGCGCGCCAGACCGTGTTCGAGTGCCAGCCTTCCGACCAGGCTTCGAGCCAATACTGCGTGCAGAGGATCCACAGCACCAGGCAGAAGCTCAGCGACAACACAATCGTGAACAACGCGAGCCAATAACGGGCGTTGGGTCCGAGATAGAGCGGAAGGATTTCCACATTCACGTGGCCTTTTGTCATCAACACATAGGCACTACCGACGAAGGTCGCGGCTACGATGCTGTAAGTAACCACGTCGATTTGCCAGATCGTCGCTGCACTGAAGAAGTAGCGCTCGATCACCATGTCGCAAATCATGACCACGGCGAGGCCGATCAAAAGAGCCGCGGCTACACCCGCAACTCGCGACAAAAAGGCCACCGCCCGAATGTAAGCATCCATGGGGATTGATTTTCTCATCTAGTTTAGATGCGACAAATTTTTCGCGAAGTGGAAGTGATCGCGCCTTGGAATGGCGCCGGCCGGCGAGCAACCCCGCCGGCCGGCCAGCCGCAGCCTATTTAACCGCGAGCGCCTCATCGATCAGCTTCTGACCGTTCGGCACGTCCTTGGCGAAGCGAGCGTAGGAGCTCGTCTTCGCCAGATCGAGCCACGCCTGATAATCGGCATCGCTGAGGGTCACCACCTTCACCTTGTGATCCTCGAAGGCCTTGATCGCCTCTTTGTTCACCGCCTCGGCTTTGCCCTCGTAATAGGCCTGCGCCTTTTTGCCGGCGGCGATCACGACGTCCTGCTGCGCCTTGTTGAGCTTGTCGAAGCTCTTCTTCGACATCAGCACCGGCTCGTACATGAACCACAGCGCATTATCGCCGGGAGCGGTCAGGCAGTCGGTGACTTCATAAAGACGGGTAGAAGCAAAAGTTCCAAGGCTGGTGTCGGTCGCGTTGACGACGCCGCTCTGGAACGCATTGTAGATTTCGTTCGACGGCGGGCTGACGATGCTGGCGCCGGCAGCTTCCCACATCGCCGCAAAGGTCGGTCCGGCGGCGCGGAATTTCAGGCCCTTCAGATCTTTCGGAAGGACGATGCAACCTTTGTTGCCCGCCATGCCACCGGCAAACCAGGCGTCGGACAGCACGATGACGCCGCGCTTCTCGATCTCGGCGCGGATGTCTTTCATGAACGGCGAGTTGTTGATCCGCTTGGCGCGCTCCTGGCTGCGGATCAGGCCGGGCATCAGCGTCGCGCTGAAGAGCGGCACCTTGCCGCTGGCGTAGTCGAGCGGGAACAGCGTGATGTCGAGCTGGCCATTGACCATGGCGTTCCACTGGTCATTCGGCTTGAACAGCGAGGCGCCGGGATAGACCTGGATCTCGAGGCCGACATTGGCGGCCTTGGCCTCCTTGGCGATCATCTGCACCATGTCGTCGCGCACGTCGCCCTTGCCGCCCGGGAACTGGTGCGAGGCCTTCATCGTGACCTGCGCCTGCGCGGAAGCCGATAGCAGGATAGCTGCGGCGGCGCCTGCAAGAATTTTCGTTAACGCTCTCATTTCATTCCTCCCTTTGGCTTTTTCTGGCAACGGTAGACCGTTGCGCATGTTCTATAGCGGTAGAATAACCAAAAACGGCCTGTCGCGCCCTATTTCACATTAGCCGCCGGTGCGACACAGCGCCATAGCTGCGTCATAAAATTCAGGCACAACCCCGTGCCCGCAATGAACAATTCCCGGTCTGGTCAGCGCGGAACGATGCAACTATAACCCCCGCCGTCGTCGTCCATTCCGCGTCCCTTAGGAGTTTCACAGCATGCCGAAGCCGTTGGCGGGTCTCCGCGTCCTCGAACTTGCCCGCATCCTGGCCGGGCCCTGGG
>OCZT010002979.1_pt1 | contig 17439 bp, 12 predicted proteins | sample 1539031 | NCBI WGS metagenome assembly OCZT01 (sample SAMEA3539308, study PRJEB22396) | soil metagenome | biome: tundra; feature: field; material: soil | place: USA | collected 2010-05 | depth 0.15 m | reverse complement strand
GTCTCTGGCCCGCGAGATGGAAAAGCGCCACGACGCCGACCATATGAGCGTGGTGTTCAGCACCTACCACTCCATTGACGTGCTCCACCAGGCTCAGACAAAATTTGGATTGCCAGAATTCGACCTGGTGGTGTGCGACGAGGCCCACCGCACCACAGGGGCCATCTTCGAGAGCGAAGACGAGAGCGCCTTCGTGCGCGTCCACGATGGGCAATACCTGCGCGCCCAAAAGCGCCTGTACATGACGGCCACGCCGCGCATCTTCGCCGACAGTGCCAAGGCCAAGGCCGAACAGGATAGCGTGGCCTTGTGCTCCATGGACGACCCTGCGATGTTCGGGGAATCGCTCTACGTGCTCACCTTCTCGGAGGCCGTGAAGCAGAGCCTACTGGTCGACTACAAGGTGGTGGTGCTGGCAGTGGAGGAGTCGCACGTCAACCGCCGCCTGCAAAAGCTCTTGGCCGACGACGACAACCAACTGAAGGTCGATGACGCCGCCAAGATCGTGGGCTGCTGGAAGGCTTTGGCCAAGCTGGGCCTCACCCAGGACCTGGTGGGCGATTCCGAGGCCATGCGCCGCGCGGTGGCCTTTTGCCAGGTGATCGAGCCCGTGAAGGGCAAGGTCCACAAGGTGAGTTCCAAAAACATCGCCGGAATGTTCCAGAAGGTGGTGGAGGCCTACCAGGAGCAGGAGGGGATCGAGGAAGGGGCGCGGTTGCGCTGCGAGGCCGCGCATGTGGACGGCACCATGAACGCGAGCCAGAAGGACGAGAAGCTCGTGTGGCTCAAGGATGCCACGCCCGACAATACTTGCCGGATTCTGTCCAATGTGCGGTGCCTGTCGGAAGGGGTGGACGTTCCCGCCCTGGACGCCGTGCTGTTTTTGACCCCGCGCAGTTCGCAAGTGGATGTTGTGCAGTCGGTGGGCCGCGTGATGCGCAACGCCCCCGGCAAGCGGAGAGGGTACGTGATCCTGCCGGTGGTGATCCCGGCGGGCACCGAGCCGCACGAGGCCCTCAACGACAACAAGATTTACGGCGTGGTCTGGCAGGTGCTCCAGGCCCTGCGCTCGCACGACGATCGCTTCGATGCCATGGTCAACAAGATGGATCTGGACCTGAACCGGTCCATGCTCTCCAAGATGGAAGTCATCGCCATCACCGACAAGGTTCCCGCCAAGCCCCGGAAAAAGGGCGACAAGGAGGCGTCGGGAAAGCAAGCGGGCAAGGCGAGCTTTGGAATCGGGACCAAGGCTGCGCCGGATCGCGACGAGGGAACGCAGCAGGAGATCCAGTTCGAGATCGGGGAGATCGAACGGGCCATCTACGCCAAGGTGGTGCAGAAGTGCGGCAACCGCCACCACTGGGAAGAACTGGCCACCGACATCGCCAAGATCGCCCGCACGCACATTGATCGCATCCAGGCCATTTTGGACGACGAGCACAACCAGTTCGAGCGCAACCTGTTCCACAGTTTTGCCCACGAGCTGCGCGACGACCTCAACGACAGCATCACAGACGCCGAGATCGTGGAGATGCTGGCCCAGCATCTGATCACTAAGCCCGTCTTCGATGCGCTCTTTTCTGACTACAGCTTCGCGAGCCAAAACCCCATCTCGCTGGCCATGCAGAAGGTGCTGGAGGCCTTGCAGGAGCACAGGCTAGACAAAGAGGCCGCCACGCTGGAAGCCTTCTATGCCAGCGTGCGCGAGCGCGCTGGAGGAATCGATTCCGCAGCGGGGAAGCAAAAGATTGTCGTGGAGATCTACGACAAGTTCTTCCGCAACGCCTTCCCCAAGATGACCGAACGGTTGGGCATCGTGTACACGCCGGTGGAAGTCGTGGACTTCATCCTCCACTCGGTGGACCACCTGCTCAAGACGGAATTTGGCCAGACCTTGGGAAGCCCGGGCGTCCATATCATCGATCCCTTCACGGGCACAGGAACCTTCATCACGCGCCTGTTGCAGAGCGGGCTCATCAAGCCACAGGAGATGGCCCACAAGTACAAGCACGAACTGCACGCCAACGAGATCGTATTGCTGGCCTACTACATCGCGGCCATCAACATCGAGGCGGTTTATCACTCGATCATGGAGGGCGTGGACCGCCCCCTGAGTGCCGCCGAAGGCGGTGTATCGAAGGGCGGCGGTCGACCCTACGAGCCATTCGAAGGAATCTGCCTGACCGATACCTTCCAGCTCTACGAGAAGGAAGACCTCGTCAGCCAAATGCTGGTCGACAACAGCGCAAGAAGAACGCGGCAGAAAGCGCTGGACCTACGGGTCATCATCGGGAACCCGCCGTATTCGGTGGGGCAAGGCAGTGCGAACGACAACAACCAGAACGTCACCTACCCGAGCTTGGATGAACGGATCCGAAGCACATATGCCGAGCGATCCAAGGCAACCCTGAAGAATGCCCTTTACGACAGCTATATCCGAGCGATTCGATGGGCTTCCGATCGGGTGGGCAAGAGCGGTATCGTCGGCTTTGTGACCAATGCCGGGTTCGTGGAATCGAATACAGCCGACGGCCTACGGAAGTGCTTGGCCGAAGAATTCTCCAGTGTTCATGTCTTCCATCTGCGAGGCAATCAGCGCACCCAGGGCGAAACCTCTCGCCGTGAAGGTGGGAAGATCTTCGGCAGTGGTAGCCGCGCCCCCATCGCTATCACCTTCTTGGTCAAGAATCCGAAGGCCAAGGAACAAGGACAAATTTTTGTCCACGACATCGGCGACTACCTGAACCGTGAGGAAAAGCTTCAAAAGATCGTGGATTTTCGAAGCATTGCGGGGATCACTGCCTCGGATGGCTGGCAGTGCATTGTACCGGATGAGCATGGGGATTGGCTGAAACAGCGGGATGATCGTTTCAGCGAGCATCTCGCAATGGGAAACAAGGGCTCAGCGGAATCCGTCAAATTATTCGCGAACTATTCGCATGGTGCCAAGACCCAACGGGACGCCTGGTGCTACAACTCTTCGAAGGAGGCAGTCGAAGGGAATATGGAGAGGATGATTGACTTCTACAACCAGGAAGTCGAACGGTTCAACTCGATTTATCCCAAGCCTACCGGCGCAGATGATGCTTTCACCAACTTCGACTCATCGAAGATCAGCTGGTCTGTAAATCTCAAGCAAGATCTTACTAAGGGAATGGCCCACCAGTTCAAGCCCGGCAACTTGGCAAAAAGCATCTACCGCCCGTTTTCGAAGCAATGGCTGTATTTCTCGCACACGTTCAACGAACGACTGGGGATAATGCCCCAGATCTTCCCAACTCAAGACATCAACAACACCGTGATCAATCTTCCCGGGCCTGGTGAAGATCGCCCTTTTTCGGTGTTCATTTCAGATATCATCCCAGATCTTCATTTGTTGCATGGCGGGCAGAACTTCCCCCTCTACCTCTACGACGAGCCCACCGAGGGCGCTGCCTCCGACCTGTTCGCGAGCGACGCTCCCAAGACCCGCACCCGCCGCGATGCCATCACCAAGGAAGGCTTGGCCCACTTCCAGGCCGCCTACCCCGGCGAGAAGATCGTGCGCGAGGACATCTTCTACTACGTCTACGGGCTCCTGCATTCCCCCGACTACCGCGAGCGTTACGCCGACAACCTCTCCAAGGAGTTGCCCCGCATTCCGTGCGTGAAACAGGCCTCCGACTTCTGGGCCTTCAGCAAGGCCGGTCGGGCACTCGCAAACCTCCACCTGAACTACGAGACCGTAGAGCCGTACCCGGTGGAGGTGGAGATGAGTGCACAGAGCTTGGCCGCCCTTCGATACAACCCGCAGGCTGAGTGGCCGAAGGCTGTATCGAAGCCCGCGGGTCACTCAGGGAACGGCCAAGTGCAATCTCCTGCTGAAGGGGCGACCGATTCGCTCTACCGTGTCGAGAAGATGCGCTACGGCAAGACCCGGCGTGACGGCAAGTCCGTGGACGACAAGTCAATTCTTGTCTATAACGACTTTGTCACCCTGCGCGGCATCCCCCTGGAAGCCTACGACTACGTGGTCAACGGCAAGTCCGCACTCGACTGGGTGGTGGAACGCCAGTGCGTGAAGACCGACAAGGATTCCGGCATCGAGAACGACGCCAACCTCTGGGCCACCGAGACCATGGAGAACCCCAAGTACCCCCTGGAACTCTTCCAACGCGTCATCACCGTAAGCCTGGAAACGATGAAGATCGTGAACGGATTGCCGGGGCTGGAGATCGACGGATGACCGGGGCGTTCAAATGACAGATATTCTCGCCATGCTCCAATCCCTCCTCTCCCACCACGAATCCGAGGTGGTCGAGTTCAAGGAAGCCAAGTCCAACTACGACTTCGGCAAGCTCGGGCGCTATTTCTCGGCCCTGAGCAACGAGGCCAACCTCCTGGGAAAGCCCCATGCCTGGCTGGTCTTCGGCGTGAGGGACAAAGGACACGTCGTCGTCGGAAGCCAGTTCCGCCCTGCCCGCAAAGACTTGGACAGCCTCAAGGGCGAGGTCGCCGCCAAAACCACGGGACAGATCACCTTCATCGAGATCCACGAGGTTCAACGACCCGAAGGGCGCGTGGTCCTCTTCGAGATCCCGGCAGCCCCCAGGGGCGTGCCGGTCGCCTGGGAAGGCCACTACTACGGACGCAACGGGGAGGAACTGTCGCCCCTCAACCTGGAAGAGATCGAGCGCATCCGCTCCCAGGCCACGCACGAGGATTGGTCGGCGGGTGTCATCGCCGAAGCCGGACTGGAAGACCTGGACGAGAAGGCCATCGAGGTGGCCCGCGCCAATTACAAGAGCAAGTTCCCGGACAAGGCGACCGAGCTTGACTCCTGGGATGTGCCCACCTTCCTGAACAAGGCCAAGCTGACCATCAAGGGAAAGATCACCCGCACCGCCTTGATCCTCCTGGGCAAAGAGGAATCCGAACATTTCCTGAAGCCCGCCGACACCAAGGTCCGATGGCTGCTCAAGGATGCCCAGGGTCACGACAAGGACTACCTGATCGTGGGACTCCCGCTGCTCCTGGCGGTCGACCGCGTGTACGGACGCATTCGCAACCTGAAGTACCGCTACCTCAAGGAAGGGACGCTGTTCCCGGAGGAGGTGGACCAGTACGAGCCCTACTCCATCCGCGAGGCCCTGAACAACTGCATCGCCCATCAGGACTACACCCTGGGGGGCCGAATCAACGTGGTGGAGCAGGACGACCAGCTCGTGTTCACCAACCTGGGGAGCTTCGCCCCCGGCAGCGTCGAGCGGGTCGTGATCGAGAACGCGCCCGAGGAACACTACCGCAACCAGTTTCTGGCATCGGCCATGTTCAACCTCAAGATGGTCGATACGGCGGGCGGCGGCATTCGCCGTCTGTTCGAGTACCAGCGGCAGCGGTTCTTCCCCATGCCCGACTACGAGTTGACTCCCAACCGGGTCAAGGTCACCCTCTACGGAAAGGTCCTGGACCTAGAGTACGCCCGATACTTGGCCCGCAACCCCCAACTGACCCTGGAACAGGTCATCGCCTACGACCAAACCTGGAAGCACACCGGCTCGAGCGGACACCGGACAGCCCCCGGGGGATTGGTGAACCAGGGCAAGAGTTCACCAATGGGTTCACCAGAAAGTTCACCAATAGGTTCACCAATGGAGGTGGATCCTATCATCGAATTGCTTCGGGCGGATCGAACCCTGACGACCGAGGAGATCGGGAAGCACTTGGGCATTTCCAAACGGTCCGTTCTGAAACGCATCGAGAAGCTCAAGCTGGCCGGGCGACTCCAAAGGGAAGGCACGTCCAAAGGGGGCCGCTGGGTTCTCTTGGGGGGCTGAAAAAAGCAAGGGTCCCCGTTACCAGGGACCCCGTAACTCCTTCTACACCAAGGCAGATGAGCTTGGACCAATGTACAGTCCCGACATGAGAAAAACAAAAAAGACGGCAACAGTCGTTGAGGTGACCTCCTGGCTGGGACGGCTTCCACAGGCGTCAAGCGCTGGAGGCTCTACTCCCTGGCCAGCTCTCATGGACAAAAGCAGGAGGAGTTTTAGCTGTTCTTCATGGACAGTGTCATGAGAATGGCGATTTTACCCAAATTTCCACGTTTCCATGGTCATGAGAGGTCAATAGACGGGATGATAGAACGCCAGTGCATAAAGACCGACTTCGACCAGATCTGGAAGCACTCAGGCCCGAGAAGGCACCGGAAGCCCGCCGACCTCCGCCCCTGTAAATGAAGCCGCGCCGCAAGGCGCAAAGAGGCCCTCCGCCAGGATAATGCCCAGGCGCGGCCGTCAGGTTTACCTTTCCGCTCCCAATCGGCCACCAACCCTCCAGGAGTGCCTGCCCATCGACCCCATCGTCGGACATCTGCGCGAGGCGCTTGCTGCCTTAGGGGGTGAACGTCCCCTGTTGGCCGCGCTTCCTGATGCGGAGGTGTTCGAGGGGCTTTCTCGGCGCATGGACCCCGGACATTCCGTGGTGCTGCGGGGCGTGTTGGACATGGCCGTGGTTCCCGAGTCGTTTGGGCACCAAGATCTGCTCAGCGCCCTCTCTGTGCGCTACGACGCACTGCGGCGCGAGATTGCCGATAAGCTCGAAGTCATGGAGCGTGACATTCCGTTGCGGTGGGGTGAAGCGGTTTTGGGACAGCGCCTGCAGGAGGCCGGGTGGTACACGCCCGATCCCTGGGTCGCTACGGGGCGAGGGTCCCGCAAGGACATGCGGTCTGTCTATCTGCTTTGCTTCCGCGAACTGTTGGCCGATTGCGAGCGCGTGCTGGTGCAATGCCAGAGTCGCTGCGACCATCTGGACGAGCTGGCCGCAAAGCAATGGCTGGAACGCCCCATGGACAACGGAACGCGCTTGGGCGCTTGCCTCGCGGAAGGTCTGCGCGGCTCCGAGACCGAACGCATGAAGGCGTGGCGATCGGTCTTGAGCAAGCTCGGCGAAGACGCTTTCTGCACCTCGCTTTCCGGGACCTGGGACAAGCTCTCGGCCCCAAGTCGTCTTGCCCTGCATCTGGCCGCAGCACGTCCCTGGGCTTCGAACAAGGAAGATGGCTTCCAAGGATTTGCCCGCCGCCTGATCGCGCTCGCCGGCGCCCTTGCCCAAACCATGGCCTGGCTCTCGCGTAGCCGCTGGGAACTTCATTTGCGGCCATTGCCTTATTCATCCGACACACGGAGTCCTGAATGAACTGGATCGAACTTTTCCTCGTCGCGGTCGCTGTGCTCCTGTCCGCCGCTGCTTTCCGACAAAGTGGCAAAGGGTCCTCCCATCAAGCGGATGCCGCCGCCCGCGACGCCTTGCTGAGAAACGAGCTCGCGCTTTTGCGCGAAGGAATCGACTCCCTTCCCGGACGCATCGCCGATGAAACCGCCGCCTCCCCGTTGCGCGAGGCCGTGGAAGCCGTGCGCGGGAGCATCGACCGGCTGGGTGAGTCCTTCCAGGCCCTGACCGAATCCTCGCGCTCGCAGAACGCGGCCCTGGCATCGTCCCTGACGGAATCCGTCAAAGCCTCCATGGGCGGTCTCTCCGCTCCCCTGGCCACTCTCCTGGAGCTGCAGGGTCGCCAAGTGGAATCGGCTTCTGCGCAGACCAAAGCCATCGACAGTCTGGCCGGCGCCGTCCGCGCCACTTCGGAGGCCGCCGCTTCCGTGCGCACCGAGACCCGCACCGCGATCCTCGCGGGCGTGGAGCGGCTGGCAGATCGCACCGGGGCGCTGGCCGACGGACTCCACTCGGGATCCGATGCTACCTCCGGACTGAAGGCTTCCTTGGAAAGCATCCTCTCCGCACTGGATGGTCTGCGCGGAACATGGACGGAATCCGTCAATTCTTTGCACTCAGACCTGGCATCCCTCCCCGGACGGTTCGCCGAGGCCGCCGCGGCGCACCCCGCCCCGGCACCGGAGCTGGAAGAACTGGCCATCGCCGTGCGCGAAGCCGGACATCTGCGCGGCGACGTGGCCCGACAGGTGGCCGATGCCGTGTCGCAGGTGGGTCGGGAATTGTCGGAATCGGCTTCTTCGGCTCGCCAGGATCGCGATGCCGCCGCCGGTGCGCTGGAGTCGGCCTTTCACAGGCTGGACGAGGTCGCCACCGGGGTCCGCGCCGCCCTGGAGCCGCTGGAAGGGGCGCTCTCGAGCCACGCCGCTGCGGTGGCCCCAATGGTCCAAGCGCTGCAGGCTGCACAGGATCGATTGGAAGAAGGCTCCAGCACCCAGCGCGCCAACCAGGTGGAGTTTTCCGCTTCCGTGGATCTCTTCGGACACGCCGCCCAGGAATTGTCCACGGGCCTCTCCGCCTTCGCCCGTGAAGGCGACAAGGAAGGGGCCGAGGATCCCCGAGCCGCCCAAAAGGCCCTGCTGGAGGCCTTGGAGCGCATCCTCAAGGGCTTTTCCGACTCCCTTCGCGCCCTGCTCTCCGAATCCGACCTGCGCACGCGCGAAACCTTGGCCGAACTCGCGGCCCGCCTGCCCGGCGGAGAGACTCCCGCTTGAGCGCGGATGTGCAACATCTGGCCCAGCGCTGGACGGCGGCCGCCGAGGACCACCCCGTGGTGCGCCGTTTCCTGCCCTGGGCCGAATCACTTCTCGACGCCGCGCGGGTTTCCACTGGATGCGGGCTCGATTTCCAGGCCCACCTCCTGGCCCAGAGCGCGGAAAAGAGGTTGGATCGCTTGCTGTCAATTCCTGTCCAAACTAGGCAGATCGAACCTCTCACCGTCCGCTGGGAAAGCGAAGGACTTGTTCCTGCCCCCGATGCCCGGCGCCAGGAACGGCTAGGTCGCCGCGTACGCTCCATGCGCTCGCACCGCATGCCGTTTCGGGGCGAGGGCCACCCCCAGGCCCAGGGCTTGGCGTGGGGCCCCTACAACCACCAATCAGCGGTCGCGGAAGCCCTTTCCGCAGTAGCCGGCGTGGATCCTCTATGGGTGGACGACCTTTTGGAACGCGAACGGTCCTTGCGGGCTATCGACGCACTACTGGGGCTCGGCTAGACCTTCCCGCGGTGGCGGCACGGGCTTCACCAGCAAGGTCTGGGAGTGTTCCAGTAGCACCGTTCCTGGTGGAGATTTGCGGGGTTTGCGAACGTGGCGCCGTCGCGTCCAGTGGACCTCGGCCCGGTCCTGCGCGCGCAGCTTGGAAAGCCAGGCGGCCACTCCGGCGGCCAATTCCAACAGGGCCACCGGTGGTTCCGTGGGTTTGCCGTCGGGGCTTTTGAGGATCACATGCGATCCCGGCACATGCGCGGCGTGGAACCAAAGATCATCCGCACGGGCGATCCGTCCCGTCAGGAAGTCGTTTTCTGTGCCAGAGCGACCGGCAAGGAGCAGCCATCCTCCGGGAAGAGGGAATCGCAATGGGCCGTACGCCCGCAATTCGCCCTTCGGCGGTGGCGGCTGCGGCCAGAGTCCGCGAGGAACCAGGCGCTTTCGCAAGGCCTCCAAGCGGGCTTCGCGGAGGCGGCGCTCTTGTTTTTCTGGGGCCTGCCCAAGCTTCCAGCCTTCCAATTCCTGTTGCCAGAGTTGGGCCTCCAGCAATTCTTCGGTCATTTCCTGGGTGCGCTGCGCTTGTCGTCCTAGGGTCCGTCGTAACTTCTTCGCCTTGGCGAGCCAACTCTGTGCCTGCTCCCGGGCGGGGAGCGCCGGGTCCAACTCCAGTTGCACTTCTTCGGCGCCCTCGGATCGCCATAACGTGACCAAAATCGCCTTTGAACCGCGCCCCAACGCGGGTGTGGCCAACACGGCCACCGCGTTTTCCTCCAGCCCATCTGCCGTCTGGAGCAACTCGGGACCGGCCACGACCTTGACCAGTGCACCCTGCAATCGGCGGATCCAACGCTTGACAGCCCCCGTTGCCACTTCCTGGTCGCGGAGGAATTCGTCGGAGTCGGTCCCTTGACGGGACAGGGGGTTTCCCGCATTATTCATTAGAGTCGCTAGGATATGCTGGGGATAGTCCGTCTGGGCTTATTCCCACAGCTGATCCCCCGCAAGGAGTGTTCGGTGCAGCTTCCCAAGTACAAAAAAAAGAAGAGAATCAAGCTCAAGATCTGCCAGTACTGTGGCAAGGAGTTTTGGGGCCACCCCATCGCGAAGTACTGCGAGCTGCATCGGGATGTCAAGCAACGGGAAAAGACCAAAAAGTCCCCGGAGCCCGGAGATTCCAACAACAAGACCCACATGCATGACTTCATCGAGGTCGTGGAAGAATCGTGGGTCTGCGAATTGGAAGGTTGCGGCAAGCAATACGTCGTCAAGATCTTCCCCAAGCAGTTCGTGTATCCGCGCTTTTGCGAGATGCACCGCAACGAATTCCGCCGTCGCAACTGGGCCCGCCAGAAGATCCTGGACGAGCTCCGCAAGGTACGGCTGGCCGCTGCCGCTAAGGCCGCCAAGGCCGCTGCTCCCAAGACGACGGGGACCTTGAAGACCACCGCCCCAAAGGCCGCCGTCGACGCGGCCCCCAAGGTGGCTAAGCCCAAGGTGAAAGCGAAGACGGCGGAAAAGTGAACGCCTTCGAGGTACGCCTCGACACCCAGACTTTGTCCAAGGCCGTGCGCCAGGACGAGTGGGTAGCCTTCCTCCGAGCCCAGCGCTGGTTCTCCGGCAAGGGCCGGGCCATCTTGTCGGCAAGTCCTCAAGCTTGCTGCAGCGTGGATTCCGCGCTTTCGGTCGCGGTGCTGAGGGTCTCCTACGGACCCGACGACCACGAGGACTACCTGCTCCCCCTGCTGGTGGGAACGTCGGAAGAACTAGGCGCCATCGCTCATGTGGGCGGAAGGCCCCTCCTGGATGCCTTGTCCAGGGAAGAAGGCTGGCGTCGGCTCCTGGAAGCCTTCGGACGCAGTCGGCACGTTGGACCGGATCTCTCGCTTTGCGTGGAGCTTCTGGGCGCCGCGCCGCGCCAGGGCAAGTTCCGGCTTGGTTCGGTGGACCAGACCAATTCCTGGTCCATCGTGGGAGAACTGTTCGTCAAGGCCTACCGGCGCCTGCAGCCGGGCGAGAACCTGGACGTGGAAGTCTGCCGTTTCCTGACCCGTCGCGGAGGGACCCACACCCCGGTCCTGCGGGGCGTGCTCTCGGTGGAAGGATCGTTCGGGGAGGCGACCCTGCTCTCCCTCCAGGAGGCCATTCCCAACCTGGGGACCGGCTGGACACTCGCCTGCGAGCAGGTGGCTCAAACCGTCGACGGCACAGAGACCGACCTCGCTCCCTGGGCGCTCCTGGGCCGCGCCATGGCCGATCTGCACCGGGTGCTCGCTTCAGAGGGACCCGACGCCATCGGGACGCTTCCACTCCACCCCCCCGACCTCCAGGCGGTGGCCGTGGCAGCCATGGCGCTGGCGCGCGAGGTGCTGACGGAACTGGCCTCCACGGAACTGCCTCCGGCGGCCTCGGGCCTGGCCCAGGTCCTGCGGCTTCGCACTGCGGGTCTCCTGCGTCGGATCAAGGCCCCCCTCATCCAAGACGGGACGTGCCATCGCCAGCGCATCCACGGAGACATCCATCTGGGCCAGGTGCTGTGGGACGGATCGACCTTTTCCATCATCGATTTCGAGGGCGAACCGGGTCGCGCGGTGGAAGAGCGCCGTCGCAAGCAATCTCCGGCCAAGGATCTGGCGGGAATGCTGCGATCCTTCGACTACGCGGCACGGGCTGGAGTGCCGCTGGGGACGGGACACGCGGGGGAACTCCTCGCCCACGAGTGGCGGAACAAGGCGAGGAAGGCGTTTCGCACGGCTTACGAGGATGCGATCGGGGCGGAGCCTTTCCTTCCGTCAGATCTTGTCCTGCGCAACAAGCTGGTGAATCTCTTTGAGCTGGAGAAGGCCTTCTACGAGCTCAAGTACGAGATGAGGAATCGCCCCGACTGGGTGGAGATCCCCATGGCCGGACTGTTGGACCTCGTGGGATCGCCCGCGTAAATCGATTGCCCCTGTAGGGATCGGGCATGCCCGATCCCTACAGGGGCAATCCCACCAGAAATGTCGATCCACGGCCCCGCACTCCTTCGATGAGGATACGGCCGCCGTGCAGCTCGATGAAATACTGCGCGATGGAAAGACCCAGCCCGTGGCCGGCCACGCTGCCAGGGTCGCCACGCTGGAACTTCTGGAAGATGGCCTCGCGCTTTTCGGGGGAGATCCCGGGACCCTGATCGGTGAAGGCGATGCGGATTTCATTGCCCTCGCGCACCAGGGTGATGCGGATCTCGCCGCCGTGCGGGCTGAACTTGATCGCGTTCCCCAAGACGTTGGCGAAGGCCCTGGTCAGGAAATCCGGATCCACCGGCCGCACCAGAGGTTCCTGGGGGGGCTCCAGCCGGATCTTGACCAGTTTCGCGTCGGCCAGGCCTTGGAGCGAGCGCAGCGCCTCGCGGACGCATTCCGTCACGTCGGAATCGGCGAACTGCGGCACCGTGACTCCGGCGCGCACCCGGGCCGAGGCGAGGACATCCTCTGCCATGCGGATCAGGTTGTTGCAGTTGCGGTGAATGGTGCGGATAGGCTCCAGTTGCCGGTTGTCCAAGTCGCCCATGACGCGGTTCATCAAAAGTTCCGCGTAGACCACGATCGCCGAAAGGGGCGAACGCAGGTCGTGGACGGCCATCTGGAAGAACTCTTCTTGGCGCGCCAAACGCTGTTCCGCCTCCACGAGCCGGGACTCCAGATCCTCTATGCGCCTGTCCTTGGGGTCAAGATTCGTCATCTTCCTCCCCAACGGGTTCGCCTCGGTACTCTCGCAGTTTGTTGCGCAAGGTCCGGATGGAGATCCCCAACTGCTCGGCGGCGCGGGTTCGGTTGTTTGCCAGGCGTTCCAGGGAAGCGAAGATCATCCGTTTTTCCATCTCCCCGATGGTGATGGCCTGGGACGGATCCAGTTCAGTGGCGGTGGGGGGCGTGGAAGATGCCACAGTCGTGGCGTTGGGCCGCGGTGGATTGCGAGCGGTGTCCAACCCCAAGATGGAGGCCGAGACTTCGCCGGACTGGGTGAGCACCACCGCGCGCTGCACGGCGTTTTCCAGTTCGCGAACGTTTCCCGGCCAGGAGTGGGAGCGCAAACGTTCCACAGCCGCTGATGAAAACCCCGAGACCGTGAATCCGTTTTCGCCGTTGTACCGCTGAAGGAACCAATTGGCCAGCTCCGGGATGTCCTCTGGACGTTCGCGCAGCGGGGGCACGTGGATGCGGATCACGTTGAGGCGGTAGAACAGGTCCGACCGGAATCTGCCAGCCTCCACTTCCGCGATCAGGTCCCGATTGGTGGAGCACACGATGCGCACGTCCACGGGAATTTCTGTTTCGGATCCGATCTTGGGGATCTCGCGCTCTTGCAGCACGCGCAGGAGCTTGGCCTGCATGGAGAGCGGCATCTCGGAAATCTCGTCCAACAGGAGCGTTCCGCTGTCGGCCAGCTCGAACTTCCCGCGTTGGCTGCGCAAGGCTCCGGTGAAGGCGCCCTTCTCGTGCCCGAAGAGCTCGCTTTCGAACAGTGATTCTGGCAGCGCCGCGCAGTTCACCTTCACGAAGGGACGGTCGGCGCGCGGAGAAGAGTCGTGGATGGCGCGAGCCACCAGCTCCTTGCCGGTGCCGGATTCGCCTTGGATCAGCACTGTGGTGCGGGTGGGGGCCACCTGGGAAATCAGCTTCTGAACAGCACTGAGCGTGTTGGAATTTCCCACCATCCGGAATTTGTCATCCAGTGCCAGACGCAGGCGCAGGTTCTCGCGGCGCAATCCGTCCACTTCCAGGGCGCGTTCCACCGTGAGTTCCAGCACGTCCGGGTCGAAGGGCTTTTCCAAAAAGTCCCAGGCGGAATGGCGCATGGCCTCCACGGCCACCTGCACGGTCCCGTGGGCGGTCATGAGCACGAATGGCACGTGGGCGTCCCGCTCCCGCAGGCGCTTGAGGAAATCTAAACCCGTTGCCCCCGGCATCTTGTAGTCGGAAAGCACGAGAGCGAAGGTCTCGTCGAACTTCTCCAATCCCTCTGTGGCGTTTCGGGCCAGGATGACTTCATGTCCTCGACGGCGCAGGCTCTCGGCGGCCATATCGCGCATCAGGGCTTCGTCGTCGACAATCAGGATGCGAGCCATTTAGTCCTGGATTGGTTGCGGAAGGTGGATGTCGAAGCGGGTTCCGGAGCCAGGGACACTTTCCACGAACAGGTTCCCTCCATGAAGCTCCACGATCTTTCTCACGATCGCGAGTCCGAGTCCGGTACCGTTTTCCTTGGTTGTGAAAAATGGATTAAAAATCTCGGTAATTGTCTCGTGAGGAATTCCTGACCCATTATCCTGGATGCCCAGGATCAGCAAACCGGGCGCGCGGCGGGCGGAAAAATGGATGGAACCCCTGCCCGGAAGGGATTGTAGGGCATTCAAAGCGAGGTTGAGCATGACCTGACGGAGTTTGTCAGGATCGAAGCGCCCCATCCGGACCCGCGGTTCCACGGACAGTTGGATGTCCAAGTCGCCGACCTCCTGGCCCAATGCTTCGTCGCGGCACCATTGGGCGAGCTCGGCGAGCCAGGGCCGGATCTCCACATCGCGCAGTTGTGTTTCGATGGGCTTGGTGTAGGCCAAAAGGTTCGTGACGATTTTGTTCAGGGACCCCACGCCTTCGATGATTCGTTCGGAGAGCCGTCGGCGCGGGTCGTCCTCGGGGATGTCGCGCTGCAGGAGCTTGGCGAAGCCCCCGATCCCCCCCAGAGGGTTGCGGATCTCGTGTGCCACCGTCGCGGCCATCTGGCCCAAAGCGGCGAGGGTGCGCGTCTGGGAGAGCTCGCGCTCCATCTGCTTGAGATGCGTCAGATTCTGGAAGCTGGCCACGGCACCGAGCTTGCGCCCTTCGGGGTCGCGCACCGCAGCGGTGGAAACACCCAGCGGCACAGGCGTCTCCGCCGACCTCAGCCACACCACCTCCACCCACCTCAGCGGGATCCCTTCGTGCAGGCTGTGCAGGAGAGGGTCGGTGAAGTCCTTTTGGGTGGGAAAAACTTCCGAGAGGCCGAGTCCCACGGCTTCCAGCGGGTCCAAGCCCAGGATCTGGGCTCCCCGGCCGTTGACCATGGTGATCTTCTCGGACATGTCCACCATGAGCACGCCGTCGTGGAGGGAATCCAGGAGGCTTTCCAGTTCGGCGTTTCGCTTTTCCAGCTGGGAATCCAGGTCGCAGACCCGGGTCTCCAGGGTCGCGTAGGCTCCCGACAGGCGTTCCACATGCGACTCGAACCAGGAAAACACGGGCTTCAGGGCCTCCGGGACTTCCTGCTCCGTCGCGAATTCCCCGATCACGTCCAGGACCGGTGGAGACGGATTCTGTCTTCCATGGAACCGCCCTCGGAGCCGGTGCGGGCCAGATAAGCCGTGGCCATGGCCTCGATTTCGTCTTCGGCCAGCCGAACCCGATCGAAGGCCTCGCGCAGTCGGGAAAGAGCTGATTCTGCCTCGGTGTCCGAAAATCCATTTTCTGTACGGGCCTTGATCCAGGCCTGCGCGAGAGGGCGCATGCTCTCCCGCCCCTGGGTGAGCCGCGCCATGGCATCCCGTTTCTGGCAAACCAGTTCTTGGAACTGGACATGCGTGAAACGCTCGCGAAGGGCCTCGAGTCCGTTTGTCTGGACCTCGGCCATCTCCTCGACAAGATCCGCCTCGTTCTCCACGAGCGAGCGGAATTCCTCGATCTGCTCCTCCGTCACGGAACAGATCATACCGTTCCAGTTTCCGTCGTGCCACACATCCGAGTCGCCCCCCGGAAACGCCGAATTTGCTCCCAGCACCGGGCAATGGGTACCTTTGCCTCCCAGATGGACTTCATGATCAAACCGATTCGGAGCCTGCTGGGCATGGAGGGGGATACAACCCCTGTTGCTCCAGGTGGCGCAGGCGAGGTTCCCGCGTTGCCAGCGCGTGAGGCTGCGGCGGCTCGGGAAGAGACCGGCACCATTCTCAGCTCCACTTTCCGCTGCCCCGAGCGCGGCGAGGAGTTCGAGGTCTATGTCCGGACCTTGGAGCGCGACTTCCGGGCCTACGACCCTAACCTGAGGATCGAGAAGTGGCTGGGGTCCGGGGGATTCTGCGACGTCTTTTTGGTCCCCGAGGTGAACATTCCCGGCAAGGGCGTGCGTCGTGCGGTTCTGCGGGTTCTGCGGCCCACCATCTACCGCACCCCCAAGCCCGAGGTCAACAACTCCAACATCCGGCTCTTCCTGACAGAGATGGGCTACAACCTGTACTTGTCCAGCCAGAGCGCCCCCCACGTGGTCAAGATGCTGGACTTCGGGTTTTTTGGGCGCAAGGCCGGTGAGCCGCGCCATCTCTACATGATCATGGAGTACGTGGAGGGCGAAGACATCTCCCATCGCTGGCGCAGGCGGCCCAGCGACGAAAAGGAGCTGATCAAGCGCGTGATCCAGGTGGTCCAGATCGCAGGCATCGTGGGCGAACTGCACTTTCGCGGCATCATCCACTGCGACCTCAAGCCCACCAACATCCTGATGCGCGGCGACGAGGCCTACCTCACCGACTTCGGCAGCGCCCGCTGGGCTCATGTGGAAGACGTGGTGGGAGACATGCACATGCAGGTGCCCGGCACCCAGACCTACATGAGCTACGAACAGCTTCTGGGCAGCTACTACCGCCTGGACCAGCGCACGGACGTGTTCTCCCTGGCTGTGCTCGCTTGCACCGCCTTCACCGGGGTCAACCCGTTCGAGGCGCGCGCTTCGGTCGACATCGACGACGACGAGAGAGGGCTTTCGGCCCTGGCCGACATCGAGCCCCAGATTCCAAAGATTCCCTACCGCAACGGCGACCGCCTGCGCAGATTTCTCCTGGATTGCCTTTCCAGGAAAGTGGACGAACGCCCCGCCACCATGGTGGAATTCCAGCGTCGCCTGAACCAGTGGGTTTTGGAGTCCTGACGCTTCTATGGGCCGCGGTCGCCATCGCCTCGCCGGGCGATTCGACGCATGCTGCCCTGTCTGCTCCCCTTGCCGGGAAGACAGATTCCGTCTTGCCGGTTTCCGGGTTGGATTCTTCGCGGATCGCGAAGAAGGATACTGGCAAAACAGCCCGCGTGCGCCGGTCGCTGCCCCGACCGTGGACAGATTCTGCTGAGGCTTGGGCCATCCCAGTTCGGGGTGGATCGGCTGGCTGGGCCTTGGATCAAGCCTTTCGCGACGGGGCACAGGGAATTCCTTGGCGCCAGAATTTCGAGCTCGACGGCATGTGGGAATCTTGGCGGCCCTGGACGGGATTGCCACTGGAGGAACAACCCGCCCGGCTGTCTTGGGATGGCCCGAGCCTCGCCGGTGCCGGAGATGCCGGACCCTTGGCGGGAATCGCCGTGGTTCCTTCCGGCAGCACCGGGTTCGGAGGCCGCAGCTCGCCTTGGATTCGCTCCGATTTGATTCCTTCCGACACGCCTTCCACTTCCCTGCAG
>OCZT010002978.1_pt1 | contig 17439 bp, 23 predicted proteins | sample 1539031 | NCBI WGS metagenome assembly OCZT01 (sample SAMEA3539308, study PRJEB22396) | soil metagenome | biome: tundra; feature: field; material: soil | place: USA | collected 2010-05 | depth 0.15 m | reverse complement strand
TCAAAACCAGCAACCCCCTGTGGCGGCGCTATTCCTGTTTCTGGCATGTTTTTACCTCACTGCACCAATAAATTGCTGTGCCCAGAGTGACCAGTCATCAAAACCATCACCACCAGGGATATTCATTGACGCAAGTTCAGGCACATAAAACAGCGCGCACACCCACGTTTTCCAACTATCGTCGCTTGACGGGGCAGATACTCCGTATTGAGCTAGCTGTTCAGCTACTATCGCGCCCCACTCTGTGAATTTTAATCCTAAAGGCTCGGGTAAGGTAAAGGTTTTCATGCTGTTGATCTCTCGTCACCCGGTTCGATCTTCACATATACCTGACCCATTTCGAAATCACCGGCCAATGAATCTGATGTAACTCTTAACTGCATAATTCTTGCTTGATCGCCCATATTTTGAAATGAATCTGCTGGATTTAACTGATAACTGTTTTTCACGCTAGTCGCGTCTTTCGCGAACGATCGTCCGAGAACTTCCAGGGTAAGCGGGCCAACCTGTTTGAAGTCGGGTTCTATCCGAACGATTCTGGTCAATACGTCGATGGTTTTGGGAACGTCAGCGAATGGATCGCCGATGGCAAATCCAAAATTAGCAGTAGTAAATGAGGCCACAATACTAGACACATCAGAACCGACAATCTTATCTTTGCCGAATTCGTGCTGATATTGGGTTACAAGTTGTTGAGTGATTGAAGATGCTTGCAATACGGCTGTGGCAGCCCCACTGGTAATGGTTTCACCGCTCACGAATGCCCCCGCCGTGATAGACACATTCACAGAATTATTGAGAACTCGTTTTGCTATTCCAGTCGCCGCTGAAGTACCACCAGTAATGGTGTCGCCAATTCGAAACGCAGTCGTCATGCTGGTAAAGGAGAGTGTTGTGCTTATCAATACGCCGGTTGTATTTGTATCTAGTGTGATGGTTGTTGCGTCATGCGAAACCACGAGTGATCCATAAACAATTCCAGCACCAGAAGCAACCATCCCGTCCACAATTCCAGTAGTCGCTGTGAAGGTCAATACTTTAGAACTTGATGAGGTTGCAGCCGATGTGACCAGTCTGATGCCGGTAATCAGCTCTTTGGTGGTTACAGAATCTTCCGGACCCGCCCAAATCGGGAAAGCGAAAATACCGGTAGGAGCGCCCGCCGTCCTCTCAATATGTGCGTCGTACCACGTGTTTTCACGATAGTTGAAAATGATGGCGTCTTTGCACTCGGTATCAGAACCACGCGGGTAGAACCACCATATCTCGCCCCACCTTGCAATTTTCGTTCCCCATACCTTATTCTGACAAGCGTAGTTCAGGTTATCAAAGAACCAGTTGCAGTTCATTTGATTGGGAAGCTCCTGGACCACTCCGTTATAAAACAAGAATCTATCCGTCGCAGGCCAGAAGAATTTCCCCTCATGTTCGACGATTGCTTTTTTGCTTAGGACGGTCGTTGGTAGAGTCAAGGTGTCATATTGCCAAATCCCTGTGCCACCTACAAACGACATTCTCACCAGTGATTCAAGCGACCAAAATAGCCCAGCGGGAGATTGACCACCACCACGTAACGGCGCACCATAGACGATCTTTGTGCCGCTCACATTATTGCTCGATGCAAGATTCGCCCCGCCTGTGGTCCAGCCCGAACCCGTGGAATAATCATTAGCATTCGAGTTGCGGATCAACCCATTCGACCCATACACAACCAAAAATGGATTTAAGACGCACACCCCGCCCGAAGTAGTTATCGCGCCCGAGCCGTCGCTCACCTGGACCAGTGGGTCATTTGACGCAATATCCCCGGCGTAAACATATCCAGGAGTGTCATTCGCAATATCCAGAAGATCAGGACTTGATGCTGCGATGATGGCTGAATAAGTCCCACCCACAGCCGAATACATCGAACTATGCGACCAGTTCAGCAAGGTATTAACCGCAAACCCAGCAGGCGTCCTATCCTCGATAGACGAGCTATTCCCGTCATAGGAGAATTGAACACGCTGGACGCCCCACTGACTGAATAAATGAGTGCTGTTGACGCCTGACCTTGAATCCTGAAATACACTACGCACAGGCCCATTTACAAGCTGCGTCATGGACTTGTAGCCGCCCATCTTGCGAGGTTTGCCCCGCTGCCACCTGACCCACACCGAATCATTGTAAAAAGGCGAATCAAGATCGGTCCCGTCCCTACGGACACCGGGCTGACTTTGGAGCAGAAATAGAGGGTCCATTACGGCCTCGTAAAGACTTGCGTCCGGTCAGATGTGCGCTCGGTATTCTCGCCCTTGACGCCACCGACAGAAGATGAATACATTGCTTCCCAAGTGGCCTGACGGGCATCGTTCTTGATGAACCGGCACGCCTCCACCATGCAAGCCGCAAACAGAGCCTGAGGTGCATTTAGCGTCATCCAATTTGAGTCATTGGACGCACTCAGGGGGTCAAGTCTTGCATAGTAAACAAGCTCGAAATTAAGAGCAGAAGCGGGAGTAGGAGCTAGCAAGAAATTGAAAATGTTGTAATCAGCGTAGAACCGTGGAGTGCCAGTCAACGAATCATTGGGCCAGTAGTTCCTGACGTACTCGAGTGAACGCAAAAACAACTGCGTTCTTTCGTTCCCGCTGGTGATATTGAAACTGATCGTCTCTTTCCAAAATGAAGGTTTTGCCATATCTGGCGTGAGGGGGAGAGTACCAGTCACAACGGCTTGAAACCCCTGCTGTTTCATATCCACAGAGAGACGATTCTCTGCAAGGGAAATGAATGTAGGAATCTGCGCAGTAAAAGCCGAATCCGTCCGCTCGGCGTACTTCGGGATCAGAGTCAGCAAGTTGGAATATGAGAAGTCCTGCATCTTAAATCCCGTGCTTGATAACCCGAGTCAAAGCGCCGACCACGCCACCAGATTTGAAACCCGGCTTGCTTTGAAAATTGAAGTTCGGTTTAGGCCCACCAAAACCCTGCTGCATGTTGCTGTAGAGCGAATCAAGAACAGGTGTGTTATAGCCACCCTGGACAGTTGGCGCAGGATTCCAGATGTTTGATAGCGGACCTCGATTACTTGTTGGCGCACCGGTAGAAACACCAGACACCATTGGGTCAGGATTTGTAGATGGACGAGAATTCCACGAGCCCGGGTTCACAAACCCAGGGTCTCCAGGTCCTGTCACGCCACCATTTGCACCGATCATTCCTATGTCGGTCTTAATTGGCCCGGTCCATGGTGTTGCGCCAAGATCAGTCAGTGATGTGGTTAACGGACCCGGTGTTTGCGTCGAGACTGGACCTAACCCGCCTGGACCTATGTTCGTCGGTGGCTGCCTTGTCGGGTCACTCGACCCAGCCGGTGGCACGCCTGGCGTTCCGCTTGGACCCGTCCCACCGAACCCGCTAGCTGCCCCGCCCGCTGAAAGATATGCGGCTATTTGTGCAGGCGTTTGACCCGTGGCCAAGGCCAGATCGTTAGCACTTACGCCATACTGCTGCATGGCGCTGATGATCGCTTGAGGATTGCCGCTGTTGGCCTTCCAAAATGCCGCAATATTGGTGTTTTGCTCAGGCGTCATAAATGGCGACGGGGCATCTGTTGCTTGCGTAACAGGAGGTGACTCTACACCCGTTGCAAGATATGCGGCTATTTGTGCGTCCGTCTGACCTGTTGCACGTGCTAGGTCAGCAGAGCTAACGCCATATTGAGACATTGCGTTTTTGATAATCTGTGGATTACCTCTGTTGGCGTTCCAGAAAGCCGAGATGTTCGTATTTTGATCTGAGGTCATGCGATCTGGCGGCGTAACGTTGGCAGAACCAGGATTTGATGCACCAGTGGCATTAGCATTAGCATTACTAGCATAAGCGGCCGCAGCAGCGAATTGAGCCTGTTGAGCAGCATACCCCGGATCATTGGGTCCCAGAGGAGCCACGGAACGCGAGACAGTACTGGGATTTTGGGCACTCGCCGTTTGAAACCACTGAGCCATCATTTGTGGAGATTCACCGATTGCACTCGCTAAATCATTAGTGCTTACTCCGTACTTTTTCATTTCACTGATAATCGCTTGCGGATTGGATTGGTTAGCATTCCAAAAGGCTCGGATATTGTTCGCCGGGTTATCTACTGGTGCAGTCGTGACAGCAGCCGGTGTTTCACCGTAGTGCTGGGTAAACAACCCACCAACCGGAACACTCCCGCCACTCGCCATGCCGACCTTAGGAGTAAACACGGCCGCATTGTCTTGCAAGTATTTGTTTATGTCTGCATACCCGGTAGCTGCGCTCAAGGGGGCTTCATTCGCATTTTGATTCATGATGCCTCCAATTCGCTGCTGCGCGCCGCCCTGTGTAGCAATTTGCAATTGTTCGGGGGTCACGTTGTACTGATCCATCATATTTTTAACTTGTTGCGGATCGCTTTGGAAGCCGTTAAACGCGTTGCGTAATGCGTTTCTATTTGCTGCATAGTCAACATCAGCAGCTCCACCACCCTGCATCCAAAACCCCGGCATCACCTGCGCCGACGTAGGATTTATAAACTGTTGCCCAGTCGTTTTATCGGTTTGTATTCCAGGATTGGCGGAGAATGGGGAACTTGCTTGATCATACCCATAAGCATTTGCGCTGATAGTCGTATCCGGTCCGGCCCCACCCGACAAGAACCGCCCTGTAGGAGTAGTAACGTAATGCGTGCTTGCTGTCGGTATGTCATAGCCGCCAACATCTTTAGCCTGCATGCTGTTGAAGTTTCTAAACGCTCCTGGAATAACTGCTCCACCAATATCACCAGGGGAATACGATGTGCTGCCTGCGCCATACGAATTCCTCATAGCAGGAGCAAACTCGTTTGTACCCGCTGCATTCAGCGTGTTCAGCGCATCGCCAGTATTAAGAGGTGTTTGTTTTCCCGTGGTGCTGTTGTAATAAATCGCGCCTTGCGCCGGATCGGATGAGCGGATAAGTACCCCGTCCATGTACGGAGTGGATGACCCTGGAGCAGAAGTAGTCCAATACTGCGATATATCTTGTCCCATAATCATTCTCCTAAATTCAATCTATTTTAATTCGACGGTCCACTATGCGGTTGTCAATCTTTGACCCATCGGCCATACTCAAGGCCATCGCCAGCACAAGCGGCTCAGCGTCCGCAATGGCGATGGCCTCTCTCACGGCCTGAGCGTAGGCGCGACAGGACCGATAGGCTTCGTTAATCCGATCTGCGGCGAGGGCTTGATCCCAAAGAAAGTTGCTAGCTGATTCTGAAAGTAGCCCACTTCCTTGACCGGCGTCTGCTGCACCAGCGCTGGCACTGGCGGGATTTGCACCCGTGGCGCCACCACTACATCCCCCGGCTTTACCAGGGTCTCGCAACCGAGTAGCACGCAGCTTAGCGTTAAGGCTGACAATAGTCTGATCGTTTGCATGGTCTATCCCTTCTTGCTGGATTGAAAATTCCTTGAGCGCTTTGGTTTCAGCCGCAGTTTTGGCAGTCTCAACAGCGAGCTTTGCCTCTGCTGCGTCGTTGTTGTCTTTGATCAGCTTGATCCAGGGCGCGGCTGTTGCAACCCGATCGGCTTTCACGGCGGCGTCATGCCATGTCCAGAGGCCGATGCCCAGCGCCAGCAACACTAGACCGCCGACACTGTAGCGGTTGTAGACCAGCTTCTGCGCGCCCACCAGCGCCACGACGAGCAGCACTGCGACGAGCAGCAGGGTCCAGCGCGAGAACAGAAGGCCAAGAACGGTAGTCACTGAAATGCCGCGATACGCGCACCGAGAATTTCAGAGTACGTGCCCATCACGTCGTACTGCTCCCTTAGGCGATCCTGCTCTGCGGCGTCGAGCGTGACAAAACTCTGACTCGTGTCAATGAAGCTGCCCAGGGCTGTGGCCTTCTTGTCCAGCTCTGTCTTCTCATCCACTACACGTTGCTGATGGGGTTGCATGATTTTCCTTTGGTTAAAAATAGTTCTCTCACACCCTGCCAGTGATGTACTTCCCGGCATCGATGTACTTTTGCTTGAGCGCCCCAGAGCGGATACCCGGCGCTCCAACCGAACCCCGGCCGGTTGCGGGATCAATTCGTTCGTCCAGCCACAAAAACGGCATGAGAATAGCGACACGCGGATCAGATTCAGCCCAGTTAACGAATGGTGTCGGGTCTTGCCCGTAGGCCCCGCCAGGGACCAGAATCGTCTTCTGAAAGGGCAGCAGCGATGCGCACAAATCTTGATACTGACCGCGCAAGATGCTGGATTTGCGGCTGTAGTCGTCAAAGCCAACGTAATCAAAACTCTCTTGACAGATGAAGGGCTTGTCGGCGGCGTAGATCACAGCCAGCACCACGCCAGCCAAATCCTTGAAGCCGTAGGACGCGTGCTTGATCAGCGCTATGGCCTTTGCCAATTCAACCGGCGTTGTGGTGTTGTTGGGCTCGTCAATTGGGTAAATCGCCTTGATGTTTTTCAACGCACCACGTGCGGCCAGTTGCCCAAAGAACAGGGCCAAGTCAGTCTCTGCGGTAGGCTTGACAATGCCATGATCGAACACCTGCGAACTCACGTCAAGGATGGTAAACACGTCCGCGTCAAGAATGTTTTGGATGCACTTGTCTGGGCCGTCAAACTGGCTTTCATGCAGCAAGTTGACGTGGTCCTTGGTCTCTGCGACTTGCGCATCAGCGCAGCCATAGTAGCCATAGAGCAGGTCAGTGCGCGGCGTGGGAACTGGGTAAACAGTGATGTCGCCGGATGGAATGCTACGTTTATACATTGCTACTCCAATGATTGCGACGATGATCAGGATGGCGATTAGCGGGGTCATGCGGGTACTCCTTGAGCCTGTGGGCCGATGCACTCTTTGTATTCGTCCTGCCTGCGTACAGTCAAGCCGCGCACCACGCGGCCTTTTACCTTGTCCCAGAGCAGGATAGCCTCGCACGCTCCCTTGTAGTCGTACACCAGCAGTTTCTTCACCATCGTCGAATGACAGAAGGCGTACTCACCTATGTTGTACGAAATCGACACCATGGAACTGAACTCGTAGGGGTACATTGGCACCGGCGCGCAACGCTTCACAGCCTTCTCAAACTTGCTTGCATCGCGCAACAAATCAACCAGCGCGCGCGGCGGCGTGGTGCGCTCACCGGGCTTGAGAGGCGTGCCGTCGGCGTGCGTTGTGGTGCCGAAGCCCATCGTTGGCACATCACCGGGAACCGGGATTACCGTCGTATCGGTGTAACTTTCGTGTATCGCTATGCCCACCAGCGTCGATGCGGCCAGCACCAGACCGGCGCTCGCGGTGCGTTGCTGGGGTGTCATGGGGCGTTCCCTCTGTTACTATTCATACATCCTGCCTGCGGCATAGCTGAATACGCCGCAGGAGCGCTTTTTATCGGTTTTTGAGTTAGCACGTCAACGACATGATCAAAAATACTCGACACTGGCTCGATGTCTGGCTCCGCAGTCAACGCCTCTAGTGCACCACGTACACGTTCAATGTAATTAAATCGTAACCAGTCCACCAGCATAGAGCGTTGATCCTCTGTTAAAACATAGCGTTTCATAAGTCCCACCCCTCAATCACCCACCACAGAAACACCAGCACTATGATGCAAACCGAAACAAATTGAAGCTCTAAATTGGTCATAGTCCCACCTTCGGCTGACACAACACCCTGGCCCAGATACCGCCTACCACGCACACCAAATTAATGGCCGCGAATAGCAAGATCGGTATTGCCGCCTCGAACACGGGGGCGACTAACGCGACCGTGTCAAAAACACCAGCCATGACCATCCATTTCACGCTCCATGCGTGCTGCAGAATGTGCTTGTAGTCCTCGTGCAGTGTCATCGCGCGACCCCCAACATTGCGGCGATCGTCCAGGGCCAAATCAGTGACGGCCCAATGGACTTGAGCCAGCCCTTACCCAAACTCCCAAGGGTTCGCCAGCACAAGACCACACCGATGGAGTAAAGGCCCGCGAGAAAACAAAGAATCCAGATGATCGTGTTCATTTATTGATGTCCCGTTGGTTGTCGATGATCGGGCTATCCACCCACTGCACAGCCTCTTGCATTTCAGCGTCCGCAACATCCGTCCAACGTCGATGAAGCGAATCAACGTGCAGCTTCTTCGACCGAGCTTCGCGTTCCAATATTGCCTTGCGCGCCGCTTCAAGCAGCAACGCCTTGTGGGCCTGGTTCGCTTTGTCGTAGGCTTGTTCGATTGAGGTAGTCATAGGGCGTACAGAATAGACGTGATGCCAAGCGTGATGACTGCGACAAGCGCAAAGATCACGCCGATCAGTGCTTTGTTAATTCGGTCCATAGCTCCAGCCATCCATCAATAAATTCTGACCACAAATCGTAGAAGTAGTCCATCTTTTAGCGCACCTTTGTAAAAAGTTCCACCGCTATCATGACGAGTAAACCAACCAGAGAGATTCCAATTGCAATCCAGGATTTACCGTCGTCCTTGACCGCTTTGACGCCTACCTCCTGGCCAACATTCTGGTCCAGACGGCTCTTTAAATCGTTGATCTTTTCGTCAGTTGTTTTGTTTGCTGCGGCGATCAGCGTGTAAATCTGATCAATCTGCTTCGTCACCGCAACCTCGCTTTTGCTGATAGCCAACGCGCTTGATTTATTCTGCTCTCCGACAGCTTCTTTGGCCGCTTGCAAGGCAGCGTCCACCGCCGTCTTGCTGTCTTTTGATGTCTGCTCCGCCCGTGTGTCGCGTTCTCGAAATTGCGTCTGAATCGAATTGAACTTTTCTGCGTGCACAGCATTAATTTGCACAAGCGAATGGTCGATGATGTCAGGCACTTTTTCAATCTGTGAAAACAACTTGTCGATAGATTTTTCTTCGGCGAGCATCCGGGTGACAAGCTTGTCTTCAAGCAGACTCACTTCGCGCAAAATTTGTCGCGTTGTGAGTTGCGACGGATCAGTCACTCGCGTTTCGAGCAGTAGTGAATCGGGCATGCCGGGCTTTCAAGAATTGAGGATTGCCAGGATAAGCGGCGTGATTCGCGCTCTGTAAGCGTCTTTGGTCTCGCCTGCTGGCGGGACCACTACTGGCGGGGCAACGACAACCGGGGGTGGCGTGATGACTGGCGGTGGCACAACAGGAACCGGTGGCGCAACCACCCCAGCATCCCGCACAAAACGTGCGTAGCGCTTGCTGTTGCCCCCTCGTAGCATACCCATGCCGTTACCGTAATCGGCGTTCACGGTAAGCGCGTAATTCTGGTATCCGCTCACGTCTTCAGGGGGCGAGCTAGACCAGAACGTTGCCTGAAATGGCGTGGGAGTAAACACTGGATCGAGCGCAGGCTTAGAACGACTTTCGTCAACTAGGCTGCGCAATTCCTTGATGTTGGCCAGATGCCAGTCAGCGTGCCCGCCGGTCCTGTCAGTCACGGCGCGTTGTAGTGCGGCCTGCCATAGAAACGTATTGACGCCGGCCTGCCATTCAGCAGGTTGGGCAGGATCGTTCATTTCAATATCTTTTTTCCACATCAAACCGGTTGTTGTATCCGTTACTGTGCCATCACCATTCGACCGGTATGCAGACTTCGCAGGCGCACCACGGACGAGGCGGACGTAGTGCGAATTTGAAGACGGGGTTCTCGATACAGCGCCATTTGAAAAATCCACATACCACGTAGAGTAGCCGAATGGATTACTTGATGCATCTGTAGTCCCGGACCAATAAATATCAGCTTGCGTGCCAGGGAAATAGGTGGGATCAACAGCAGGGTTTAGATGACTGAAATCAATGATGCTTTCCAACTCCTTGACCGTTGGCATACGCCAATCTGCGTATCCGCCAAAACGGGCCTGAGTTGCATAAGCTGCACAGGAAGCCCCGGGAATTTGTGGGCAAGATGGTGACCACATCAAGCTCAGATTAGCGTCGAGCGTGCAACCGTCTTGATGCGCAAAATTGAAAGGCTTTTGATAGTCCGCGTCTTGCCTTGGGAAGGCTGGCTGTGCAGAGGGGATAAGTACGTCTGCATTTCCCCAAAGGTTTATTCCGGTAGGATTGATCACGGTGTACCTCTCAGTGTTTTAATTTGATCATCGATTGATTTAACAAACCTGGTGTCTCCCGACAAAATAGCTTCACGAATACGCCGCGATGTGACTTGTGTTTCAAGCGCATCAATCTGTCTCTGAGTGGTGACTTGCTGGCGAACTTTGGCAATCGCAGTCATCTCGTTTGCGGTCTTGCCTTCGACCCATTGCGCGCTATCCCACTTAGGATGCACAAAACCGTCAGGAACGGGCGTAGCGATCATGTCAGCCGGGATCGGGTTGCCCGCAAAGGCAGCGACTGGCTCAGTGGTCCAGATCAGATTACCCTGTGCATCGGTTTCATGCACCGGGAGTACTTCAGGAACTGCGGCCACCGCCAGGACTTCGCGCTTGGCCTCGACCCCCATTGCGGCTTCGACTGCGGCTTGATATTCAACAGCAGGTACAGCAGGACTACCCGCTGTCATTTTGGGAACGCCTACTGTTTCTGGGTACGCCCCGTCATCCCAAAAGCAGTCCTCGATAAAGAGGCCGTTGCTGTCGATTTTGCGTAGAAAGTGGTTCATTTTATTGACCTCACGTAGTTCTAAATTGGATTACATCGAGGTAGCCAGAAGCGCTAACGCACCAACAAACACCGGCACTCGTAACCCTGTAATGTCCCCCAGTATCAAAGAAAAAAACGTCATACGGTGGCCTATACCCTACCGGCAACGTGCAAAAGTTATTTGGTGATCCGCTTTGAATAGCGCCTAGCATCCGAACGACTCCAAAGGCATCTTTCCAGTACCCCGCATTAGCCTTGGTCCCACCGACATTCACCCAGCTATTTACCAGCGTAGGCGCAATAACCGCTTCAATCGCCAGCGCACCGCCTGCGGTGGCGGTCATGTTTTTGGAGAGGGTCAGGGTGTCTGTCGCACTCAGCGTAGTAAAGCTACCCGCTGCCGGGGTTGTGGCTCCGATTACTGTGCTGTTTAGGCCGGTGGATGTGAGGCGCATTTGTTCAGCGCCACTTACTATCCACGTCATCGGGTGGTATGCACCGCCCGATGCGTAGGATGCGTTAAATTCCCATGTCCCCGATCCACTGCTATAAGCAACGCCCAGTGTTGCATCCGTGGATTGCCTTTGGATGGCAAACCCATACCAAGCATTCAGTTCGCTCAACTGTTTTATGCGAACAATCTCTGATGCAATAGGTGTAAACGTGCCCCCAAACGCATTCCCGTACCCACTCGCACTCAGCGTAGTAACCGCAGCCGCGCCGCCTTGCAATATCGGTGCGCCTGCTGTGCCTGCATTTTTGGCTAAGGCTGTGGCTATGCCGGTGCCAAGGCCGGTGATGCCTCCAACAGCGACGGCGCTTGCGGTTGCTGCATTACCGGTGCACGAGCCCGATGAACCGCTGACGGTTGTTGGAGCCGCCATCATCGCGTGCTTGTGGTCGCGCCGTGCTGCTGCTGCTGCTGTGCCTACTGCTGCGCTATCCCCGAAGGCTTGCGTAGCTGGAGATGTGTCGTCAAATAGTGCCTTGAGGCTATAAACCGTTTCACCGTAGGCAATACCAAGAAAGTTGATTAAGCCAGTGGCGGGGGCAACAGCCTTTAAGACCAGCCCGTGAGCAGTCGTTGAAGCGTTTCGCGTCGTTATATCGGTTGTCGCTGCGAGAGTGTCAAGCGGGGTAGCTACGATGCTGGTGTTGGCTGCGTTGTCTCCGGTATTGGTGCCAGAAACTGAAGCAGTAGCACTTGCCGTCAAGGTTGCACCATCAACAATCGTCAAAGTCGATCCAGTCGCAGGCGGTGTGATGGTGACTTTGTTTATGATAAAACTTGTCGCAGATGCAAAGAACTTTTGCACGCCTGCAACGGCAAGCGCAAATTGACCAGCCGCAGGGCTGTACCAGCCAGTCGTTAATGAATTAAGGAACGAATATGCTGGAGCGGATACGGTCCCGTCAACACTTTTAGACTGCCCAGCCCCCCACCTTATGACCTCAGCACCATTAGCCGATACACCAACCGTTATGCCTGTTGGAGCAAACAAGCCGTTGTTTGCGTTAACCATCCCTAATGAGGGCGCCGCAGCCGTGCCGGCCAAAAGCAACAACGATGCTATCCCGCCAACTGACGTTGAGGCATTTGTGACGTTCGTTCCATCACTGAAAACAACAGCGCTTTGTCCTTGCGGCAAAACCAACGTTGAGCCTGTTGCAGGATTTTTGATCGTGAACGAATAAGTCCCTGCGGTAATATTCGAGATGTAGTAAACCTGCACAACAGCAGGCAAAACCAAAGTTTCAGCACTGCCCAGCGTCCCTGAATATGTTTGGACGACATTTGAGGCTTCGCTCAAAGTAAGAGTTGTCGTGCCACCCGTTACGGTTTTAGTCAGTTGCGTGAAATTGAATTGTTGATCCCGACCATGCCCGACGGTGTACCACGCGCCTGAACCTGCTTGCACAAAACATGATTCATTGATCTGCAAAACAACTGTGCTTGACCCGTCAATTGTCTCGCCACCAACAGGCGTCAAAGTCATTGCACCTGTGCCTTGGTTGCGAACCTCAACAAAATACGTCCCGCCTACTACCGATGTGAGAGGAAGCGTTAACGCAATAACGCCGCCAGTATTGACAAACAGATTAGCCCGGTCAGTAGCGACTAATACTGTATCTGATGTGATCGTTGTCGTTACGCTAGCCTGTGCTAATGTGGAGCCAATAGCCAAAAGCCCTGACCCAGCCAACTGAGAAGCATCAAGATTGGATGACGCCGCGCCGAACAACATCACGCGCCATGTACCCGCCGCTGTGCTATTGTCACTCAGATAGAGATATTTGACTTGACCGGCCGCGATGGTAGCGACAGAACCACCAGCCGAATCGAGAACCGTAAATGTGTATCCACCTGAGTTGTCAAAGAAAATATCAGTCCCGGCGCTGGTGTACATCGCATCTGGCAAGGTAATCGAGAAAGTACCCGCTGTTGGGGTGACTTTCATAATCCGAGCGCACTCGTTGTTTGAGGTAGCGTATGGCGGCCACACCGTGACGATGTTTGCGGAAAGCGCAATCAACCTTAAACCGACGTCTGAGGGTTGAACTGTTGAACCGCCAAAACGATCTGTAAAACCTGTCATGATCTTTTCCTATGCTGTCAGCGGTTCATCCGGTCGCGGATATTGCAGGGTTATGTTTTCTGGATACCGAGCGGGTAAACGCCACGGATCAAGATCGTCCGCGCACTCTGGGCAGACTCGCAGGCCGGGCGAATTACGATCTGGCACCAGTAGACTGAGCGGGCGCTTGGCATGGCACCGATCACAAATTGCGCAACTTACCGAAGCATAACCAGAAGTGTCAAGGTAGAGGCTCATGATTAGCGGCTATAGCAGGCTATTGCAGGCATAAGCCTGATACTAGCGCCGTCGCTCTCCCCGTCTTCTGCGGTCGCAAGGTGACTTTGCGCCTCTGCCGACAATAACTCATACCGCCCAGGAGCCAATTCACCAGCGGGCAACTCGAGCGCGCACCGACAAGCCAGCGTCAAAATGATGGATTCCAGCCAGCGCTGGGGAATATCGAGCGTGTTCGTCAATGCGCCTACATCCTGGATATGCCGCTGCGTCCAAATCACGATTTGATCAACTGCACCCTGAGAAGCAGGCCATATGACGATTCTTGGGGCTATTTGCTTGTCAAACCAGTATTGCAGGCTTTTCGACCCTTGGGGAACAGTCAGGCTTTTGTTCGGTAGATTCTGGTAATCGTCCCCGTTCAGCTTCGCCATAGGGACCTCGTATGGGGTCGTAGAGAACACCAAACTGGAAACCGTAGGCAGAGTACCCGACGCGTCCCGAACGCGCCAGTAGCGGGCTGTAGCGGGCATATCAGGGTCAGCGCACAACCACAACCCCGCGCCGATAGTCTGCGCAGTCGGGAAAGCTACCTCAGATTTCCACGCCATGTTGTCGGCGGATGACTCCAACACCAGCGTGACCGTGTTTGAAGTGGTGAAACTGATAGAGACTGTGCTTACCTGCGTTGCCGTGGTCAGGTCCTGCCCTTGCCAACCAGATCCACTGATAGTTGAGCCAGTCAGGTCCGTTTTGGTGCGATAGAGGGCGTTGTTTACATCAACAACACCAATAGGCAATGGATATGAATTCTGATTTGCGTTAACGCCCAGGACGTACTTTTGAACGCACCAGAGACTCAATCCACGATTCGCAAGGTCACTGAGCAGAAAGAACAGGTTTTCTCGCGCCGAGAGTTGAAGCTCGGCAGAGATTGTAGAGGCCAGTTTCCCGCAACGCCTAAATGCGTGTTCAATAATTGCGGTGGCGTCAACCTGATATTGGCCGATTTGACCAGATGTTGTCATCTTGCTTACCTCAGATTGGCACCTCTGCCCAGCCAATCGAGAATATCAATGCCGATGTAGTAACGATGGTAGTGTAGGAGGCTACAAAGTATCCTGGCGGAATGATCAGTGAACCGTTAAGGTCAACGCAAATTCCATTAACCAGTGGGATACTCGACGTTGCCACTGATCCAATACTGCCAAACACGTCCAGCAGTATCGGTGTGCCAATGGTCTGACCTGCCGATGCTACGCCGTACCCAACTGACCCACCCATCTTGCGGTTCTGGACCGTCAAAGTGCCAGTGATTACCGTAGTGCTTGCGCCGCCCATGAGGCCGATAGCGCCCGCTGCTCCAACAGCGAATTGGGCCGCTGCAAATTTGTCCAGCACAAGATTGACGGGTGAACTTGCTGGATTTCCCACGACAAGTCCGGTGAAGGTCGTTGAAAGTGCTGCCGTAGTCGTTACTGCGGCCTGATTTGCGACTGAATAGCGATTTCCCCGATAGGTTCCCTCGTATTTAAGTCCTTGCAGTTGCGAGACGATCAAGTCTCCAAGTTGCCCGGCTCGATTTGGTATCGTGTTACCGATAGTTTGTGAAGTGTTTTGTGCGCCGCCGGCGACGATTGCAGTACCTAAAGGCATGATAGCTCCTTGGTGGTTAAAAAATCAAAGTTGTTTAAAAATAATGGTCACGTCCACGCTCGCAGAGTTCCACGCGGCAACCGCATCAAAGAAAATCTGTTGAGTTGCGGTAGTGCTGAAAATCCGCTTGAGTAACAGCGCATCAGTGATGAAGATAAGTGCATTACCAGCAACTGCAACAGCCGTCGTAATGTCTACAGCACCTGCCGTAGTTCCGAATTTGAGCCCCCCAGTGATGGCATTGGCCGTGGTGTTATTGACAATGACGTAATCGATCAGCGCATTGGCGGGAAGTACCAGCGCAGAGTTAGCTGCAACTACGCCGGATACCTTGAGTTTGCCAGTCGATACCGTACTTGGAGTAGCGAAGACAGGCATTACCATCTCCTCGCTGTGATCTTTTGTGCCGTCACAGCACCGACGATGCTAATTCGTGCGAACGGTTTATAGCCTAGTGGAGACTCATACCCGCCACCATTGGCCGCTACACGAATGGAACCAAGGCCATTAGCCACAGCCACAGCAGAGTCTGATATCCATAGATCGTTTGTCGCGTCCGGGTTGTAAATGGAAAAGCCATTGTTTGGTACAGAACTCGCAAACAGGTATTGCGCCGTGCCACCTGCTTTAATTGTCATATCGCCCACAGACCCCATACTACCGACGCTTACCGCATTCTGTGTCGGGTCCATACCAACTACCCCAGATGCGATATTGACATCAGCCGCGCCACTGGTTGAAGTCTGTGGAATCACGTTCCCTGATTCATCGAGTTGGAATGTTTGACCAACATACATAAGGATTCTCCTCTGAAAACTACTGTTCCTGCGGGACTACTTCAGGTGTCTGAATTTTCCCGATGAGTACCTTGTAAGCTCTAACCGTGGCGTCGGCTTGAATCAGGAAAACCCGTGCTTTCTCTGATTCACGCTCGATGTCCTCAATCTCGGAATTAAGGAACGCTTCGGTGATGACCACATTAACCCCGGTTTGTGGCAGTGGTAGTACAGGCAATGTAATACGCAACACCAGCAGAGTCCAAAATCTTGATGGAGTGCGTCATCGCGTCTGTGACATGCGTAGCAAACATGGTGCCGTTACTCGGTGCTGGAATTTTCGCCAGCGCCGCCACAGAGCCCGAACCGCTATTGGTGAAGCGTAGGAACGTAGCGTTTGTCCACGTGCCGCCAGTGGCAAAGTTGGAGTCAACCTGAATAGCCGCAAGCGTTCCGCCCGGATTGGTCGATGACCCGCCAATAGTAGCTCGCAGCGCATTGCCCGCGCCGGAAACGGTAGCAGTCCCGTCAATGTCCAGTGAGACATGAGCGCCATTCACCGTGCCGCCAGGAGCAACCCCTGTAGCGCCGGTAGCAATATGGGTGTAAGCCCGCAGGGTTTCGCCCGAACCCGCAGCGGTAAAAATCAAATTCAAGTACGTGTTTCGAGTGTCGCCACCGGTGGCTGCACACGTCGCATAACTGGTATTGACTTTCCCCGCCGTGGGCATGGCAACGGGATCAAGGGATGTACCGCTGCCCACGCCAGAGAAGTTTGTTTGTCCGAATTGCATGATGTATTTCCTTTACTGTTTTAAATACTCAATAGCGCGGAGCAACGTCGCTATATTGTCACCGAATATTCCAAGACCTCTGTTGCAGTTACTGCATAAAAGTCCTCTAATTTTCTTACTCTCGTGGCAATGATCTACTGCCAAACTAAAAGGCTTTCCGTTAGCCTGTATCGAACCCTCTTGCTTTCCGCAAATAGCGCATTTGTGGTCTTGCAAATCTAGCATTGATTCATACACGTCGATATCAATGCCGTAATGACTTTTTAAAGTATTCGAACGTACTGACCTAGCATTTTTAGCCCGCCAATTTCGTTGATACTTTGCTGACTCAATTCGCTGATCAACACTCTTCTCAAACGGTCTCCAGCTTGTGTTATTAGGTCCATATTTCACTAGCCGATCACGTCTGACAAGTCGTGCATTTGCTGGTCGTTCCACTACGTCATACACGAATACCCAAAAATCATTTTTCCACTCTGTGCACACGTCATCTAGATGGGCTCTTTTCAACCACGCCCACGTCCCATATAAGGGGTGATTTTCTCTTGACCCCCAATCACTAGGTCGCTTCACGACAGCGACATCACCATATCTTTGCCAACGTTTGTAATGCCGTGCGCAGAGATTTCTTGCTATCGACATTTCACAACAGTCTTTTGCAGAACAAGGGGTTCCGAGTGGTATTGACATGCAACACTCCTTTAGTAGGATTGCATTGTAACACTCAAAACTTCCTTGTGTCTAACTCAACTCGTGCATGTGTCTAGGCGCCAGCCGTTGAAAAGTAAGCACGTGGGTCAGTCCATCC
>OCZT010002977.1_pt1 | contig 17443 bp, 14 predicted proteins | sample 1539031 | NCBI WGS metagenome assembly OCZT01 (sample SAMEA3539308, study PRJEB22396) | soil metagenome | biome: tundra; feature: field; material: soil | place: USA | collected 2010-05 | depth 0.15 m | reverse complement strand
AGCTCACGAAGGATCGCCGCCGCATCCAACTGGGGCGCTGGCGGGTCCTGCCGGGCCACATCGGCGGCCAGGGCCATGCACGGCAGCAACAGGGCGAAAAGCGCTGACGTTGGTTTCCGAGTGCGGCGGGATCGCGGCCCGTGGTTACTGATAGGAAACTGGATTTTCAGCGGGAGGGGTTTAGGAGAGGAGCGATTGACACGTTTCACGGTAGAGCCGGAGTTGGAGTTGGAAAAGGGATCGGGGAGGGAGTTTGAATCAAGAAAGGCACAATGGACGATCCATTCGGTTTTCTTCGTATCCTTGTATTCTCGTGGAATTAAAAGCCTAGCCTCTTCTCGTTCGGTCTCAACAACCACTTTTCTGCTCATGGATCCTTTGCCGCCTTTGTCCTGCGCTCGTTTTGTGTCGTTGCTTGGAGTTTTCCTTGGCGCGCTGATTTTCTCTGGTTGCAGCATCATCCCGCGTGGCGTGCCTGCCTGCGAAGGCATCGGGAATTTCGGCTGGGTGAATCCGGCATTGTTTCGCGGCGCGCATCCGGACGAAGCGGGGATGGCGAATCTCGCGCGGCTCGGCGTCCGGACGATCATCAATCTACGCCTGCCATCGGATGTGTGGCCTGGGGAGGAAGCGGCGGCGCGCGCCCATGGCATCGACTATGTCAATATGCCGATGCACGGCTTGGGCGCGCCCACCGACGCGCAAGTCGCGCAGGCCCTGTCACTCATCAACACCTCGCCGTCACCGGTATTCGTGCACTGTGAGCTCGGGGCGGACCGCACCGGCACGATCATTGCCTGCTATCGCATGCAGCATGATGGTTGGACGGCGGAGCGCGCGTTCGCGGAAGCGAAGGTCTACGGCCTCGCGGCTTTCGAAGTCGGCATGAAGCACTACATCCTCACGTTCGCGCCGGCGGCGGCGCGCTAGACGGAGAAGAAGAAAATAAGAATTAAGAAGTGAAGACGGCGATCCGAATGGCTGCTGAACTTCCTAATTCGTCATTCTTAACTGTTACTTTGCGCCCGCCGGGAGATTATTTGCGCATGAAATCGACGACCTTCGGCTTGCCCATGCCTTTTTGCTCGGTGGTAACTCGAAGCAGGCCATGGTGCGCTGGAAGCTGCCGCCTTTGCTATCATAGTATTCCAAGTACGCGTTGCCTTTGGTTCGGTAGCGGCCGGTCCAGCCACCGACCGGTTTGGGTCCTCGGTGTCGAAATTGAGCACCGTTACGCTGATCGAACTGGAGCTGGCGTGAAATTCGAACTGGAAATAATTGGCGGCCCGGGCCTCCGCGACCTTTAGGTGGAGCGCGACTTGCTTTTCGATTTCGGTCGGGCTGTACGGATCAACCACAACGGGCGGGGCTGGAGCGCTTTCCGGTGCGATTTGGGGTGTGGGGCATCGTTGCTGATAGGAAACGGGATTTTCAACGGGAGGGGTTTACCAGCAAAATTACTTTTGGCCTGGGCCAGCCTGCGTCATCAAATAGTCACCTGAGTGCCGTCTTCACATCGGTTACCAAAATCGATTCACCGCGTGGATCTCCGCAAGGCGAATAGACTTCCCACTGCCTGTTCACTCGGAAACGAGTTCCACGGGGATCCGCCGGCTCTCAACATTGGTTCCCTCCACCACCAAGGTGCCAGCTAACTTTCCCATGTGTTCCCTGAGCAGAAACATTTCCATGCCGACTGACTTGCTTTCCCTTGGCAGCAAATCGAAAAAGTTATCGCTGTATTCAACTAGGTAGGGGGAATTCCCGTCACTTTCCTTCCACTCCGCACGCACTCTGACGAGTCGCGCATACTTGCCGCCGTTCGTAACAATCAGAGTTGCATTGGCTTTCTTGCCCGAGGCGGTGACATTTAGCACGGAAGGCACCGTCAGGGTTGCAGTGGGCAGATCTTTCAGGCTTTCGAACAGGGGCTTATCCCTTTCGGCCAGCAACTCGTCCAGTGCCGTCGCGGGCTTCTTCCCACTGGCAGCAATAATCATGCTCATAAAAAGGGCAAAGGCAGACCTGGTTGCGGGATCGGCCACAAATTCCTGATCGAGGAAATAGCGAACCGCGATCGTGGCTTCCCAGGCAGACTTCTTTTCCGTGAAGGCGGGGGTGAAGCCCGTGAAAGCCACGGTGGTCCCCTTCCCGAACTGGCCGAGCACCAAAAGTGGGCGGCCGGATATGGTCATGACCTGCCGGCTGCCGGGTTTCAGCTCCACGTCGTTGAATCCGGCCAGTCCGTATTTCTTCAGCCCAGAATCACTCCACCCATCCCCGGCCGAGTCGACCGTCGCAATGTCCTTGATGGGGGAAAAGACCAGATTACCCCCGCCGGTTGGAATGTCGGTCTGGCCGTAATTCACATCATAGCGGTCGCGCAGGTTCACTGGCAGGACCTCCGCCAGGGAACGGACATCGATCAAGGCCGCCCGGCCCACGCCCCCGTGAAAACTCCCTATCCCGCCGGTATGAATGAAGCCGACGCCCTGGCTGACGGCTTGCTTCAAACCATCCGCCATCTCGTCATCCATCAACTTCCAGAGCGAATCGAAGCTAGCCAGCCACACGACATCATATTTTTTCCGGATCTCCTGGGGATGCTTCAGCTGGGTAAATTGGTGGATGGTTTGCTCTTCAATGACCTCCACGTTGATCCCCATGGCGCGCACCATCGTGGCAATGGGGAGGCTGAACTGCCTCTCACCAATGAGCAGCAGGTTCAAGGTGCGGGCGAACAGCCGGGGAGTGACCTTGATGAAGGTCGAGTTCTCCGCCGTCAGGCGCTCGCCACCCTTTTCCGTTGCCCGGGCGCGCAAGACATACACCCCGGGTTGGTCCGGCGTGGTCCACTCCACGAGGCCCGTTTGCTTGGCGCCGTCACTTTCAACCGAGTCGCTCGAGTCGCGGCTCCAAACACTCCGCCCCTGCAGGTCGAGGATTTCACAGTGCAGGTCGAACGGCACCTCGCGCCGGTGATCATTGACCACCCAGACCGGAATCTGCAGTGGCTGGCCGGACACCTGGGATTCCAGCGCCTGCTCATAGGCAAAATTGACCGCAAACCGCGCCTGGGCATTCTTCAGGTAGTAATAGCCCATCTTCGGGATCCGATAGTAGTCGATGAAATTGAAGCGAATGCCGGGCGAGACCTCCCCGTAAGCCCAGATCCGGGTTCCATTTATAGAATGATATTTCTTTCTCCGGTAGGCTTCGGTCGCGTACTTGAAAATGAAAGCCTGATAAAGTTGCGAATCGTCGATCAGTTGGTGGATCGACCTAACGTGCCGGTCGACATATTGGTTCATGCGCTGCAGCACACTGGACATCCCGCCGTACTCAAAGCTCGTCAGGTACGCATAACTGGGAAGATTGAGCGGCAGATCATACCAGCGGGTCAGGGAGCTGGGTTGAGTTGACCACATCTCCTCCGGAGTCAGCATCTTCTTCAGGGTCTCATGGACGGGGAGGGCAATGCTGCCATACTCGGAAACAAATCCCGTGTTGGCGTTAAAATGCTCCTGGTACCCACCGCTGGTTCCGATGCCCGCGTTGCCCATCCAGAAGTGTTGTTCCCCTTTGTCGCACAGACTGGGGTGGTAGATGGTACCCGGGGCAAGTTCCTCCACCAACTTCTGGATCTGATTGGAAAACTCCTCGTAACCATACTGCTCCAAATCCCAATCACCCACCCCCCATTTTGAGCCCTTCTCATGCGCCTCGGCAAATGCGGCCCACACGATGATGGAAGAGTGGTTGCGCAGCCCCGTGATGATCTGGCGCAGCTGACCGAGCGACTCCTGGACAAAGATTTCGCGCCGCGGGTTGGAATGGTCCAGCACGTCGACGGGTCCGAGTTGCTCAAAGGGGAATTCGAAGATTTCGAGAATGCCCAGGCGGTCACAGAGGTCATAGAAGTCGGGCTTTTCGACCACCGTGAAGGCGACCAGATGATTCAGATTGGCCGCTTTGAACAGTTCCAGATCCTTTTCGTAGGTTTCCCGCGTTGGCTTGCTCCCATAATAATCCGACATCGGATACCAAGCGCCCTTCAAGAACAGGCGCTGGCCGTTCAACCAATAGCTCATGTCACTTTTCCGGGCAATGGTCCGGATGCCAAAAATGGCAGTGCGGGTGTCGGTTCCTTCGCCCTTGGCGGGTGAAAGGGTGGCCGTAAGTTGGTACAGATGCTGTGCTCCCAGATCCCAGGTCCACCACAAATGCGGATCGTGGACGACAACCTCGCGCGCGAAAGTATTTTCTCCCGGATGGACCCTCAACGATTGCGGGGACAACGGGAGCGGTTCGCCCGGGAAGTTGTCCGGTGCCAGTTTGAGGTCCAAGGTCGCGGCGATGTCCTTGCTGCCGTAATGCCTGATGGTTCCCGATACTCCGAGAGTCGCGGTCCCGTCGGCGTTGAGGGATTTGGTGGTCACAAAAAGATCATTGATTACGATTGATCCCGAGGCGACCAGCCTCACGTCGCGAAAGAGCCCCATCGGGAAGACCGCGTTACCCCCGGCGGGGATTCCATCCCAGGACGGGCCGAGGAAAAAGGGCGGGAAAGGGAAACGCGTGGTCTTCCCTGGAACCACCAAGGTCCATTCACCCTTCAAGTACTCGAGAAAGCCCCGGCCTTCGGGAATCCATGGGCAGGTGACTTTCACGACGACAAGGTTGGCCTCGCCATACTTGAGTTTTGAAGTAACGTCGTACGAAAAGGGGACGTAGCATCCTTCGTGTTCGCCCAGCTTTTCGCCATTCAGCCAGACCGTCGCAAAATAATCGACCCCATCAAACACCAGGCGCAGCAACTTTCCGGCCTCAGTTTTCGGCACCACAAATTGCTTGCGGTACCACCATTCCTTCTCGTTCACCAAAGTCAGCGCTTTGCTCTGATAATAGAGGTCCATCCCCTGAAGGCCGATTTGCAATTGCACCTCTCCCGGGACGAGGACGGTTCGAAATCCGCCGTCATCGAACCCGGACGAGAAGGCCCGCGCCTTTTCTCCCTCACCCATCGGGAACGACCCGAGCTTCCAGTCCGCTCCGCTCAACGTCGTTTCAGTGCTCATACGGATGGCAGTGATGTTATCCGCAGGTGGTGCGGCGCTGAGACTGGCTGAACTCCACGCCAAAAGCATAGTCCAGATGAGAAACAAAAAATATGCTCCGCCCTGGCTACGGTCGCAGCCCCGCCGCACTGGAGTGCGTGGATCTCGTGGCCAGCCAAGGCGCGTATCCCCTCCCGTGACTCTGTGGCACCTCCAAGACTGATCGATTGCCAGTTTTCGCCCAGTCTCGATTGGGCCTGAAATCGCTGGTTGCTGAATGATGTTTTCACCGAATATTATTGAGTTTTTATCGGGAAGCACAGTTTGCGGAATCATCGAGAAACGAGGCCGCCTGGGAGGTTACTGACCAGCTGGGTCGAGAATAACAACGCAAGGATGGAAGGAAAGTTCTAACGGCGGCAAACGGGATGAACTGTTACCGGTTACCGACGTGGGGCTGGGTAACATCATGCTTGGAGCAGATGATTGCACAGCACCAAGACGTACCGGCCGCACATTCACACTAAGGATTTCTTGGAAATCGAAAAATTTACCGCGCGCGCGTTTATTGCGCCAGGGTGCAGGAAGATCCCATCATAAATATAACTGGATTTCCCCAAAAATTCATTCCAACTCGAATTTTAATGATGGCTATTCAAAATTGCGGATAGCAAGACTGAAAAGATCTCCTCCTTATCGGTGCAATAGTCATACGCGGCGTGAATGTCGGCCGCGGTTGCCACGATGGCGATCCGCCGCAGCAGAGCCCGGAACACGGCGGGCAGCGCAACGGGTCCTCTCCCCAGCTCTGCTTGATCAACTCGCGCCAGGCGGTGCGACGGCGGCCTAGGGGAGATGGGAGCGCGGTGGGCGAACTCCCCGGGAGTTCCGTCGCGCGTCGACGGTGACGTCCGCAGCTTTTGTGGCTATACCCACCGGAGCAGCGCAAGAGCGGCACGCCTTTGAGTATGCATGGCCGGACCAGATTGCTGGCCGGTTGCGGTCGAACTTCGGCAAAGTTTTTTTCTAGTAACGTGGTCTAATGTTTGTATCGCGGCCGGGCAGCAAACTAGCGAGTGAGCTCGACGACGCCAGGCCGCTGGCGGCGGTTTTATTCATACCGGAATCTCTCCCGTTTTGACGACGTCCTGAGATCCTGGTGTGAATAAAACCAGTTATCCGATGGTCTTGGGGCCGGTGGGCACAGGTGTTCTCACCCGAGGCAAAATCTTGCACCGACCAGGCCGCGAGACCGCGATTTTAAGGTCGCAAAAAAGCCCACAGGCACTGTCTGGATTTTTGGCCGAAAGTCAGGCTTGTCGTGGTGGGGTGCGCCTTTACTTTGCCAAGATGCCGCGGAACACGCCGACCCTGCTCTGGCTGGGATGTTTGCTCGGACTCCTGTGCCTTTCAACACCGGGCAAGGGCGCAAATGATGATGAGGTCGCAGCATGGGAACTCCTGTCCCGGCATCTTCCGGCTGATGCGCTGGCCCGATTGCATGCGCCACATGCGGGCAGCGGGCGCGAAGGCGCTTTTGCCGAGGCCGTGGTGATCATGGACAGCCAGCCGGTCACGGATGCGCGGCTGCAGGGGGTGATGCAGCGGCTGGCGGATCTCGCGCAGGGTGACGACGAGATTGCGCAGGCCTCATCCTATCTGATCGGTCGGCTGTTTCAGGTGCATTTCTTTGAGCCGGATTATGTCCGGGCGGCGCATCAATACGAACTACTGGCGGATAAGCATCCCGACGGCTACTGGGCGCAGCTCGGCCTCGTGAAACTGGCGCTGCTCGTGGTCTACTTATTGCCGGAGCCGGCGGAACCCGCGGCGCGGATTAAAGCGGCCGAGGAGTTGCTGCCAAGGGTGAAGGTGCCGGAGTTGCAGCGGGATTTGCACATCGTGATCGGCCGGGCCGGACTCTTTCACGGGCGGCCGGTGACCGAAGTGCTCGCACACCTGCTGGCAGCCGACCAGATCGGCGGCCTGTTGGGGATTCCGCGCGCAGACCTGCAACTCCAGATTGCCGAACTGTCCCGCCGGGCCGGTGGCTTCGATCGTGCGGAGGTTTACTTCCGGCGCTTTATCGAGGAAAACGATGTGGACACGCGCGTCTATGCCGTGCGCATGAAGTTGCAGGAGATGGCGGAACAACCGCGCGCGGGCGAGGCGGTGTCACCATGATCCGACGGCGACAAATCCCAGTGAGGCTGGTCCTGCTGGTGGCAGGTTACGCATTGACCATTTTCTGGGTGTTCACCCGGTCCACCCCGCTGGGTTCCGCGCGGCCGGTCACGATCCGCCTGTCGCACTGGCAGATTGAAAGAGGGCCGCCCGACGGGCTGACCGCGGTGATCCGGCGCTACGAGGAACTGCACCCCCGAGTGAAGGTGGAGCAAGTGCTGGTGCCCGGGTCCATCTATCGGCAGTGGTTGCGGACCAATCTGACCGGCGGCACCGCCACGGACATCATGGAGTTCGCCTACTTTGTCCAAGGGGTGAACGATGTGCCCCCGCGGTTTTTCGAACCGCTCACCCGGTTCATGAGCGAGCCCAATCCCTACAACCGGGGCACGGCGATGGAACGGGTGCCCTGGCGGCTGACTTTCACGGACGGTCTTTATGGGATAATCAGTCAGAGCTTGGAAATCGGGCAGATTTACGGTGTCACCCTTTTCCAAGGCAGCGGTCGGTTTTTCTGCAATCGCGAGCTGCTGCGGAAGATCACCGGCGGATCGGTGAGCCCACCGCGCACCATGGTGGATTTTCGCCGCCTGTGCGCGCAGACCGCAGAATATTCCCGAAAAACCGGCCAGGTGGTGCGCCCGCTGGCCGGCTCCCGACTCAATGCGCAGTACCTGATGGAACTGCTGATGCAAAGTTGCGCCACTGGCCTGAACCTTGAACTCGATCGCGAAGGCTATCTGAGCTGCAAGCAACGGCAGGCGATGATGGCCTATCTGCAGGGTCGCTGGAGCTACCGCCGGCCGGAGTTGCGGGCGGCCTACGCCCTGCTGCGGGAGATTACTCAGCAAATGAGACCCGGCTTCGCCCAGCTCGAACGGGACGATGCCGTGCAGGAATTCGTTCGGGGCGAGGCCCTGTTTACCTATGGCGGCACCGTCGACGCCACGACTCTGAAGACCCTCGCCCCCTTTCCGGTAGAGTTGATGCATGTTCCCCAGCTGACAAAGGATGATCCGGTTGTAGGGCCCTATATCAAGGGGCCTATCCTGGAAGGCACGTTGGCCACGGGCATGGAGATGTATCTCAACAAGGACGGCCGGCACAAGGAGGAGGCGCTCGATTTTCTGCGCTTTTTGACCAGTGTCGAAGGCGGTCAGCTGTTCATGGATCACAGCGGGTGGTTGTCCTCCATCCGCTCGGTGGTGGTGCCACCGGAACTGGAAATCCAGCGCGCGTTGCCCGACGGATATTCCACCGGGACATTTTACATGGGGATCGGCCCCAACTCCAGCCTGTCCTTTCAACAGCACCTCCACCTGCTGGAGGGCGAGCGGGGTGGAGTGGAAGCATTTGTCAATGCGCTGGAGTTCAACCTGCCCACGATGATGTCGGCGGATTTGAAGCTGGATATCAGGGATACCCTCACCGGAGTGCGCGGGGTTGATTCAGAAATCGCCGCCATGAACGCGCTCAACCGTCTGCAGCCGCCCGACCCGGAGCGCGCCGTGCGCCAGCAGACGCTGGCGGGCAATCAAACCCTATCCGAGCTTAACGCCTATGAATCCACCTGGGTGCTCACGCGACACGGCGTCAATCCGTAGGCGTGATGTGCTTACGTGATACGGTGGCCTGTTCCACCGGGCAGGACGACGGGTTCGCGGCCGGGCCGATGGAGCCTGGCGGTGACGCCCGCGGGTAGGGTCACTTCGCCGTGGCCGGCTTCACTCCACGCCATGTTGATTACGCCATGTGGCGTCGGGATTTTTCCCTCCGCCCAGTGCAGGTCGCCGAGCGCAGGCCGCAGCGCGACCTCGCGAAAGCCGGGAGCCGTCGGGGTCACGTCGAGGACCTTCGCTGGCAGCAGCCAGGCGGGGCTGGCGGACCAGCCGTGGCATTGGCTCCGGGCGCCGACGTCCATCGTGTCCAGGCCGGCACGCGCCGGTCCACGATTTCCCACGTCGTCGTGGCTCCGCTGCGTGAGCATCTGGCCCCAGCAAGAGCGCATTTCGTCCAGCGCCTCGCGGGTGAGGCCGGCGTCGAACCAAGCCAGGAGGAGCCAGCATTCCATGAATCCCGCTATCGGACGGCGCACGGCGGGGTCGGCCTGCAATTGCGGATAACAGGCGCGCAATTCGGCCGGAGTGAGCGCGCCGGCGAGAAAGGCGGCGACATGGGCGTGCCAGCTGCGACCGGCCCCCGGCCTCGTAGTCGTCGCGGCATTCGGCGCGGGCGGCCGCACCGAAGCCGGCGGCGGCATGAGCGGCGCGGGCCTGGTGGAGCCCGCGGTAGCTTTCGGCGGCGGGCAAGTCACCCAGCGATTCGAACCGCCCGGCGCCCGCGACGAACGCCGCCGAAAGCTGGTAGGCAAGCGCGGAGCAGCTGCCCCACCAGTCGGCCCGATCAACCTGATTGTCGGTGATAAAATTTTTCTCTCCGATCGCCTGCGACAGGTCGAATTTCTCAAGCTAGCTGAGAACGCCGCGCACCGTGACCGCGAGCTCGCGGAGGAGCGCGAGGTCGTCCGTGCGCAGGACATATTCCTCCATCGCACCGACGAAGTCGGTGCAATAGTTGGCGAGCACCCAGCGCTCCAACCCGCCGGGGTTGGTCACACCGGTGAGATAATCGATTCGCGGATATTGATGGCCGCCGGCACGGAGGGCCGCAGCGGGGAGACTGCCGTCGGCATGCTGACATTGCGCCATCATCTCTTGGCTGCGCCGGGTCAGGGTGACATCGCCGAACAGATAGCTGCCGCAGAGAAACTCGACGCGATAGTCGCCGATCCAGAGCATCCCATCGCGCTTGATGCCATCCTCATAGAAACTCTGCATGCACAGCCGCGTGGTGCGGCGACTGATCTCCCAAGCCTTGTTGAGCACGGTGTCCGAGCAGGCGAACCAGCCGCTTTCGCTGACCGGGGCGTGCTCCAGGACTGCTCGGACGCCGCGCAGATGGAACGCCGCCGGGCCGTGCGAAACGATGTTGAGATATCTGAAAGCGCGGCGCCCGTGGTTGCGCAACGGGTGCTCGCCGCCGGCCAGGGCAAACGTCTCCCTCGGCATGTGGTACCAATGACCTTCGGGAAAGGGATCCTTGGTCATCAATGCTTCCGCTAGGTCCTCTCCGTAAAAAATCTCCAGACGCACGTCGCCCCCGCCTGCCCGGCCAGCTCGAGCGTGCCAACCAGTTCCTCGCCAAAATCGATGACGAGGCTGGCGGGCTGGTCGGCGCAACCTTGCAACCCGGTTTCGCGCCCATGGAGGAACGCCTCCGGCTGGACCACGTTTTGGGCCTGTGCCACGATGCGGGGCGAAAACTTAGTGTGCACCAAGGTGGGGGCGGGGTTATTCCGGGCATACGGGAACAGAGCGAGCTGATTTAGGTACGGATCTTAATAATTTTTTGTTCTTTAGAGTCAGTTATTGCAAACCGTCTCGCGGAAGCTTGCCGTCTCCCATGCCATATTCCTCGGCCGCTTCCATGATGGCTTGGAAGCTTTGGAGGGGCGTTCCGGGACAAACGTTGGCGCCGTCGGCGAGCATGAAGCCGCCGCAGGGGCCAATCGCCTCGATGCACTCCCGTGCCGCCTGTTTGACCTGCTGGTAGCTGCCGTCCTTCATGAGCATCGGGTTGAGGTTGCCCGTCAGGCGCGAGAAGCCGCCCAGGTTCGCCGCGGCGACCTTCGGCGGGACCAGGTACCCGAAGTAGGGAAACATGTTCATCTTCAGGTCATCCTTCAGCACCTGGTGCAGGTGCGTGCTGTTGCCGCACATGTGCACCCCGCGGTCCTGGCGGCCAAACCGGTCAAAGAGCGCGCGACTGTAGGGCACGCAGAATTCCTTGAACTGCCGGGGCGACATGATCTGCGCCGAGTCCTCCGCCAACACAAATGAATCGCCAACGAGCGGTTCCCCCACCAGTCGCCGGGCGTGCTCCTCGGACGCGATCTCGCCTTGGGTGATCTTGTGCAGGAAGCGGTGGCACTCCTCCGGATACTCCAGGATCCACCAGTAAAAATCCTCGCCGACCAGGTCCACGGCAATCATGTGGGGGCTCAAGCCTCCGACCGAAAGCCCCACATTAACGCGACCCGCCTGGCCGTTGAACGTCACCTTGGTCTGCGTGGCGAGGTCGTTCATTTTGCACCACCATTCAATGGCTTTACCCCGTAGCCCAGTATCAGGCTTGGCGATTTCAAAGCGCTCCATCTGTTCGACGGTGTGGATGACCGGAATCGCACGTGGCGTCTCATCGTCCGACCAGCCCACTTCCCCTCCGTGACCACTCGGCGGGACCACATTGTCGAAATAGGGGCCAACCCCGATCACGGGCCCGGTACAGACATCCTCGGAAATATTCTCGAACCGGTATTTGGCAAATTGCAGTTCCCAATAGTACTGCGTCTCGACGTCCTTGAATAAGTCCAGGTAACGCAGGTTGAACAGCGGCGCGAAATAGCGCGGCGCCAAGCAGTACTGGACCGGCACCCGGTCCACATACCGGAACTTCAGCCAGGCTGCCATCCGCTTCCGGCTCCGCTCCATCTTTTCAAGCGGATAGTCAATGTTCAGTTCAAAGCGCATGGTTGATATTTGATTTGAGGCGTTCCCAGCCGCGCGGTGCTTCAACGCTTCGCGCCTTGCCAGTTGCGCGCCTTACCCTCCGCGCGCCACTCCAGCGTGGTCGCGAGCCGTTTCCTTCGCGTCTCTTCGCGCTTCGCCTCAGTGATCCACTCGATGTATTCGCGCCGGGGGCTCGGAGGCAATTTCTCAAAGGTTGCCGCCGCCGTCTTGTTTTCCCGCAGCGCCACCGCGGGATCGGCGGGCACAGCGAGGGTCTTTCGCGTTTTCGGCTTCGCCGTGCGCGAATACCCGACTCGTTCACCTTCACCGCCGCCTTGATATCCGGGCACGCCCGGTGCACCAGCGTTCGCAGATGCCTCAAAAACGGCCGAGCAATCCCCGCCGGCTTCGCGATGTCGGCATCAACCCCGGGATCAAGGTTATCCTTCATGCCGTCTCCTTACTCAACACATAGTGGACCTGTCGATTCATTCGCTGTGGGTCCGATACCTCAAAGCTCGCTTCGACTTGGTTGGGACTGAGGATTGGGATGAGGAGTGCATGCGGATCGAAATCGCAGAGGATTATTTTGGCCAATGTCCCGGGAATCTTTACTCGTCGACAAAAAAAATGCCAACCGCTGGCGCCGTTTCAACAGCGCCAGCGTTGGCGGTTTAATCCACTAAGCTATACCCACCTGACCGTACACCACACAAAATCAAAAACGCACCATGACCGAGGCCTCGTAACCCCGGGCCGTGACCTGAACCCTTAAAACTGGACACGAAAGGTCAGAAAATAGGGCGAGGAGCGGGCTCAACCCTGAAAGGATGGTCGTTAGCCATAAGGCACATTAGGCTGCACAGGCGGAGCAAGCTGCCGTGGCTCATCTCCAATGTTAGAACTGCCTCCGGTTTGACTCCGGGCGATTCGGATTCAGAAACGGCCACGCTTAGCCGCGCTTTAATTTCCCGTGGAAAAAATACTCAAGATTGTCGTCGTCGTGATCGTGGCCTTTTTGGTCCTGAAATTCCTGTCGGCCCACGGCAAGGCCGGGGCCGTGGCGAGCGCCGCCGCGGCCGCCCAGATGCAATCCAGCGCCAATGGGTTTGCCCCGCTGCCGGCGCCTTTCATCGGGCCGGCCGATCGTCTGCTGATCCTCGCGCCGCCGCATTGCCCCAGCCAGGAAGGCCATCGCGCGGACGAACTCGTGCGGCAATTCAACCAGGATGGAATTCCCTGTATCCGTTCGGGCAATGCCTCGATCGCCTCGGCGCGCGAGCCGACCGACGATGAAACGAGCCGGCTCAATTCGATCATGATGGGACCCTTGCCCATCGTGTTCATCAACGGCCGGGTCCGGAACAATCCCTCCATCGGCGAAATCAAGTCAGAGTATAGCCTTAACCGCCGGTGACCGCCCGGTGCTCGCCATTTCCCGGGACGGCAGCCCATTCTCTCACCACGCGGTCCAGCCGCCGTCGACGCACAGGGTGTGGCAGTTGACCATCGCGGCTTCATCGCTGGCGAGATAGGCCACCGCCGCGCCGACATGCCCGACCTCCGCCAGGCGGCCGCTCGGGATTTTGTTGAGCACAAAGGCGCGAAACTCGGGCTGCTGCAGGCGCCGCCGCGTCAGGTTGGTTTCCACGAACGTCGGCGCCACCGAATTCACCGTGATGCCGGCCTTGGCCCATTCGACGCCGAGCGTGCGCACCAATTGGATGACGGCACCCTTTGTCGAGCAGTAAACCGGTTGGCCCGGAATGCCGACTAAACCCGACTGGCTGGAGATCCAGATCACGCGGCCCCATTTGGCGGCCATCATGGCCGGCGCGAGCTGTTGCGCCAAAAAAAAGCCGCCGCGGACGTTGGTGCGGTAGTGGTCCTCCCAATTATCCTCGTCGACCGCCAGGCCGGCGGCCGGGCGATTGATCCCGGCGTTGTTGACGAGGATGTCCACGCGCCCGACCTGCGCGAGGGCTTCGGCCGCGCCACGGGTGACCTGGGCGAGATCGCGCACGTCGATCGGAACGGGCTCCGGCACCGGCACGGCGGCATGGCGGCGCAGGAGCGCGAGACTTTCCTCGAGCGACACCCCTGGCAGGTCCGACAGGATGACGCGGGCGCCCTGCCGCGTGAGGCTCAGCGCAATGCCCTGGCCCAGCCCCGTGGCGGAGCCGGTGACGAGCGCGGATTTGCCGTCGAGTCGAAACATGCTCAGGTTTTCCCGAAGCGTTTGACGCGCACGTCGGCGGTGATCGCGTGGGCCAGCATGCGCTCGACCTTGCACTGGCGCGAGGTGACGAGGCCGACCTCCACCGAGGCCGCGCGGGACATGTGTTGGAACGTGACGGTCTTCAGAAATTTTCCCACCCACACGCCGCCCGTGTAGCGCGCGGCCCGGCTGGTGGGCAGGATGTGGTTTGTGCCGATGGATTTGTCGCCATAGGCCACGGTCGTTTCCTCGCCGATAAACAAGGAACCGTAGTTTTTCAGCCGGTCGAAATACCAGTCCCGATTCGCGACGTGGAGCTCAAGGTGCTCGGGCGCGTAGTCATCGCAGAGGGTGACGGCTTCGGCGGGGCTCTCCGCCACGTGGATCCGGCCGTTCGTCGCCCAGCTTTGCGCGGCAATCTCGCGCGTCGGCAGAACCGCGAGCTGCTTTTCCACCTCGGCCAGGCAGCGCCGGCCAAAATCCTCGCTCAGGCAAACGAGCGCCACGCCGCTGTTGGGGTCATGCTCCGCCTGGCCCAGCAGGTCGCATGCGACGAGCGCCGGATCGGCCGTGTCGTCCGCGAGGACCATGATTTCCGTCGGACCGGCCAGGAGGTCGATGCCACAGCGGCCGAAGAGCTGGCGCTTGGCCTCGGCGACGAATTTGTTGCCGGCACCGCACAGAATATCCACGGGATCGACCAGCCCCAGGCCAAAGGCCATGAGCGCGAGGGCCGGGACGCCGCCGACGACAAAGATCCGATCGGCCCCCGCCGCCGCGATGGCGTTGATCGTGGCGGGAAAAAATCCCTGGCCGTCCACCGGCGGCGTGCAGGCGACGACCGTCTTCACGCCGGCGACCTTGGCGGGGATGATGCTCATCTGCGCCGAGCCAAACATCGGGTAGCGCCCGCCCGGAATGTAGCTGCCGACCGCGTTCACCGGGATGTGGCGATGACCGAGGGTCACGCCCGGGCGGATCTCCACCTCGAGCGGATGCATCGTCGCCAGCTGCGCCTCGGCAAAACGGCGCACATTGTCCTGGCAAAAGCGGGTGTCCGACACGACCTGGGGGTCGAGCGTCCGGGTGGCCTCGCGGATCTGCGCCGGGGTCAGCTCAAACTCCGGTGGTTTCCAGTGATCGAATTTCTCGCTGTAGCGCCGAACCGCATCGAGCCCGTTCTTCTCCAGGTCCAGCAGCATGCCGGAGACCACCGCGGCCGTTTCGGCATCGTTGGCCAGCAGCCGGTGCCCGCCATCTTTGATTACTTTCATCCGGGCCAAGGCAAGCGGCCGGAAGAGTGAGGGCAACCGCAAATGACGCGGGCGTCCCGCCGGTGATGGACAAACCACCGGAACCCTTCCAGCTTCAGGATCCTGCTGCAGACTTGGAACTCACGAGCCGAACCGACCCCATGCGCGCACGAATCTTATTGGCAACGATGCTCGGGATCATGACGGCCGGCCGCGCGGACGCCCATCCCGCAGTGGCCGCCAAACTCCAGTCGTTCGTGGAGCGACACCAAATCGCCGGCGCCGTCACGCTGATCGGGACGAAGGACGACGTGCTGAGCGTGGAGACGATCGGAGCGGCGGACGTCGGCGCCGGCCGGCCGATGACGCCCGACGCGGTTTTCTGGATCGCGTCCATGTCCAAGTCCATCACGGGCACCGCCGTGATGATGCTGGTCGACGAGGGCAAGCTGAACGTGGACGACCCGGTGGAGAGCTACCTGCCCGAGTTCAGGGGAATGATGGTCGTGGCGGAGCACGACGACGACCACGCCCTGCTGCGGAAGCCGATCCATCCGCTGACGCTGCGCACGCTGCTCACGCACACGGGCGGACTCGCCGGCCACTCGGTGCTCGAGCCGCGGCTCGACCTGCTTTCGCTGCGGGAGAACGTCCTTGTCTATCCGTTGGTGCCGCTGCGCTTTGAACCGGGCGCCCGCTACGACTACAGCAACGCGGGCATCAATACCCTAGGGCGGATCGTCGAGGTCGTCAGCGGAATGCCCTTCGAGGTTTTTCTGGAGCAGCGCTTGTTCGCCCCGCTTGGAATGAAGGACACGACCTTCTGGCCCGACGCAAACCAGCTCAGGCGACTCGCGAAAGCCTATCGGCCCAACGCCGCGCAGACGGGTTTCGAGGAAGTCCCCATCGATCAACTCACCTATCCGCTGTCCAATCGCGCTCGCGGCGTCAGCCCCGCTGGCGGCCTGTTTTCAACGGCGCACGACATGTACCGGCTCGGCCGCATGATTCTCAATGGCGGAACCTATGGCGGCCACCGCTACCTTTCCGCGGCGTCCATCGCGCAAATGACGTCCAATCAAATCGCCGAACTGTCGATCGGGCCCGACCCGGATTACGGCTATGGCTTCGGTTGGATCATCCATCGGGCGCGAAAGAAAAACGATCCGACCGGTCCCGGCACTTTCGGCGCTGGCGGGGCTTACAACACGCAGATGGGCATCGATCCCGCGCACAATCTCATTTCGGTCCTGATGGTGCAGCAAGTGGGTTGCCCGGAGAGCGACCGCGCCCTGCTGCGCGACACGTTCACGCAGGCGGCGGAAGACGCGCGCGAGCGCTGATGCGGCCTGCCGCTCCTGCTTGCTCGGGTTGCTCCTCTTCGGCCGCGCGGGGATCTGTCGGAGCAGGAAACCGGGCAATGACCACGATCTTCCTGTGATTGACGGTGACGTCCTACGCCTCGGGGTCGCCGGCTTTCTTGGTAACCTCTTTCATCTTTTCCAAAGCTGCAGCGATCCGCATAGCGAAGCACGCCACGGCGGCCAGCGCCGCGTCTCTTTGCGGTCCCGCCGGCAGTTGCTCCATGTGCTCGGTCAATTGCTCCAAACCATCCACGACGGCGCGGTTCAAGAACTCTCTCCGGCGTTCGACGAACACCTTCGGCGGAATCACAGGGGTTCGGTGGTGCTTGCTGAGCATGGCGGTAGCTAAGGCCGGCGTCTCACCGCCGCAAGTGCGACATCGTATTTCGAACCTCAGTCAAACCGGCCCAACGATGGCGGGCGGACACGGAGGCGACCGCTTGGCTGGCAAGGCGCGATTCGGGCGGGGAAGGGGAAAATTGGGGCGGTCGAATTGCCGCTGGGTGGCTCTGCCATCGGTGGGAGAAATCCCTGGAATTATCCCGCCGCGATCGCCTGTCATCCTGTCTGCCTAAATCATGCATGGCTAGAGTATTGCAGAAATTTTGCGTCTGCGCCGCCGCCGGCTAATCCGCGGTGCTTGTCTTGTATAATTACGTATCCCGCACGACTGGAATTGCCCTGGTGATTACGATGCAATTTTTTACCCGGTGTACTGCTCGCAGAAGAGCAATTCTCATCATAAATATAAACAATACTAAATACCCATGAAAAATACGAACCAGACCAAGGGCTTCAC
>OCZT010002976.1_pt1 | contig 17448 bp, 12 predicted proteins | sample 1539031 | NCBI WGS metagenome assembly OCZT01 (sample SAMEA3539308, study PRJEB22396) | soil metagenome | biome: tundra; feature: field; material: soil | place: USA | collected 2010-05 | depth 0.15 m | reverse complement strand
TGAACTCGACGGTTTCCTCGTTTCCGAAATGAACGGGCAAACCCGTAATCGGAACTGTCTGCGTGCTGACGAAAGTCCGCCCCGCCGTGATGGAAAACTCATTGACTTGTGCCACCGCGCTGGAAACAAAAATTAGAACCGGCACGACTAGAGCTGCGAGACGCTTGGCCGACATCTCTCCTCCGGAGTATTGGGGAACGTAGTTTTTGTTTCACCAAGCTTAGCACGGGCCGCCCCGAACGGCGGAGAACACAAGGTACTCTCTTTGATGCTCTGGTTCCGGCGTTTGATCGGGTGCGGCGATATTCGATGAAGTTCCATTGCTGCCGATGTCCGGCGCCAGAGTAACTCAACGCATCCGTCCCACCCTGCGCCCTTCCGGTTGCCCTGTGACACGGGCGAAATGTGACACCGGTCACAGATGGACGTGATGGCAACAGCCGACCGCCTTTGGGAATCCTCTCGGCAACCGGCGGTGAAAGCTTTAGAACTGCCTCCCCGGCGTGGGTTATTTAACCCAGTTCCAAGGTGGGAGAAGGCCCATTCGCCCTCCCAAACCGGCTGATACGTTCCGCAACAGTTCACACCATTTCCACTAACTTATTTATATTCAGTCACTTAAAAAACAGTACAAAATTCTGTCAGCACCCAAACGGGCGGCAACTCCCGTGCACCTGTACCAACCGGAGAATTAGGTGACCTGCCTTCCACAGTTCGTGAGCCAAGCCCGGAAACGGGGCCCAGAATTGGCCGGGCGTCACAACGCTTTGGTTACCGGGACCGCTATTCCCGGCTTGGTTCTGCGCCTGGCGCTCGCTCTGAGCTTCGCCGCGATCTGCATCCCGCGTGCCTCCAGTGCGGTTCACCCGGTTCCGCTCGATCCGAAGACCGACGGCGCCAAGTGCATCGAGTGTCATGAAGATAAGACCAAGGGCGTGGCCGTGCACTCCGCCATCGCCACCGGCTGCCTGAGCTGTCACGAAATCCGCGTCACCAAAGACACTACCCGCGTCAAGCTGATCACCGCCACTCCTTATAAGCTCTGCCTTTCCTGCCACAGCGACAAAGATGCAACCCAGATCAAGGGACACGTTCACCCGCCAGCGGTTCGCGATTGCCTGACCTGTCACGATCCCCACACTTCGGCCAACAAGAATCAGCTGCTCAAGCCGACCACCGGCGACAAGAAAGACAATCTCTGCCTCTCCTGCCACACCCAAGGCACGAACGTTCCCGCCAAGGGCAGCCGCCACGCCGCGCTCGATATGGGCTGTGAAACCTGCCACACGACGCACAAAACGGGCGCGGATCTCACTCCCGAAAATCAGTTCCATCTGACCAAAGCCGCCCCGGCGCTCTGCGTGGATTGTCATGATCCGAAGGATGCCGCCCTGCAGCAGGCGCACCAGAACCAGCCCTTCGGCGCGGCGAACTGCCTGAGCTGCCACGATCCGCACCAGTCGGCGGCACCCAAGCTGATGGCAAAGTTCGCGCATCCCCCGTTTGCCGAGAAGCAATGCGAAGTCTGCCATGCTCCGGCGAAGGATGGGAAAGTAGTCCTGACGCAAGCGAACGTAAAGGATCTCTGCGTCACCTGCCACGACGACAAGGCGAAGCTGATCGAGACCGCGAAGGTGCAGCATCCCGGAGCAGTCGGCGATTGCACCGACTGCCACAGCCCGCACGCCAGCGCCTACCCGGGTCTGCCGAAAACGGATCCGGTGAACATTTGTCTGGGTTGCCACAGCGAACAGCAAGACGAGATGAAAAAAGCGCACCTTCATCAGCCCGCCTTCGTGCAAGGCTGCTCGACCTGTCACGAGGGACATGGCGGTAACAACGATCATTTGCTCCGCGCCGAAGGCAACGCTCTGTGCCTGGAGTGCCATGGCCCCGATGCCAAGCCGGTCCGGGACGAGAGCGCGCACATCGTCACCATCTTCAACGGCAAAGTGAAGCTGCCCGAGAACTACTTCGGCAAGGTCACGCGCCTGCCGCTGAAGTACGGCATCGGCCATCCCATACAGAATCACCCAACCTCGGACCTGTTTGACCCGAAAGAGAACAAAGTCACGGTCAAGTTGGGCTGCCTGTCCTGCCATCAACCCCATGCTTCAGCAGAGGCCGGGCTCCTGGTGAAGGATCAGACGAACAACCTGGCATTTTGTGGTACCTGCCACAAGCCCAGCGATTTCCTGAAACAAGGTAGCGGGGTGCGTTGATAGGAGTGGAGGACGAGATGTTTGAACTTGGCCCGAAATCGATGTTCAGGAAAGCGGTCGCGGCGCTGGCGATGCTGATGCTGGCTCTGGCAATGTCGGGCCCCGCTTCGGCAAAGAAGAAGAAAGTGGCGCCAGCCCCCGCTCCGGCTCCCAAGCCGATCGACTATTCGAGGCTGCAATTCCCGCCGCTGCCGGAGATCGCGCGGGTCAAGTACCTCGACGCACTCTACGGCGCCAAGCTTGAGCCTCCGCCCCCCAATACGAAGAAGAAGAGCTGGATGGATGCCATGGCGGGCACGGCCGAAGACCAGCGCAAAGGTTCGCGGCGCATTCCCCCACAACTGGTCACGCCGCTCGGCATGGCGGTCGATTCGAAGGGTCGGCTCTATGTGAGCGACCAGAAGACGGGCGGAATTTTCATCTTCAACACAGAAACCAAGGATACAGAGTTCATCCGCAACGGCAAGGAAGCGAACTTTAAGCTGGTCAATGGCATCGCCATTGACGACAACGACCGCCTGTTTGTCGCCGACGGCGACTTGCACCACGTGCTGGTCTTCGACGCCCAGCGCAAGCCGGTGGACGAGGTTCACGAGGGCATGCTGAATCCCGTCGGTCTGGCCATCGACACCGAAAACCGTTTCCTGTACGTGGTCGATCAGGGTCTGGACCAGGTGCTGGTCTATGACGCGGATTCCTTCAAGCTGCTACGCAAGATCGGAACCACGGGCCACAAACACGAACTTACCACCGAAGGAAACTTTGGCGCGCCTTTCGCCGCCGCCGTGGATAAAGACGGCAACCTCTACGTCACCGACATGCTGAACAACCGCATCGAGGTCTTCGACGCGGAGGGCAATTTCGTCCGTACCTGGGGCAAGATCGGTGACGCACCAGGGGAGTTTGGGCGGCCCAAGGGCATAGCGGTGGACAGCGACGGCCACATTTGGGTAGCGGACCAGGCGCTCGATCGGATCACGATTTTTGCCAATGACGGCACCGTACTGCTGGCCTTTGGCGGCCACGGAAAAATTGCCTCGCAGTTCAAGGGACTGGTCGGGATCGCCATCGACAAAGCGAACCGGGTTTTCACCGTGGAGCTGTATCCGACCGGCAAGGTGCAGATATTCCGTTACATCACGCAGGCGGAGGCGCAAGCCGAGTTTGAGCGCCGCCAGGCGGAACGGGAAAAGAAAGCGGCTGGTCGATCGGAGGACAAGCCGGCGGAGGCGCCGGTGCAGGCAACGGCTGCGCCAGAGAAGCCGGCAGCCAAGGAGCCGCAATGAGTTTGGAGGCTTTAGGCCGACAAGCGGAGATCAGCAGTTCATCTCCGGTAGTAGAAGCAATTAATCGCAACACAAATTAAATGGAGGAATATCGCAATGAAGAAAGTAATGTTAGTTTTGCTGGCTGTGATCTTCGCCGCGAGCCTGGCCGCAGCGCAGCTCAACAGCTCCTACTCGTCGTCCGTTGACGTTCTAGGCGCGCACAAGAACCATGGGCGCGGCTGCACGGGCTGTCACATTCCCCACAGCGGCCCTGCCGGCAACGGTGGCGTCGACCAAACCAACTTCAACGGCAACAAGGCCCTATGGGGCGAGGCTCCCGGAGCACTGGCGGGCGCAACCCTCAACTTCGGCGACGCCGGCGGCTGGGCTGAGACTCTGCCCTCCACCGACCAGGCCACAACCCCGGACCTGAGCGGCCTGCTGCTCTGTCTGACCTGTCATGACGGCAACCTGGCGAAGGGCGCCATGATGACCGGCATCGTGGACTGGGCGGCTGAAGGTCTGAACCCGGCCCTCTTGGGCTATAAATCGGCCAACGTTCCCACCTGGCTGGGCAATGATGGCAGCACCACTGGCGTCGGCAATTACCAAAACGACCACCCGGTGGGCCTGAACGCCGCGATCGGCTGCGGTGGATACAGCTGGGATTGCACCATTGCTGCTAACGGCCATATCATCCCTGGCCCGCTGCAGACCGCGTTCATCGCTAACTACGGCTTCACGGTAAGCCCCTCTTATTACAACAACCAGCCGGTGGTAATGTGCACGACCTGCCACAACCAGCACGTCATGACCGTGTACAAGGGCACGATTGCCGGAGTGGCTGGCTACTACCAGACGCAGTTTGGCATTCGTGGTTACTACAACCCGACCAACCCGACAGGTAACTCGGTCGCGCAGTTCTGCCGCAATTGTCATGGCGGCGAGGCGAACGAAATGAACAATACAATGCACATTCCGACCACGTAGTTCTTTTTCCCGGGGAGGACTTCGGTCCTCCCCTAATTTTTCAGGGCGCCGGTTCAGGGTGCCTGATGAACGAATAGGAATCCTTTGAAAGAAATTCCGATGAAAAGATTGTCAAAACGCGCGAGGCTGGCGATGGTAGTTCGGCTGTCAGTGGCCCTGGTTTCGGCGCTCCTGGCCGGTCCTCTTCCGGCACAAGTTGCTTCGCACGCTCCGACGGCGCTGGCCACGCAACCAACCCCGAACGCATTCGCGCAAAGCCCCGCCCCGATCGTGACGGGCAAGCCGGTGGCACGGGTGAACGGAGTCGCCGTAACCGACCGCGACCTGTTGCGCGAAATGTACACCATCTTCCCGTATGCGCGCCAGCACAGTGGTTTTCCCAAAAGCATGGAAGCCGATATCCGCAAGGGCGCGCTCGAAATGGTCGTCTTCGAGGAACTGGTCTACCAGCAGGCGCAACGGCAAAAAACAACCGTGCCGGACGACCAGGTGAACCGCGCGCTGTTTGAGTTTAAGAAAAAGTTTCAGTCCCGGGCGGAGTATCAGAACTACTTGCAGACGGAAGCTTCCGGTTCGGAACGGGTGGTCAAAGATAGGATTCGGCGCTCGCTGGTGATTGACGCCTACTTGAAAGCCGAAGTGAAAGATAAGTCGGTGGTCTCCATCTCCGAGGCCCGCGAGTATTACGAGAAACACCCGGAAAAGTTCGCCTACAAGGAAAGTTTCCTGTTCCAGTCCATTTCGATTATGCCGCCTGAAACCGCTACCCCAGAGGTCATGCAGGAGGCGCGGAGGCGCGCCGAGGACGCTTTGCGCCAAGCCAAGGCCACCAAGAGTTATCGGGATTTCGGCTTGCTGGCGGAGAAGATTTCGGAAGACGATTTTCGCGTGAATATGGGCGACCACAAGGCGGTGGAGCGCGAACAGCTTCCCCCTGACGTTGTCAAGGCCGCCCTGGCCATGAAGCCGGGTGAAGTCAGCGATCTTATCCCGCTGGGCAAGACCTTCACCTTCTTCCGCCTGAACGACCATGTTCCGGCCGGGAAGCGGAAGTTTGACGAGGTGAAAGACAAACTGCGGACGGATCTGCAAAAGGAAAAGGAAGACCGGTTGCGCACCGCGGTAGACGCGAAGTTACACAAGAACGCCAAAGTGGAAGAGCTTTAGCAAGCTGTCGGAACAACGGGGGCGCGGCTTTACCGGCTGCGGAACAACGGGGCTCCATATCAGGGCATCTCTTTAGCGATGCCGTAAGGTCTTCGAAGTCAGGCGCCCCTGTAGGGGCTGGGCTTCGACATCCTATTTTTTCGCAACCTCTTAGGGAGCAGTTATGCGGGGTCGCACGACAGCGGTTCGCCTGGTGTTGATGGGACTGCTGCTGCCGGTGCTCCCGGCGGCGGCGCAGTACCAGTTCGGCGACACGCAGTTCTCGAAGCTCAACGGCATACTCGGGGCCGGCTACTCCGGAGCTTTTGGCAACGAAGAGACCTCGAGTCACACCCTTGGATTGAACGGCAGCGCCTCGCTGGCCGGTTTCTATTACAACCCTAACTTCCTCAGCTTCAGCTTGACGCCCTACTATGACGAGAACCGGGCCAACTCAGACTACCGCTCGGTGGATAACTCTTCGGGTGTCGCTTTTTCCAGCGCTGTCTTTACCGGCAGCCATTTTCCTGGAGCGGTGAGCTACACTCGGGATTACAACAGCAGCGGCACTTTTGCCATTCCGGGCACGCCCAATCTTACCACGCATGGCAACGCCCAGAACCTGGGTGTAAGTTGGGGCGTAAACCTTCCGGACCTTCCCACTCTGTCCACCTTTTACAACCGTTCCAGCAGTTCAGCCTCGTTGTACGGTACCGACGCTACCACTGACTCCGCGAGCCAGATTTTTGGGTTGCGCTCGCTCTACAATCTAGATGGCTTCCAGCTCAATGCCACCTACAACCATGCTGGGAGTCACTCGGAGTTGCCGGCGTTTCTGCAAACTCAGGCAGAGAGCTCCAGTTCGACGAGCGACGGTTACTCATTTGGCGTCTCTCACCGGCTGCCCTTCAATGGAGGCGCATCAGCCGGCTACAACCACTCGGACTTCAACGCAGAGTCTTCGGGTTACAACGAGAGCGGTTCGGTGAACAACGCTTTCGGAACGGTGACCCTTAATCCCACTGTCAAACTCGGGCTGATTGGGAACGTGAATTACGTTGACAATCTCGCGGCGAACCTGACCGAGACGTTGGTCAATTCCGGAGTTCAGGGTCAATTCTTCAACTCGTCCGGTTCTCATTCGCTGGACATGAATGCCATGGCTACTTACAAGTTGCCCGCCAATGTCTCGGTCGATGGCGTGGTCGGCCGGCGGGACCAGTCATTTCTTGGCCAGACTTACGCTTCCACGATGTTTGGTGGAGGGGTTACGACCTCCGGCACCTTCCTCGGGGGAATGGCTTCGGGCGTGTTCCGGCTGGTAGACTACAGATCGAGTGGCGTGGCAGGGAGTCCAAACACCAGCGCGCTTTCTTTGATTGCCAGCGGCAATTATTCGCGCGATTTCGGGCGGTCGCGCTTCACGGGCAACCTCAGTTACTCTCAAAACCAGCAAACCCTGCTCATCAGCTATCTGACCTCTTTCTATAGTTACGGGGCTGCCGTTTACCGCCCATTCTGGAAGCTGCGCTGGACCGGTGCCTTCACAGGCACCCACAGCGGATTCGTGCAGCAGGCGGGCAGTTCGAACAATTCGCAAAGCTTCTCGACCGGCTTGGGTTCGCGCCACCTAACGTTTGGCGCAGGCTATTCAAACTCGACCGGGATTGGCGTCCTGACTCCAACGGGGGTTGCGCCGCCGCCCGTGCCGATTCCGGGACAACAGATCCTGTTCGGGGGCAAAACCTACAATTTCACGGTGGGCAGCTCGCCGATACGGCGCCTGACCCTCTCGGGGTCCTACTCGGACTCGCACGGCAACACGACCTCGTCTACCCTCGCTTCTTCCTACCAAACCAAGAGCCTGAACGCGCTGGTACAATATCATTTCCGGCAAATGGGGTTCACCGCTGGCTACAACCGGCTGCAGCAAGGATTCGGCCAAACCGGGGTGAAGCCGTTCGATGGAACGACCTTCTATGTGGGTGTGAACCGATGGTTCGACTTCTTCTAAAGCGAACATGCCGAGGAAGTTCGGGGACCATCGGAAGACGGCTTTCTTTTTTTCTGGTTCTTCTGCTGGCATCTCCCGCCTGGCCTCGCTCGAAAGAAACGCCCGCGCCGCTAGTTGGACCCGAACTGCGGATGGATGGCGGACGCAGACTTACCTACGAGGGCAGCTTCAGCTCCGAACGCGAATTGCAAGCCAAGCGCGGCTTCTGGAAGAAGGTGCTGGACGTGGTGGTGGGCGCGCCCGATTACCGCCGCCTGCTGCGCCCGTACAGCATTGCCGCGGATTCCCGCGGGCGCGTCATCGTAACCGATCCGGGAGCCGCCGGCATTCACATCTTCGACTTCCGCGAGAAGAAGTACAAATTTCTCTACCGCTGGGACAGGGATAAAGACCCGCTGCTGACACCGCAGTGTATCGCCGTGGATGCGCAAGACAACTTTTACGTGACCGACTCGGTCTCGGGCAAGATCTTCGTCTTCGACGCCAGCGGAAAGTTTCGCCACGTGCTCGGCAGCGTCAAAGGCGGGGAAGGTTACTTCAAGCGGCCTACGGGAATCGCGGTGGATTCCGCCGCGAAGCGGATTTACGTCACCGACACTTTGCGCGATAAGGTGTTCATTCTCGACCTGCAAGGCACCGTGCTGACCAGTTTCGGAAAACGCGGCACGGGTTCGGGAGAATTCAATCTGCCCACCGAAGTTCACCTGCAGGGTGACAGCATCGCGGTCGTGGACACGATGAACTTCCGGGTGGAGGTCTTCGACCGCGCCGGTGCCTACCGCTTCAGCGTTGGCACCATGGGAGACGGACTGGGACTGACATTCCGCCCCAAGGGCGTCTCTTTCGATTCCGAGGGGAACCTCTACGTGGTCGAGGGTTTCGCGAACATGGTGCAGGTGTTCAATCACGAGGGCCAGCTTCTCTATTACTTCGGCGAGCGCGGATCGGGCGCGGGGCAGTTTCAGTTGCCTGCCGGGATGTTTATTGATCACGACGACCGCATTTTCGTAGTGGATTCTTTCAACCGCCGCATCCAGATTTTCCATTACTACGGGTTGCCCAAACAGGCGGCCTTGGGAAAGCCATGAAGTTGAGATTGCTCATCGCCGGTGGGTTGATCTTGGCGGGGAGCAGTGTGCTCGCCCAATTCACCGGCGACGTGCTGGGCCAGCACCAACTCACGGTGAACAGCGGTTCGCCCGTCACTGGAGTGGCAGGAACCGGTTGCCTGTACTGCCACGCCCCCCACTCGGGATATGCCCCTGGAACTGCGCTCTGGAACCAGAAACTAACCAACACGACATACGTGCCGTACGCCAGTTCCACGTATCACCAGAAGGGGAATCCGAATCCGTTGCTGGGCTCGGACAGCACGCTTTGCCTGAGTTGCCATGACGGAACCATAGCCGTGGGTCAGACCATCGCCTACGGCCCCATGATCATGAACGGCACCATGAATGGCACCGACTTAGTGGGTGCGGCCGACGTGAATAACCAGCACCCGTTGCAACCGCAGCATCCCTTCAGCCTCGTGCTGCCGCTGCAGGATTCCCTGGATTTGATCTCAACCCTGGTAACTCAGGGGAAGACCAGCGATCCCACCGTGAATCTCATCAAGGGCAACGTAGAGTGCACCAGTTGTCACAATCCCCATGTGCAGAACAAAGACCAGGTGTCCACAACTTTTCTGGTTCGTGACGCTTCGAAAGGCCAGGTATGCCTGGCTTGCCATGACCCGACCCGCACCGTATCGGGTCAGGTTGGCCCGGGACAGTGGCAGAAGAATCCGCTTATGCTCTGGGCGACCAGCAAGCACGCGCTGGCTGCGAATCAAGTGGCATCGAACGCCAATGTCGGGGACTACACAACCGTCGCCCAAAACGCGTGTATCTCCTGTCACATGCCGCACAACGCTCCGGGACCTACGCGCTTGACGCGAGCCCCGAATGAACTGGATTGCGTGAACTGTCACAGCGGAGGCGCCAATATCTCTCCTGCCGCCCCGAATGTGTTCGCCGAATACACTAAGGCGGGAAACGTTGGTCATCCTTTCCCGCAGGGCACGAACAACCACGATGCGGCCGAGGATCTGATCGGACAAAACGTTGTCCTCAACAACAATCGGCACGCGACTTGCGTAGACTGCCATAACGCCCACTCGTCGTTCCAGGTCGCTTCGTTTACGAATCTGCTGCCCCCGTCGATTCGCGTGTCGCAATCCGGAATTGCCGGCGTCAGCGCCGACGGGACGACCATCGTGAATCCGGCGGTAAACCAGTACGAAAACTGCCTGCGTTGCCACGGGAATAGCAGCGGAAAAGTCGTGAATCCTGTTTTCGGATACTTGCCGGTGCGAGCGGTTGCGCCCGGCGATGCCCTCAATTTAATTCCGCAGTTCGCCTCGACCGCGACCTCGGCGCACCCGGTCATGTATCCCAGCAGCGCCTCGGCATTACCTCAACCGACGCTGCGGACTAATATGTTGTACTTCGACGGCACCACCAACGGACGCGCCATTGGATCACAGATATTCTGTACGGACTGCCATAACAACGACGACGGTCGCGAGTCCGGCGGAAGCAGTCCGAACGGCCCGCATGGCTCAAAGAACAGTCACATCCTCGAGCGAGCGTATCCCTTCGCGGAGGCTCCCGCTCCCGGCCAGCCAATCCCGAGTCAATACTTGTACCCCAATCCAATCCTGGATCCGGGACCCACCGGGACCTACGCCCTCTGTGCCAAGTGCCACAACTTGAACAATCTGTCCCTAAGTTGGGCCGGCCACACTAATCACGTTGTCACCGACGGCTTTTCCTGCTCCGTTTGTCACACTGCCCATGGCATGGGATCGACGTCCGCGACCATTTCCGGCGAGCGCCTGGTGAATTTCGATGTCAACGTCGTCGCGCCAAACGGGACAACTCCAATCACGTATTCCTACAACGGTGGCAGCGACTCCTGCACCCTCACGTGTCACGGAACAGCCCACAACGCAGCCATGGCCACGGTCAAGCGTGGAGGGAGAAGACCCAGGTAGTCGAAGTCCGTCCTGCGGTAGGCAGGCAATGTAAAGCCGGCTTGTAGGTCAATTTGCGAAACTCTAACCACAAAGGACACGAAGTCACACAGCGGAAGTCCCCGCGCCTGGAATCCTTAGTGCCACTTCGTATCCCTGGTGGTTCATTGGTTTCTGGGCGCCGAAATCCGCTGGACACGGCGGGAGTACGGATCGCCGTGCTGCTTGGACTTTTTACCGTCGCCGCACTGTATCAAGCCAGTCATCTAAGTGCGTTGACTGATCCCGACATCTGGTGGCACCTGCGTACGGGGACGTGGATACTGCAGAACCACGCGACTCCCCATGACGGTCTATTCTCGCAATCGGCGTCCCTGCCTTGGGTTGACCCTAACTGGGGTTTTGACCTTCTGGTGGCAACCTCATTCAAAGTCTTCGGGCTGCGCGGTTTGCCGGTCTTGTTGATGGCACTGCAGACCATGATCGCGGCGGTTCTTTTTCTGCTGGCGGGCGACAGGCAGAAGAATTTCTGGCAGGCTGCCCTTCTTGCCGCCGTGGCTCAGTATTGTATTTCCGGCCTTAAGCCAAGTCCGGCCCTCGTCTCCATTTTGTTCTTTGCCCTGGAACTAACTCTGCTGCTCGACGCCAGCCGCTCCCGCCAGATACGAACACTGTTTTGGATGCCGCTTCTTTTCATTGTCTGGGTCAACCTTGACCGCCAGTTTGTTTACGGACTGCTGGCACTCCTCCTGTTCTATGGCGCGATTGTCGCAGATCACTTGGGGCGGAGATTCGGAAGACCTGTTATTGACAATCCTTGGATTGACAACCATGGTCCCCATCTTCCCCTCGGAGTAACTACAGCCGTTCTCAGCGCGTGCTTGCTCGCCACCCTGGCTTCGCCCTACACTTACCACCTTCACGAACTGATATGGCAGGGTGCTACCAACACCGCAGCCGACCACTACCTCCCGGAGTTCCACAGTATGCGCTTTCGCCAGCCTCAGGATTATCTGCTGATGTTGCTGGTGATGACCTCTTGTCTCGCGCTTGGCCGCCGCCGCTCGCGCGACCTTTTCCAGATATCCCTGTTAGTCGTTTGCGCGGCTATCTCCTTCCGATTACAACGCGACACATGGCTGGTTACTCTTGTTGCCGCCGGTATCATCGGGAGAGCGTCCCCCACAGACGCACAGGAAGAACAGCCGGCCTGGCGCTGGGAAAGGCTGCTGACGACTGCACTGGTTCTAGTCACACTGGCCGCCGGTACACTGCGCCTTCCAACGCGAAACGCAGCGCTGATGGCTAAGGTGGGAGCGACCTTCCCGGCGCGCGCCAGCGACTACCTACGCCAGAACCGCCTTCCTCAGCCTCTATTCAACAGCTATTACTGGGGCGGCTTTCTGACGTGGTACTTGCCCGAATATCCCGTGGTCATTGACGGCCGCATGGACCTCTACGGCGAGGCCAATAACCTGCCCTACTTCAAGCTGACCGAAGCAGAGATTCCTCTGGAGTCTCACCCGGGTTTCGCGCAGGCGCAGACCTTCCTGCTGGAAACGAAATCACCGATTGCAGAAGCGCTGGCCACGCTTCCTGGCTTTCGGGTAGCCTACCGCGATGATCTGGCCTGTGTGCTGGTGAGGAGTAATTAGGTGGCCCTGAAACCTGGAGCACGAGGCTGTCCTGCAAGGATCCTATGAACGAAGACAACACCGGCATTTCCACTGGGGTCGAGAATCCTGCGGTAGCGGCGCAGGTCTCCTGGTGGCGGATCGCCGATTTCGGCGTGCTCGGCCTGTGGATCGTGACGGTCGGACTCACGATTCAGTATCACGAAAAATGGGCGGACGAGGCGCAAGCCTGGCTGTTAGCCCGCGACCTTGATCTCCGCACGCTGTGGTTCCACGAACTGCGATACGAGGGCACTCCTGGGCTCTGGCACACCATCCTCTGGTTGGCACAACGCGTTTTTCACGCACCCTACGGCTCGATCAGCTACATCGGGATGGCATTCGCGACGGCCGGGGTGGCCCTCGTCCTATTCAAAGCTCCCTTTCCCAGGCCGCTTCGATGGCTGCTCGTGTTCAGCTACTTTATGGTTTACCAGTACGCCGTGATCGCCCGCCCTTACACGCTCGTAGCGCTGCTGGCATTTGCGGCCGCCATCCTGTTCAAGGACATCCGGCATCCAGAAAGAATAACTGCGGTACTGGTGCTACTCGCTAACGTCAGTCTTCACGGGACCATCATCGCGGGCTGCCTCGGGCTGGCTTATCTGATCGACGGGATCAAATCCTGGTCTTCTCTCGAAGAGCGGGTGCGGCGACGGTACGTGCTGTGCATCGTCACGATGGCGCTCACGTTTCTGTTCCTGTTCGTGATCATGAAGCCAACGCCCGACATCGAGGTATTTGCGGTCAAGAAGGACCCTGCAAAGTACCACATCATCGAGGCGTCAAAGTTAGCCAAGGTGGAGTCAATACTTTCGGGTGCGTTCCTTGATTACTCTTTGCCCTCTGGCATTTTCTACCTGCTCGCTGGAATCTGGTGTTATACGCGCCGGAGGCTATTGACCTTCGCCCTTCCGACCGCACTGCTCATTTTTCTGTACACCCTTGTGCATGGTGCCGGGCATCATCACGGCACCCTGTTTGTTGCGGCGATCATGGGACTCTGGATTGCCTGGCCCACGGAAGAAGAACAGACAAGCTTTACCATCGGTGAGCGCCGGGCCACGCAGGGCATGATTGCGCTGCTCGTATGCCTGTTCGGCTTTAACATCTGGGATGCTGCGGTGGCCATTCGAAATGACTACCTCTACACCTATAGTGGTGCGGAGGACGCAGCTAACTACCTGAAGTCGGTAAAAGCCATCGGCAAGCCGATCTTTGGCTATATGTATGGCGTAGCCGGAGTGCAGGCCTATTTCGACCACAACATCCTGTCCAACATGTCAACAACGTACTACCACCACGGCGAGCCGCTGGAGGGGCGCATCCTCGACTGGGAACAAATCAGTGCCGTAAGTCCGGAGTATCTGATCATCCACTCCCTGGACCCGGACGTTGATTACCGCATAGTGAACACGCTATTGAACTCACAGGGCTACAAGCTGGCACATCTCTCTGACGGTTATCTGTTCTATAAGCAATCTGTCTACGAACGGCAGGCGTATTTGATATACCGGCGAGTCGCTCCCTGACGATGCCAGTGTCCCAGCGGGACACGACGCTAACGTCTCACGAAAATCGTCGCGAGTTCATCCTCGTAGATCCTCTGGAAATTTGGGTCGAGATTCAATGAATAGACCAGGCCGTCGGTCTTGCGCAGAAAGATCAGGTTCGATTCGTTCAGGGATGGGTCGGTTTTATAGGAAAGGTCGCCACTCTGGGTCCGGTAGAAGCGCTCGTCCATTTCGTCGCCGTAGAGATCATTGCGTCCATCAATGGCGACCGTGTATTGCGGCATGTACCACATCAAAAACCCGCCCCAGTCGAAGGTGTTATACAGCGGTCCGGGTTGAGGATTTCGGCGGAGGAAGTTAACGGCCTTCACCGGAAATGTGCCGGTAATGGCACGGTCGAGACCGCGGTTGGTGAACTCGGCCTCACGGGCAAATAGCACCATCGCCAAGGCAGCCATGGCAAATACGCCAACCAATTCGACCGGCGTCTCCTGCACCTCGCGATCAGGATCCTCACCCGGCGCATCAGCCAGGCACGCCGCCGCCGGGATGCAGAGAAACCAGGCATCGCGCATCGTACGAAACGCCACCACGCTGCCAATCACCAGCAGGGCAAGTTTGAACAGATTGATCCTTCTTTGCCATCCGACCATGTAGAACGCCGCGCTCGCCAGCAATAACTCCACATAATTACTGTAGGCGCGAAAACTCAACGCTTGCAGTTCGACGATCATGGAGTAGGCAACTTTCGCGCGCGAATAGTTGGCGATAACTCCATACAAATGGTAGGAATTCGGCCCGGCCAGAGTAGCCGTCACGCACGCTCCGAAGACCGCCGCCAGAGCCCCGGCCGGCAGGGTGGGCGGCGCCAGAATGGCGATTTCCATCCCCAGGCGAACGGCTACGCGCTGCACGAGGTTGACGCCGAGTAACAGGCCGACGAGGAATAACCCATAGATGAACTGAATATGAAGGTTGGCCCAGCAGAGAAAGATCGCGGGTAACCAATAGAGCGTCCGCACCTCTCCACTGCGCTGCGCCTTCAGAATCAGGGCGAGCGTTACGGTGAACAGCACGATGGATAGGAATCCCGGCCGGGGCATCATGTCGAAAAGAAACGCGGAGCACGTAACCGCCGCCAGCAGCCAACTGATCCAAAACCGGCCGGAAAGCCGCCGCGTCATCCAGTACACGCCAAACGCAACCGCGACGGTGAGCAGCGTCCCAAACACCCCGACGCCCAACAATCCGAACCAGGCAAAGGCGCGCGAGAGCATCACTTCATAGCCCCAGCTGTAAGCTACCCAGGGACGGTCGGCAGCAGTTCGAGATAGGATGCCAGTGTGCGGAACCGCGAAGTGCTGGACGATCCAGTCGCCTACTTTGAGATGCCACCAGATGTCAAGGTCGAGAACCGAGAATTTAAGCTGAAAGGATCTCCATGCCACGCCCGCCAGCAACATGACCAGGGCAAACAGCTGAAGCACCCGCAAGCGCAACAGTCCGCGCAACTCCTGGGCCGTGCTCATGGCTTTCGATTCCCCTGGACCTTTGATGGCGTTGTTCCGCGGCGCATAGCACGACGCGAGGTGACCGGAATCTTACGATAGGACCGCGCCAGACGCTACTGCGGCAAAGGCTTTGCCGGGGTCCCGGGTTTGATTCCTGCGTGTTCCTTGACCTGCGCCATCAGCGCCAACACTTTTTCCTTGCCTTGATAGTTCGGATTTGTGTCCAGCAACTTCTGCCAGGTGGCCAGGGCGCCGGCGCTGTCCATCTTCCCCTGCCATTGGACAATGCCCAAATTGAAGAGCGTGTTCCCGTTGTTCGGCTCGTAGCCGAGCGCTTTCTTGAATTCTGCGATCGCCGTATCGGCGTTGCCCGTATACCAGTACGCCGTGGCCATATCCGTGCGGAGATTGGCGTTGGCCGGTTGCACCTTCACGGCGCGCTCGTAATATTCAATCGCGGTGGGATACTGCTGGGCGTCATAGTAGAGGTTGCCGATGTTGGCGAGCAAGTCCCCGTTGTTCGGGTCAGATTTGAGCCGTTCGACCAGCGGCGCCGCCTGCGTATCGGCCATCTCCTTCAGTCGAGCGGGGGACGGCATTGCGGACGCGGGGCTTGCTCCCATCTCCGCCGGCGCGGATGCATTGGCAGTCTCGGCGGTTCCGCTCACGGCGGCGGGCTGCGATCCGTGCATCAACCAACCACCAGCGATACCAACCAGCAAGCAGATGACCGCCAGGGTATAGGCCTGCATGCTCGTCCACTCGGTTGAACTAGTCTGACTTGTCTGGTTCATTGCTTCATCCTCTTCCAATCTCCAAGCCAATTGCAGCCCCGGCTATTGGGCTTTCGTGTCGGTCAACGCGCCTATCCCTGCCGGTTCGCCCTTGGCGCCGTTCGTACCAGATCGCTTGGCTTCCTCAATCAGTTTCTGGACGTTGGCTTTCCGGCTGGCACTCAGCTGGGGGTTCGATTTCAGGAGTTCGTGCCAAGCCGTCAGCGCTCCCGCGGCATCCTGCTTTCCCTGCCATTTCATGATGCCTATGTTGAACAGCGAATTCGCATCCTTCGGGTCGTAGCGCAGCGCCTGATTGAGCTGTTCGATCGCTTGATCGACATCGCCGTTATAATACAGGCAGGAAGCGTATTCGGAGCGAGCTGTGACGTTCTTCGGATCAATTTTCAAGGCCTTGTCGAAGTACTCGCCGGCTTCCTGGAATTGGTGCGTCGCTTTGTAGATGGCCCCTACCTGGATCAGGAGCGCGCTGTTGTTCGGATCGCTCTTCAGCTTTTCGCGCAGCGGCTCTGCCTTTTTCTCGGCCATGTGCTTCATCTGCTCTAGAGTTGGCATTCCGCCCCCATGTCCGGCCATTCCTCCCGCCGTACCGCTGGAGTGCTGCGTGTCCGAGATTGCGGGCGCAGGGGACGCCGACCCCCGGAACAGGTATCCGATCGCTAACCCTACGACCAGGCAGACGGCCGCCATCGTGTAAACCTGCTTGTTCTGCCAAGTCACAGTAGATCGCTGATCGAGTGCTTCGTTGGGCATGTTTCTAGGACTCCCGGAACTCAAGTTGCGCAGGCCGAGGTGAAAGTGCCATCTCGAGAACTGATTGCGCCGCCATTCGTTACCGGTAAGACTAAGGGCCCAGAGCGCTTGCGGCAGCACCCGTCATCACAGCAGACTGTGATACAAGTCACACGCAAGCGGCTCTGGCCAAGCTGCTCTCTCGCAGAGTACTCACAACAAGAATATCCGGCCGAACCGCCATCATAATTGGAGGTGGCCCAGCTGGCTTGACCGCCGCCTATGAGGTGCTAACGCGAGCGGGGATTCGGCCCGTGGTGTTGGAGCGTTCGAACTACATGAGACTTGCGTGTAGTGCGTGGGGAACCCGTTGAAGTAGAGACGGCTCTTGGCCTGTCTTGCTACCCGTGTCCTCCCCCGAGCTCGCGCACGATGCTGCCGACAAATGCTTTGGCGTCGCCAAACAGCATCAGGGTGTTATCGAGATAGTAGAGCGGGTTATCAATGCCCGCGAAGCCCGGATTCATGCTGCGCTTGATGACCATCACGGTATGGGCTTTGTCCACGT
>OCZT010002974.1_pt1 | contig 17451 bp, 14 predicted proteins | sample 1539031 | NCBI WGS metagenome assembly OCZT01 (sample SAMEA3539308, study PRJEB22396) | soil metagenome | biome: tundra; feature: field; material: soil | place: USA | collected 2010-05 | depth 0.15 m | reverse complement strand
GACTGGAGGGCAGACGGGGGCGCTTCCGATCCCCTCCAGTTTTGACATCATCCAATTCATTTCGACACCTCATCAGGAGGGCGCTTGCGCGCGCCTCCCTGACCCTTACCTGACAGGGTCATTGCCCTGCCTTTTCCTTAACGCTCACCACAATGGCTCTTAACCAATGCAGCTCAAGGTGGTTTGAAGCCTGCTCCTGCAAGCCGACTTCGGGGGGCCTCCCCCCATCTCTTGTGCAGCCTCGTGGCGCACTTACGTATTGAAAGAGAGTAAAGCTAAAGTTCATCTGGTCTATTTGTCTATTGTCATTATGTTATGTTTAGTAGTTTTTTTAGACCGTCTAATGCTTTTTAACTACTTACTCTTCTTTTGCATACACTGGAATCAAGAAAACCCCAATTTTCTTAAGTGTTGTTTGGAGGTCGGACTCATGTCTGTGTAAGTCCTGTGTCCTCTTGCCCCGGAATCCGCATACACCAATGACTACGTGATGCAATGTCGCTGCGAGTACACACTGCCCAATGAAGCGTTGGAACTCGCTGTTCGGCCCCTTGCCAGCTGAAAACGACAACCATTTGACTTCAATGGCCAAGGTGTTTTTATTTTGGTCAATTGCGACTAGATCGAAGTTGTTCTGCGTACCGAAAGCATCTATAATAGACCATTTCTTACTGGCTGCCCAACAATTTGGACAACCTTTTACCCTATATGAAAAATTGGTCACTCCCGCATCACAACCACCCTGACATTTTTTTTCTTGCTTCTCTGGATGAACAAACACGCGAATTTCAGGGTTCTTTTTAGATAGTTCCCACGCTGGCTCTATAACATGCTGTCTCTCGAATGCAGCCTCATTCTCAAGACTAGCGCAGGGAATTTGTTTTTCAATTTGCCCGACAAGCGCTATGGCGAAACTATGAATGTCCATGAAATGCTCCAATCTAATACTTTAGTTTATACTACCAATCACTGTAATCACTAATATCAACTTGCTCTTTTGTTTGCGTATCTATAACAGTAATTGCTAACCCAATCGAACTTGGCGAAAATTTATAAATGTATCGAGATGTAAATTCATCTTTTGCATTCCAATTCTTCCATTATTGCAGAGCTAGATATTCCTTCTCCGTTACGATAAATCCCTTCTTTTGATTGCGGACAATTACCGATGCATCTACTTGAAGAATTTCCACCGTATCTTCAAATAATGCCCTCTCATTCGCTACTTCATGCTCAACGCCAACAATGAATGTCGGTAGTATAACTTGAAGTGAATAGGTGCAAGCATGAGCACTGGTGGCTCCATAATATGGCCGGATAATACCTTTCTCATGCATTTCCTGCATCCTGAGTTGTCGAGTATCACCAATCGGAAAGCGACCATGAAAATTTCCTGTCTTTATCTGTTCATCAAAAACCATCTTATCCAAAGCAGCTTGCCAATCATCAATCTGTTTATTGATTGTATCTGAAAAAGAAAAACATAAGAAATATTTGGACTCAGAGGATTTTTCATTGATTTTATAAATAGTTGTCATAACCTAAACACCGTGATATTTTGTAAAGTCACCACTGACTTTATTTTGATTTATCACCATTTACATTTGAAATCTACAACGAAAACCAAAGATTGCAACTTACTGACTACAGGAAGAAAGAGATAAAAAAAATATTGTTTGTTTCATCTACTAACAAACAACTTTGAAAAGTCTTGACGCTGTGAATTACGGTTTGAAAGGTGCAACAGTTTGATAAGCTACCCGGCAGCTTGGTGCACCGGCCTTAAAAACTAATTAGCTCCGGATAAATTTCGCACGCCGTTCGCCGCAAAAAGCGTAGCCGGGTCATGCTTAATTAAAAAGTTAGAACGATTTGCTGATAATTTTTTTATTGAAACAGACTTAATTTGCTCCTATGATTTGCAAATTATAATCTATTTGTAATATCATTTCCAATTTGTAATGTTGTATTTTTTCCGCCGCGGTCCGGTGTTCGTATATTACCGTCCGACAGGTGGCTCTGGACTGCCTTTTTTATCTTCGCCGCGCTTTCAGTTTCTCCTAAAAATTCTAACATCATACCGGCACTTAGGATGGCTGCAATGGGATTGGCCTTACCCTGTCCGGCAATGTCGGGCGCGGAGCCATGCACCGGCTCAAACATTGCCGGAAATTTACGTGAAGGGTTGATGTTTGCACTTCCTGCGAAACCCATACCGCCCACAATAATAGCCGCGATATCCGTGAGTATATCTCCAAACAGATTAGAAGCAACAACAACATCGAACATCTGCGGTGTGCGTATAAAGTTCATGGCCGCCGCGTCTACAAGCATGGAACTGTATTTTACATCAGGATAGCCCTTTGCAATCTCTGATACCACCATGTCCCAGAAGACCATACTGTACTTCAACGCATTGGATTTTGTAATACTGGTAACGTGTTTTCGTTTACGCTTCCGGGCGGTTTCAAAAGCGTATCTGATGATGCGTTCAGTTCCCATTCGCGTAAAATAATTAATCTGCATGGCAACCTCATTCGGGGTGCCTGCGTAGTGGCGTCCGCCGAGGTCGCTGTATTCACCCTCGGTGTTTTCCCTGATAACCACCATGTCAATCTCGAAAGGCATTACGTTTTTAAGTGGGCAATCTACACCTTCGTAAAGCAGCGCTGGCCGTATATTCACATACTGGTCAAAGCCCTTGCGCATCCCTAGCAGAGGTTCAATTGATATGTGATCCGGAGCCTTAGCGGCATCCCCAAGTGCGCCTAAGAGTATAGCGTTAAATGGGTTGAGCCTGTCAAGGTAATCTTCAGGTGCGCACCTGCCTGTTTTTTTATAAAGTCCGGTACTCCAGTCAAAAAGCGTGAATTCAAGTTCCACCGGAAGATGTTCCAGAACCTTTCTGGCCTCGGTAATAACCTCAGGGCCAACGCCGTCACCCGGATATAAAGCAATTTTATATGGCATTCGTTTTCCTTTCTTTGATTGTTTAATTTGGTATATTAAAATCAATTAATTTTTGAATTTAATATGTTCAATTTACTTCACTAAAAAACCATTTTGAAATATTTTTATTTTCTTTTATAATTGTGCCAAAACTTTCTCTATCAAACCAAGCCTCTAAAGTAGAAATCAGCCGGAGCGTAGCGATCGGCTGATTTGTATTGTTATAATTTATGGTTATAATTTGGTTACGTTATATCTATAAAAGTTAGTTTTTTTATTTTATCTACTTTACCTAAAGCTATTCAAAGAGTAACGTTTGAGTTAACGTGTGCCGCAAGGTGTCCCATTGAACGAATTGTTAGCCCTGTAGCGCATTCGCATCCGCAGCTACAACCTGAGCGTCTTGGGTTGATTGCAGACTCGAAACACCGATAGCTCCAACAAAATGGCCACTAAGCAACAAAGGACGACCGTCTTCAAGCGCGCAGAGGTTACCCATGAATAAAAGATGCAGGCCATTGCCACCACTGGCGACAGCTTCGCTGAGAATTTTTAATCAGTTCAGGAAGTGACCTTACTGACAGAACTTCACTCTAAACATCCTAATCGGGGACTTCCTATCAAATTTTTGCGTTTATATCTTTTACCGTCATCTGAGGCCGCTTCACGCCTTACTTTTTTCATCCGCAGATGGGGACACCTATCGTCCCGGTAGTGTCACCCCGACGATTCTTAAGTGAGTTACATCCCCGTTTGCGTAATTTTTTCTTCTGAATCTTGCCCGTGGAATTATTCGGCAACTATTTCATGAAAGCAATTGTTTTCGGCACTTTGAAACACGGCAGCGTCTTTAGACAGACGAACCAACCAATAGACCCCCAGCCGACACGCCATCATTTTTTCTTTTTCTCAATAAATGCCTGCATTCCTTCTTTTTGATCTTTAGTCGAAAAACAAAGAGCAAAACAGTTTATTTCAAACAGAGACGCTGTTTCCAGATCCGTTTCCGTCCCCCTATTCATGGCGGATTTAACCATTTTTGCGGCAAATGCGCCTCGCTTCACAATCGTATTGGCAATAGCATAGGTTTCTGCAACCAAGGTTTCGGGCGGGAAGACATGATTGACTAGCCCATACTCCAGTGCCCGCTTCGCATCAAAGATTTCACCAGTAAGACAAAGTTCCTTCGCCTTGGTCAAACCGATCAGACGTGGAAGCCTTTGGGTACCTGCGGTTCCGGGAATAATACCTAAAGTGATTTCAGGCAGCCCGAATTTTGATTTCTCGGAGGCGATTCTAAGATCGCAGGCCATGGCATATTCCAGCCCGCCGCCGAGGCAAAATCCGTCAATCATGGCAATCACGGTCTTCCCGATAGTCCATAATTTATCTGCTACTCTTTTTGATCTGAGGCCGTGCTCTCTTGCCTCAGATGACGATAAGGGCAACATTTCCTTGATATCCGCACCTGCGATAAACGCCCGGTTCCCGGAACCGGTTATGATGACCACCCTGATCTCATCATCGCCATCCGCCTTCTCCAGGCAGGCAAGCAGCGCGAGGTTGACATCCTTGTTCAGGGCGTTTAGCGCATCAGGACGGTTGATGGTCAGGACCGCAATTTTTCCTTTTTTTTCGTAAAGAACAACTTCCGTTTCCATTTCTAAACCAATCCTCCATTACTTTATGCCAGTTAAAAAACCGTCGTTAGTGACCGCTCTCATGTCGTATCCTTATTGTTCTTATGTTATTTCTTTTCTTCCTTGATCCCGGCGATGTTTTTAGCCAGTTTCTTTTTTTGTTCCAGGTTCCCCTGGCGGGCAATCATAATGCGCTGTGCCTGGGGTGAGCCTGCACCGTGCATCGATTCGGTCCGGTAGCCGACCGCCGCCGTGCCCAGGGTCAGATTTTCAACCAGGCGCATAACACGCGCGCGATCTTCACAGGATACATTGGCGTTGCCTTTGAGGTATTTTTCCAGGACCTTGCCGATTTCCGGATGCTGCAAATCTTTTTCCGAGGCCATCGTCACCATCAGACCGCCGGCAATATCTTCGGCCAGCCGCGCGATCTCATAAGGGAAACGCGTCACGTTCTGTTTGCAGACGTTAGCCAGCAACAGATCGATCAGATACGTTCCGGAGGCTGTTTTATGCCCCTGCGATGAACAAGCGATACCGCAGGAATAAAGGGTTTCATTCAAGTGAGTCATTTCAATGAGTTTATCCTTGATATGGGAGGCCTTGGCAGCGCCGTTGTAATCTGCCGCCAACGCCGCCGCGCCGATCAGAACATCGCCCACGCCGACTTTGCAGCCACCGTAGCTCTGGCGGTGGTAGCCGGCAAAACGTTCCACCAGCATGCCGCTGAATTCATATTCGCCGCACATGAGGACGTTTTCCCAAGGAATAAAAACATTATCAAAAACCATCAGGGCCTCGTGGCCGCCAAACTGAGAATTGCCCACGTCGATGGTGCCGCCTTCCATTTTTCTCGTATCGCAGGACTGACGGCCGTAGATATAGTAGACGCCCTTTTCATCCGCCGGGCAGATAAAAGACACGGCATAGTCGGCGTCTTCCTTGGCCATGGCAATTGTGGGCATCACCAGAATCCAGTGTGAATTCACCGCGCCGGTCTGATGTGCTTTCGCGCCGCGTACGACAATGCCCTTGTCATTTTTTTCGACGACATGAACAAACATATCGGGATCAGCCTGCTGATGAGGGGCCAAGCCGCGGTCACCCTTGACGTCCGTCATCGCACCATCCACCGTAAGATCCTCTTTCTGCACCATTTTCAGAAACTTGGTAAAACGTTCGTGATATTTTGTGCCGAGTTTCTGATCCATTTCAAAGGTGGTGCTGTCCACAGCGTTCATGGCATCCATGCCCACGCAGCGCTGGAAACACGATGCGGTCTGTTGACCCAGAAGGCGCTGCATCTTAACTTTTTTCACCAGGTCTTCCGTGCTTTGATGAAGGTTGGTAAAGCGGTTGATCTTTTCTCCGGTAAGATGCGATTTGGTCGTCATCAGATCCTCGTACTCCGGCTTTTGCGCCAGGGCATAGGTCATCTTAACGGAATTCATTGAAGGCCGTATCATGGGATGATCCACCGGATTTTTAACCAGTTCTCCCATGAGGTAAATCTTGAAATTCATTTTGCGTAAACTTTCTTCGTACTGCTCGGGTGTTTTCATAGCCATGTTCCCTCTCTCCTCTGAACTGCCTCTTGATCCTTCGAAAATCCTTACTTCAATATTTCCCGGGAAATGATCAATTTCATAATCTGATTCGTTCCTTCGTATATTTGAGTAATCTTTGCATCCCTCATCATCCGTTCAAATGGATATTCCCTCATATAGCCGTAACCGCCCGCTATCTGGAGCGCATCCGTGGTGACTTTCATGGCCACATTTGATGCAACCAACTTTGATGCAGCAGACAGATAGCTCATATTCGGGTTATTATCGTCTACCAACTGTGCTGCCTGGTATACAAGGCATCTTGCGGCATCAAGTTCAGCGGACATATCCGCCAGCATCCATCCAATACCCTGGAAATTGCCGATAGGTTTACCGAACTGCACTCTTTCCTTTGCGTATTTTATAGCTGATTCCAATGCCCCACGTGCAACGCCACAGGCCTGAGCTCCTATGACAGGCCTTGATGTATCAAGGGTTTTCATTGCATAAATAAATCCCTTACCTTCCTGGCCAATAAGGTTTCCCGCCGGGACTTCAACGTCTTCAAAAAGCAGCTCTCCGGTTGGCGAGCCCTTAATTCCCATCTTCTTTTCCCACCGCGCAACGGAGAATCCCGGGGAGTCTGTCGGGACAACAAATGCACTTATTCCCTTGACTCCTTTCGACGCATCGGTCATGGCGAATACGGTAATGAGATTTGCAACCGGGCCGTTTGTAATAAAGCATTTGCTACCATTAATAATATACTTATCAGCCTTTTTGACTGCCCGGGTAGCCATTGCCCCGGAATCGGAACCGGCACCCGATTCTGTCAATGCGTAAGAAATGATGACTTCTCCGGAGGCAACCATGGGACCATATTTCTTCTTTTGCTCTTCGGTACCACCGATGAGAATGGGTTCCCAACCTAAAGCCTGTCCCTGTATGATCAGTGATGAACTGACGCATGCTACGGCAACTTCCTCTACCGCAAGACAAGTATATATGTGTCCCTGCTTATTGCCACCATACTGTTCGGGAACAGATAGTCCGAGAAGACCCATTTCCTGGAATATTTTCTTTATATCCCAGGGGAATTCCTCTTTTTCGTCGATCTCTGCAGCACGGGGCCTAACTTTTCCATAGACCATCTTCCGAATCTGTTCTACAAACATTTTCTGTTCGCTATTATTCAGTAAATACATAATTTCTCCCTTATATGCCGTCTTTCTTCGTTGTCACTAAATCGCTTTCCTTAATGAAACTTTATCGCCTATAGTCCAACACCGAGCAGCTGCTTCTGAAGCGCCTCGTCTTCCTTCAACACGCGAGGGCTCCCGCAGAAGATAACCTGCCCCATTTCCATCACATAGCAGATATCCAGATAATTGAGAAATTGCGGAGAAAATTGTTCAACCACAACCATGCTGGTGTTGTATTGGTTTCTGATCTTGACGATCATCTCAATCAGATGATCGGCTATCATCGGGGCCAAACCCTCAGTCGGTTCATCAAGCAGCATTAGGTCGGGGTCTCCCATCATGGCTCGGGCAACGGTCAACATTTGCTGCTCACCGCCGCTCATTTCACACCCGAGGTTATTCTCCAGAATCTTCAACTTGGGGAAGTAGGAATAGACCTCCTCAAGATCCCACTTTTTCTTGACGCGCTTTTCTTTTCTTCCGACAATAAGGTTCTGCTTGACCGTCAGGTTGGGAAATATCTTGCGATCTTCGGGCACAAACGCGATGCCCTTCTGGGCAATCTGGTATGGGGGTAAACTTTTGATGTTTTCATTTCCATACAGAATCTCACCTGTACATCGCGGGGGGGTCAATCCCATAATACTGCGGAGCACGGTAGTCTTACCGGCGCCATTGCGACCGAATAGTCCGACCAACTGTCCCTCTTCAATTTTTAAATCAATATTGAATAGGATATGGGCGTCACCATAGAAACTATTGATGTTCTTCAGTTCAAGTGTTGCAGTCATTGTTTCTTGCTCCTAGATAAGCGTCCTGTACATTTTGGTTACTAGATATTTCACTAGGTGCCCCCATCGCGAGCACAGCGCCCTGATTAAGGCATAGAATTTTGTCGGAAAGCGTGAATACGGCGTCCATGTCATGTTCGACAATGATGAGTTTCATGTTCTTTTTGAAATCATTAACAATCAGGTCTTTGATTCTGACCCGCTCGCCTTTCGCCAGGCCACTCATGGGTTCGTCAAGCAACAGGACATCCGGTTCCGTTGCCAGAGCCATGGCCAGATCAAGGATTTTTCTGTCACCATGTGAAATAGCCGTCACCAGATGGTCCTTAACATCGATCAACTTAACTCTTTCCAGAATGGCAAGGGCCGCTTCCCTGACCTTGCCATTCTTCTGGAAATTGGAGAAGAGTTTGTTTTTAAACCCCAGGTGGCTCTGCACCCCGATGCGCATGTTATCGAGAACCGTCATTTCATTGAACAAGCTGACCACCTGGAATGATCTGGAAATACCGTACCGGATCACTTTATTAGGTTCGAGTCCGGTGATATCCTTATCTTTATAGAGAATCTTGCCTTCATCGGGCTTATAGAATCCGGTAAGCAGATTGAAGAATGTGGTCTTCCCTGCACCGTTTGGTCCGATAATCGAGAGGATCCCCTCACTTTCTATGTCAAGATTTACGTGGTCGGTAGCCACTACGGAGCCGAATCGTTTCGTTAACCCCTTGATGGAAAAAAGTAACATCGTTTTTGATCCTTTAGTATCAGTAGAATAATGATCCATTTCAAATTCCCCATATCTCCCGGTCTAGCCTTGCTTTTTAAAAATGCCCAGAAGTCCCGTCGGAAACGCCAGGATGATGATGACAAAGGAGAGACCGTAAAGGAGAGACCAATGATCCCAGAAGGCGCTGATCAATTCCTTGGCCACCAGGAAGATGACTGTCCCGACAAGTGGGCCGTAGAAGCTCACCATGCCTCCCCCGAGCAACGTTGCGATAACCACGTCGCCGGATTTCACCCAATCCAGGCTGTCAGCAAAGGCAGAACCCGTCAGGAAGCAGTATAGCCCCCCGGCAAGACCGGCAAAAAGCCCGGAAATAAGGTAAACGGCAAACTTGAAGTTTCCCGTATTGTATCCAAGATACTGTGCCCGAATGGGATTCTGGCGTATGGCCTTCAGAGACATGCCAAAGGATGAGTCAGCAATCAAGCGGATAATAATGGCGCAAACCGCGAATACAGCCAATACAAAATAGTAATAGACGAGCGGATTTTTCAGGTCCATGCCGAGAAAGGGGGCGCGGGAAATGCCCATTAGTCCTGATTCTCCGCCGGTTACACTATCCCAGCGCCAGCAGATGCTGAACAGGACCTGTGTAAAGACAACAGTCAGCAACGCGAAATAGACGCCTTTCTTGTTGCGGATGATATAACCGAGAAACGCGGCAAAGACACCGCCCGTCAAGATGGCGGCAACAAGAGGGACGAAGAAACCGTGGCGATCAAAGAGATAAATAAATGCCAGGGCTGCTCCATAAGATCCGAGACCGTAGAACGCTCCATGGCCGAAAGAAGGCAATCCGGTATATCCCAGACATAGGTTGAAGCTCAGGGTGAAGATGAACCAAAGTAAAAGTTCCGTGCCTAGTGATGTAAAGTTTCCAATGTAGGGTAACATCGGATAGAATGCAAAGATCAGGAAAATCCAGAGATATGGATCTTTCACTAATTTCTTCATGCGAAATAGTCCTCCAATTCCAAAATACAGGCCTATGCCCCGTTACCCGATGGCCCTAATCGTTGATATTCTGTTCGCCAAAAAATCCCCGGGGCCGGAAGTATAGAACGATAACGAGCAGGACATAGGGAATGATATCAACGAATCGGGGAAACACCATACTTGCCAGAGCAGTCGTCACACCGACTAAGAGGCCAGCGATCACCGTGCCGGGGATACTTCCCAGCCCCCCCATCAGCACGATCATGAACGAGGGCATCAGGATCGCCGATCCCATACCAGATTTGATGCTCCAGATAGGCGCCGCCAGGATTCCGGAAAAACCGGCCAGGGCAGCACCCAATATAAACACGGTCGTTCTCAATTTCGGCAGATTATGTCCGAGGGTGCCGACCATTTCACTGTTGAACATTCCCGCCTTGACGATGGCGCCAAAATTTGTCTTACTGATCAAAAACCACGTGACACCCAGCATAATAGCCGCAAAGAGACCAATAAATAAGCGATATTCAGAGAATACGAAGTTGCCGATGATAATGGTTCCGCTTGCGAAGGACGGTGCGCTCACGTTGTGGGACGCCGGCCCGAAAATCATCCGGATGATTTCTTCAAGGGCAATGGAAAAACCCAGGGTTATCAGCAAACCGAAGAGTGGATCCAGGCCATAAACGCGTCGGATGAGAAGGCGTTCAATGAGAAAACCAATAATGGCGACACAAATGGGAACAATTACGACGCTCGGCCAGAATCCAATGTAACCGCTTAAGACCCAGAAGAAGTAGGCTCCGAAAGCAAACATGACACCATGGCAGAAGTTGATGACGCCAGACATCCCGAGAACCAGACTGAAGCCCATAGCGACTGCGGCATAGACCAGGCCTAAGGAAATGCCATTGAGAAGCAAAGAAAGAAACAACATACTATCCATGTTCTAACCTCTATCCTGTGTTAGTAGGAAGGTGCCACAATATCATCAGCCTTGCGGCACCCTCCCTTAATAAAACGCAACAGCTATTTCTTCTTACAGCTCACATCGACGGGATTTTCTTGATTCGTCCGGGCGACTTTGTTCGCGGCGGTAATCGTTTTAATCTGATAAATATCCGTTCCGGTAGCAGCGGGATTTGCCTTACCCAAGACAACCTGCGTCAAGAATGAATGATCCCAAGGCCTCACGTAAGTGGGGTTGGCCCGGAGGTTATCCTTAATAGTCATGCCTTCCATTGTGCAAATAATCTTTTCGACATCATCGGCCGTTCCCGCTTTCTTAATGGCTGCAAGGAGAACCTTCATGGAAAGCCATCCATTGTAGTTTCCATTATCCAAAGCGGGACAAGCGGCCTTGGGGAACTTCTTGTTGAACTTTTCCGTCCAGGCACGCGTCTGTGCGTTTTCGTTCCAATAGACTTCAGTCATCAAATAGGGCTGTCGATCGTTTTTCGCCAACGGCCACATGTCGACATATTCCATCAGGGTATACCATACCTTCATTTTGTCGTAGATCTTGTATTCGGCAAGCTGTTTCAAGAGGGCCACATTGTCGAAGCCAGCGCAGGTAATGACTACAACGTCGGCTCCGGAATTTCTAATTTGCAGCAACTGGGAGCTGAAATCACGCGTCCCCATGGGAACTTTGATTTCACCTACTTCCGTGCAACCCAACTCTTTCATGGAAGCTCGGGCCCATTTGGTGCCCGACTGTCCCCAGGAGTAATCGTGCGTGATAAAAAACCATTTTTTCCCGAGATTTTCAGCAACATATTTGGCACCGCCTCGAACAAGGATGGCCATGTTGGGAGCGGATGTGAAGACATAATGCCGCGCATATTCACCGGCGAGCTGATCCGAGTTTCCGTTAGTATTGATGTAAAGAACCTTTTTTTCTTCCGCGACGGCGCCGACGGCGACGCCGACAGAACTGCTCACACCGCCCATCAGGAACTTCACACCATCAACCTCGATAAGCCGCCTTACGCGCCTGGCCGCAACATCCGGGTTCGTCTCATCGTCAGCCATCACCAACTGAACGGGACGTCCCAGAACTTTCCCGCCGACCTCATCCAAGGCCATTTGCATGCCAGCTCTTTCAAGTGCACCGTGGTCGCCATAGTTACCCGACATCGGACTGATGACACCGATCTTGATGGGCCCTACAGAAATGGCTGGAGCGGGGATTAACCCCGTGAAAGCCAACAATCCAATTATCAAAAACCATTTACCTTTCAATCTCATAACCGTACCTCCTTTAGTTGATAAGAACTCTGTTGATAAAACTGATTAACCAACCTCGTTTATATTAAACGATTTATAAATATGCAACATGAATGCCATTTTTTATGAACGAATGGAGGCCTCAGGGTATAAAGTCTGGATATCAAGAATAATATTGCAAAATGATGGGGAAAAAGTAAAGCATAGAAGCTGTGTGAACAGGAAATCAACGGAATGGTTACCGGCCATTCTCTAACCTCTGGAATCAACCGCCGGCACGATAATGGGCATCCTTCATTTTGTCCGGAGAACCATTCCGGAGTCATCCTACATGTTTTGATTAATGTTTTGACAAAGGGATATATTATCATCTAACATATCCCTTACCTGAGAATTAATACCGTTGCAATATGGCACCATCGAAATAAATCCTATATATTATTTCAATATATTGATTTCATTTACAAAGATAATATAATGATGAATAATGTATTATACATGTGGCAAAATAGCACCACTTGGCCAAAATCAATGAAATATTTTATTATTACAATTACATGACTAAATATTTTCTTATATATGGTGCATAAAAACACCATTTTCACGATAGTCTTCTCTTAATTTTTGCCTCTATTATTCCCGGCAATTTGCCGGGAGGCTTTCATCGGAAGAATAGAATGTGCAGATTACCTTTCCCAAAACCCATTGCACGTTAAAGATAGAAACCTTTGAGGGTTCATGTTTACTATCTGGCACTAATCATGCTTTATCTGTGTTCGATTAATATAAGTGTTAAATGGACAATACCTTTATTATATAGGAAACGTAGAGGCAAACTTCTTTATTGTGGAGGAAAGACAATGGTTTGGGGAAAATTATACAAACAAAAAATGGTCACGGCCGAAGAGGCGGTTACACATATTAAATCGGGAGATCGGGTGGTTGCAGGTCACGCGACTGGTACCCCCGAACTTTTACTTAAAGCAATGGTCGACAACAAAGAAGCCTATCGGAACGTAGAAATTGCCCATCAGGTTGCCATGGGCCGATCCCTTTACTGCCTACCGGAATGCAAGCCCCACTTCACCCATAATTCCCTTTTTGCCGGAGCCACATCCAGGCAGGCAATCGCCGAAGGACGAGCCGTTTTTACCGCTGCCCACAACAGTGATCTTCCAAGGTTGTTCCAGGACAATATCCTGCCCGTAGATGTGGCGCTTTGCATGCTGTCCGTGCCGGATGAGCATGGATACTGTTCGTTCGGGGTTTCCGTTGATTATACGAAACCCGCCGCCGAATGTGCCAAGATGGTGATTGCGGAAGTTACGCCGCATATGCCCCGGACCTTGGGAGATTCCTTTATTCATGTGTCAAATATCGACTATGTCGTTGAATGTGATACGAAACCGCTGATCTTAGCTCCCCCGACCATCACCCCCGTCGATGAAAACATCGGCAGCTATTGTGCCGAATTGATCAAGGACGGCGATTGCCTGCAACTGGGCATCGGTGCCGTTCCCGACTCGGTCCTGGGTTTCCTGAAAGAGAAGAAAGATCTAGGAATCCATACGGAAATGTTTTCCGACGGGGTGGTCGACCTGGTGGAAAGCGGTGTCATTAATTGTACCCGAAAGAATTACCATCGGCAGAAAATGGTCTCTTCTTTCTTTATGGGAACGGAAAAGCTGTACAAATTCATCCATAACAACCCCTTTGTGGAAGCCTATTCTTTCGATTACACAAATTGTCCCGAGACTATAGCAAAAAATGACAATATGGTTTCCATCAATTCGGCACTACAGATTGATTTTACCGGACAGGTTGTATCCGATACGATCGGGTACAGACAATACAGCGGCAGCGGAGGTCAAGCTGACTTCGTCCGCGGTGCCACCCATTCAAAAGGCGGGCGATCCATTCTGGCCTTTCATTCCACCGCCCAGGGCGGCAAAACATCAAGGATTGTCGCACATCTCGACGAAGGGGCTGTTGTCTGCACCCTCAGGACCGATGTCCACATCATCGTAACCGAGTATGGCATTGCCAATTTGAGGGGCAAATCAGTCCCGGAAAGAGCAAAAGCCCTTATCGCCATTGCCCACCCGGATTTTAGGGACGAACTGTGGCGGGAATATCAAAAAAAGTTCGATTGACAAGCCTTGAATAACCGTGTCGGTACTTGGTTGCCATCAGACCGACAGGCCGTGTTTCTTCAATTTGCGGGTAATGGTGGAGTGATCGAGGCCGATGGACGCTGCTGCCTTACGGGCGCTTCCATAAGTTTTAACGGCGTCTTTCAGGAGAGATATTTCCTCTTCTTTCATATATTGTTTCAAAGTCAGACCGGGCTTCATTTTCGCATGCCTTTCCTTGCTGTATAATTCCAGCTGAAGATCCTGAAGCCCGATTTGTTTGTTTTCAACCGTTATAACGAGCCTTTCGATCACATTGGCAATCTCTCTTACATTGCCGGGCCAGGAATAAGAGGTGAGGACATTCATGACTTCGGTGCCGATGCTCTTTCTTTTCTTGTATTTCTGATTGAATTGATTAATAAAAAAAGTAACAAGAGCGGGGATATCTTCCCTTCTTTCCCTCAAAGGGGGAATGAGCACGGAAATGACATTCAAACGGTAATACAGATCCGCACGAAACTGATTCCGGGCAACCATGTCTTTTAAGTCCATGTTAGTCGCACAGACCAGTCGCACATCGACCTTCTTGGGAACGGTGCTGCCAACGCGGCTGATTTCGAAATTTTGCAGGACGCGCAGCAGTTTTGGCTGCAAAGATATGGGCATGGTTTCCACCTCATCAAGGAATAGGGTCCCGCAGTTAGCTAGTTCGAACAGGCCGACTTTCCCCTCCTTTCTGGCCCCCGTGAAGGCGCCCCCCTCATAGCCGAATAGCTCGCTTTCGATCAGCGCTTCCGGGATGGCACTGCAGTTGATTTTTACAAACAGCCCTTTTTCATGTCGTAATGACCTTTTATGCACTTCCTCGGCCAATCGGTCTTTGCCGGTGCCTGTCTCTCCACAGAAAAGAACGGTCGCGTCGGTCTTGCTGACGCGTTCCACCAGATCGCATACACCGTGCATCGCTCTGGATATGACAACAAAATCCTTCCCGAATAAATCGGATTGCTGCATCAAGTGAAGCTCCTCTTTGTAAGCCATGGCTATTTCCAGGGACTGTTCCAGTTGTTGATGCACTCTCATCAACTCAGTCATATCGCGATCGTTGGTCACGACCATGATGATGTTTCCGTTGTCGTCAAAGATCGGGGTGCCCGTCGCCAATATTTCTTTTCCCGATCGGAGGGTCTGCCGGATGGTTTCCTGTTTCCGGGATTGCAACACATTCAGCGTTACGCTCTTGTTAAAAAATCCCTCTTTGACAAGATCGCACATATTGCGTCCGACCAACACATCCCGATTAAAGCCCGTCATCTTCTCATAGGACGAATTGACCATGATGGTATTTGCCTGTCCATCGGTCACATAGATACCATCATAGGATGATTCAATGATCGCTTGAACACGCTTCAGGAGTTCTTTATCCTTTTGCAGCGTCTCAATGGCATTTTCATACTCTGTCATAAATTGAATGGAACTCAGGACACCTGTCACTATCCCGTCTTGATTGATGGGAATTCGGTTGCAGAGCATGGTTGCATTGTTTACTCGCACATATTTCCCAATTTGGGGTTCTCCAGTTTTAATGACTTCCTGAATGTCAGGCCAGGATGTTTCATTGAACTCGGAACAATGGAAACGCCGTGATTTGTAATCGTCCTGCAGAGCAAAAATGGATTGCGCCATCTCATTCATGTAGGTCAGATATCCCTCTGCGTCAAAAAACAGCAGCGCAAGAAATAAGTTGTCCAGGATAGATTTATAAGTGTCTGAATTTAAATTCATTGGTTTTTATAAGTCTGACGATGAATTGATTTTTTTATCCTTATTAATTATACAGAGATGCCGCGTATGTGTCAAGCTTAGGATCGAATGGGTTTAGATCCCTCCCATGCAGAGATACTTGATTTCCAGATAATCCTCGACGCCGTACTTCGAGCCTTCCCGGCCCACTCCCGACTCTTTCATCCCGCCAAAAGGGGCAACTGTCGAAGTCATGAGACCAGCATTGATGCCGATAATCCCATATTCCAGAGCCTCGGCAACCCGCCAGACCCTGCCAATATCACGGCTGTAAAAGTAGGCGGCCAGTCCAAATTCGGTATCATTGGCCAGCTCGATCGCCTCTTTCTCAGTGCTAAAATGGAAGATCGGCGCCAGCGGGCCAAAGGTTTCCTCCCGTGCAACCAGCATGTCTGGCGTGACATCGACTAAAATTGTTGGCTGGAAAAAGGAGCCGCCCAATTCGTGACGTTCTCCCCCCGCTACGACATGTGCGCCCTTGGCAACCGCATCAGCGATGTGTGCCTCAATCTTTTTAACGGCATGCATGTCGATAAGCGGCCCTTGTTGGGTTTCCCCCTTGAGTCCGTCCCCCACTTTGAGTTTGCTGACTGCCATCGCCAGCCTTTTTACAAAGGCATCGTAGATGTTGTCCTGAACAAGGAAACGGTTGGTACAGACACAGGTCTGGCCGGTATTGCGGTATTTGGAGGCCATGGCACCTTGCACCGCAGCATCCAGATCTGCATCGTCAAATACGATGAAAGGCGCATTACCGCCCAGTTCCATGGCAATCTTTTTAACTGTTCCAGCGCATTGCTGAATAAGAAGCTTGCCGGTTTCTGTAGAACCGGTAAACGTAAGCTTACGGACAATCGGATTATGGGTCATCTCGCTGCCAATGGTGTTGGAGTCTCCGGTAACAACATTGAAGACACCCGCCGGAATGCCTGCACGTTCCGCCAGAACGGCGAGCGCAAGGGCCGAATAGGGGGTCAGGCTGGCCGGTTTGACGACCATGCTACAGCCGACAGCTAGGGCTGGACCTGCTTTGCGGGTGATCATAGCGGCGGGGAAATTCCAGGGTGTGATTGCGGCACATACGCCGATCGGTTCTTTAATAACGATAAGCCGCTTGTCATTCTGGTAAGTGGGGATGGTGTCCCCGTATACCCGTTTGCCTTCTTCGGCAAACCATTCGATGAAAGACGCGGCATAGACAATTTCCCCTCGCGACTCGGCCATTGGCTTGCCCTGCTCAGCGGTCATGAGTGTCGCGAGATCATCCTGGTTCTCGATCATCAATTCGTACCAGCGGCGCAGCAACACCGAGCGCTCCGCAGCAGTTCTGGCACGCCATGCAGGAGAAGCCCCGTTTGCCGCCTCGATGGCGGTACGGGTCTCCACCGTCCCCATCCTGGGAACCGTACCGATTATTTCACCAGTGGCGGGG
>OCZT010002973.1_pt1 | contig 17456 bp, 9 predicted proteins | sample 1539031 | NCBI WGS metagenome assembly OCZT01 (sample SAMEA3539308, study PRJEB22396) | soil metagenome | biome: tundra; feature: field; material: soil | place: USA | collected 2010-05 | depth 0.15 m | reverse complement strand
TGGGATCACGGTCGAAACCGGAGGCCACGGCGACCGCACGTTTCGTGGGCAAGACTTAATCGTCGTCAGCCCGGGCGTGCCGGTCGATGCGCCGCAACTGGTGCAGGCGCGCAACCTGGGAGAGCCGGTCATCGGCGAAATCGAACTTGCGGCGCAATTTCTGGCCGGTCCGATCGCCGCCATTACCGGAGCCAACGGCAAAACCACCACTACCGCATTGGCCGGCGAGATTATTGCCGCCGGAAAGTTCTCCACACTGGTTGGCGGTAATATCGGCACGCCGGCCATCAGTCTTGTGGATCAGGCCGGGCCTGCGACCTGGACCGTGCTTGAGGTATCAAGCTTTCAGCTGGAAACGATCGCTGAATTTCGTCCTCGGATCGCGGTGATTTTGAACATCACGCCCGATCATCTCGATCGTCACAAGACTTTTGTCAATTACGTCGGCGCCAAAGCGCGCGTCTTCGAGAACCAACGTGCCGATGACTTCTCCATCCTCAACGCCGATGAACCGACCACCGCTGGCTTGGCGGATCGTACTCGCGCGCAGTTGTTCTGGTTCAGCCGGAACAAGGAGATTGAAAAGGGAGCCTTTGCCCGTGGCACGCATATCTATTTCCGGGACGGCCATGGCGAACGCGAGATCATGCCGCTGGCGGACGTACCGCTAAAAGGGGCGCACAACCTGGAAAATGTGCTTGCGGGAGTTTCTATCGGCATTCTCGTCGGTTGCCAGCCCGAACAGATCCGCCAGGCTGTCCGGAATTTCAAAGCCGTCGAGCATCGGTTGGAATTCGTGGCCAAGGTGGCAGGCGTGGATTACTACAACGACTCCAAGGCCACCAACGTTGACGCAACCATCAAGGCGCTGGAATCTTTCCCGGCGAATATTCACCTGATTCTTGGGGGCAAGGATAAGGGCAGCGACTACACCGTGCTCACTGATTTGTTGCGACAGCGCGTGAAGCGCGTCTACACCATAGGAGCCGCGGCCGCCAAGATCGAATCGCAGATTCAGGGCGCTGCCGAAGTCGAACATGCGGAGACTCTGGAAAATGCGGTCAGGCGCGCCAGCGAATCTGCTGTGGCCGGCGACGTTATTCTCCTTGCTCCGGCCTGCGCCAGCTTTGATCAGTTTCAGAATTACGAACACCGCGGCCGAGTGTTCAAAGAGACGGTGCAGTCGCTGGCGGTGCCTCGATCGACGTAGGCGGAGAGTCGCTTCGCGCGATGACGACAAAGCTAGCGAGTGTGCGCGAGAACTTCAGCCGTCCCTCCGGGACTGGAATCATGCGATCCTGGTTTTCCCAGCGCTGAAGCGCTGGGCTATTTTCAGCCGTCCCTCCGGGACTGGAATCATGGGATCCTGGTTTTCCCAGCGCTGAAGCGCTGGGCTATTTTAGGTCGCCCCTCAGGGGCTGGATTCCTGTATTTCGTTCCACCGGGTTGCCCGCGCTGGAACCAACTCAGTTATCACCCTTCCTAGATACGGGGCTGAAACTCCTCCATGTCTGCTTGTCTCCGTGGTGAAATAGATTACTTAATGGCCAAGCGGGTCAGCGTCGATCGCTGGATGTTCACCGTGACCATGATCCTGGTTTTTATCGGGCTGGTCATGATCTTCAGCGCCTCGGCTGTGATGGCCAAGGAGCGGTTTGGGTCGGCCTACGAATTCCTGCTGAAGCAACTGGTATGGGCGGTTGCGGGACTTGCCGTGATGGTCGTGGCCATGAAGGTGGATTACAAACGCCTGCAACATCCGGCGCTGGTTTTCTCGTTTCTGGGCTCTACTACGCTTCTGCTCCTCTCGGTTTTTTTTCTTGATCGCGCCCACGGCACACACCGCTGGTTTCACGTGGGTCCGGTTTCGTTGCAGCCTTCGGAACTGGCCAAGCCCGCGCTCATCCTGTTTCTCGCGTGGTTTCTCGAAAACAAAACCAAGAGCATGGTCATGGACGACTGGCGCAATACGCTGATTCCCGCAGTGGCGCCCACCGTAATTTTTCTGGGGCTGATTGTTTTTCAGCCGGACCTCGGCACCGCTATCGCCTGCGCGGGCATTACCGCTTGCATCCTGTTCGTCGCCGGCATTCGCCTGCGCTACTTCGGATACGCCTTTGCGGCCGCGCTCGTGCCGCTCTATTTCCTGATCTTTCACGTGTCGTACAGGAAAGATCGCATCCTGGCTTTTCTGAATCCCTATGCCGATCCCAAGGGGTTTGGCTTCCATATTATTCAGTCGCTGATTGCGGTCTCGACCGGCGGCGTTACCGGACTTGGGCTGATGGAAGGGAAGCAAAAATTGTTTTATCTCCCCGAACCGCACACGGATTTTATTTTCGCGGTCACCGCCGAAGAGTTGGGCCTGGTGGGAGCGCTCACCGTCATTATTCTGTTTGCGATCTTCCTCTGGCGCGGCACACGCGCGGCGCTGCGCGCGCAAGATAGCTTCGGGCGCTACCTGGCCGTCGGAATCACCAGCATGATCGTGCTGCAGGCCTTCATCAATATCAGCGTTGTGCTCGGCCTGATGCCAACCAAAGGCATCCCGCTGCCGTTCGTCTCCTATGGCGGCTCGTCGCTGTTTGTGACGCTGATGTGCGTTGGGGTGCTGCTGAACATCACGAAACAGGTGGAGTAGGCGCCTTCCGTTCGCTTTGCTCAAAGGAATTAATGTTTTCAGCAATGATTACAGATGCTAGGCTTCAGAGCGCAAGTGAGCTCTTGGCAACCGTTCTCTGAAAAGAACGGACAAAGATTAGCCGCGCCGAGTAGCGCGGCGGGAGAGAACCTGTGATTAACAAAATGAACGTTTGCATGAACGTCGGCATGGCATTGATAGTCCTCCTCAGCGCGTCTGCTCTGTCCGAGAGCAAGGACAGCAGGATTGGCGATGACTACGCTAAGGCAGCACTGCGGGCGGTGATCTACCTAAATGAGAGTGGCATAACTCCGGAGCGCACCTCCTTCTTATTGGATGAGGCCGACGTGGAAGCAAGCACTCCTGCGGAAGAGGCTTCTTTTAAGGAACTAAACCGCATCTTGGGCATCTGGATAAGGAGGCCCATTCAGGATAACCAGGCCTGCTACCAGGCCCTCAAAGCCAACCTTAAGGCGCGTAACGGCGCTACGCCCGAGGCGTGCAGGTAAAATCGCATGCTGTTTCACCCGCCATTTAACTGTGGTTGGCCCGAGAGGATATCGCATGGGGCGGCAACGCGATCAACCTCGCTTTGATTGGGGCGGCCTGGGTGGTCGCCGACTCGATAGCGAGTCGCCAAAAGCAGGTCCAACTTCGGCAAGATCCAACAAGGGCGTAGCTGGCGTAGCATCGCCAAAGCGCTCATTGAGGGGTTGTGAGTGCTAACGCCTTGTTTTCAACAGTTATCGTGCCCACACTGCTCTCCCAACGCCAAAAAAACGAGCCGGAAAAATGCTCGCCTACTCGTGAAAGGACATCTTGAAGATGAAGGTGGATGAATACACACTGACAGTTTGCTTGGGTGAGGCATCCTCAGACGGGACTCAGCCAACTCGCAAGTGTCCACATCCTTTCCTTCGTGGACACTTGCGATGACCATACCCCTTGTCAACACAGCCTACTCCGGACGCTTACTTCACTTCTGCCTGAGAGCCCACTACAAACAAGCGTGTAGCACAGTAGAACTCAATTCATCAGAAGGTGAATCGGAAACCGAACTCACCGCTGAAAGAATGGGCACATTCCGTGCAGCCCGGGTTATAGAAGCCCTTAACAGTGTTCAGTTCCGCCCCCGAGGTAGCAGTGTTGAAGAAGTCGTTTGCGAAGTTCGCCTTGTTGGTGAGGTCGAATGCCTGGAACATGAGCTGCAGATTACAGCCTTCACCAATTTTGATGTTCTTAGAAATGCGGGCATCCATCTGGAAGAACCGGTTGCCTCGCATGGTGTCGTAGCCGACCTGGTGACAGAGGCCCGCCGCCAGGCACGCCTGAGCCGCCGCAGCCTGGCTGGAGCTGCTGAACGCCAACAGGTTTGTTGGGTCATTGTTGAACACGATCAGCGGCCGGGAATACCCGCTGCCAATGCCCAGAACATCGTAGCCTTCGTTCAGGTCATACGGACGCGCACTGCCGAACTGCACGATGGGCGCGACCTCAAAGCCCCCCGGCAACCGAGCAATGCCACTGACGCTGATGTGGTGACGCTCATCAGTAGGCGTTGGTCCGAAATCACGCGGATCCCATGGATTGCGCGGATCGTGGGGGTAGTTGCGATAGTTGGATGCGGTTCCGCCAAAGCCATTGCCACTGCTGCCCGAATTCACAGCCCAACCGTAGGCACGTGACAGCGTGTAAGTGGCATTCACACTGAAGCGCCGACTCATGCGTTTACGGAAGGTGAAGTTCAGGCCGTCATAACGGTCACGATTAGACGAATATTCGACCGTAATCCTGCCGATCGGCGGGAGTCCCGCAGCGGTGAATGCCGCGGTGAGCGGACGTTGGCCGGTGGTGGGATCAACAAGATTGGTGGTCAGGCCCTTATCCTGATGCAGGTCAAGAACGTGGACATATTCAATCTCAACCACGGAGTTGGTGGTGACGGCCCACTGATATCCGGCATTCCACTGCTCCGAAACCGGGTTGCGATAATTGCCGTCCATGAGCCGACCGATGGACCCAGCGGCCAGGATCCCCGAGGGAGGAGCAATTGTGGGCAACGGATCGATGCCGAGGCGGTAGTTCGAAAGCAGAATACCGGTCCCAGGCACAGTGTCTGCCCCAGTGATTGAAAACACAGTCTGGAAAATGACCTTGTTGGCCTGCTGTTCCATGAACAGCGGAAGGTTCTGGAAGATGTTGCCGTAATACAGACCGTATCCTCCGCGCACGACGTGTTTCCCGGAGCCAGTCAAATCATAGGCGAAGCCCACCCGCGGGCTGAAGTCCTTGTTGTCGTCATGGGCCAATTTCGAGACCAATGAGGCGGCCAGCGGGCTGCTGTTCGCGATCTCCTTCAACTCCAGGAAAGTCGCACTGTTCGCGATGGAGTGTGTACCAACCAGGTTGAAGTCCTTGTCCCAGCGCAAACCGAGGTTCAAGGTGAGCCGCTTGGTCACTTTCCAGTCGTCCTGGAAATAGAGCCCAAGCTGCTTGGTGGATTCAAGGAATGTCGGATCGCCATTGGCGATCGCCATGCCGGTGACGAGTCCAGGTGTCGCATAGGCCGCAGGCAGCGCAAGAATCGCGCTCGGCTCTTGGCCAAAGTCAACTTCGAGGGTGGGGTTGGATTCAAAATATCCGCCCATCTTCGGATCCCAGATGTAATCGACCCCCCCACTGAGAGTATGCCTACCGGCGGTCTTGGTCATGTCATCCCGCAACTGCCATTTGTGCTGGAAGGACTGCTGCGGGACGTTGAGGTTGGTGCCGAAGGCCTCGCTGCCCGGGAAGGTGATGTAGGGAGCCCGGATCTTGCTGTCGATCAGGTTGTTCCAGTACTGGAAGCCAAAAGTGAAATTGTTGACCAAGGTGTTGGAAAGCACAGAGTTCAGTGTCACGTTTTCAGTCTGCATGTGATTTATGGTGTAATTACCTGCGGTCAAATCAAAGAAACCGTTCGACTGATCGTTGAGGCCGTTATTCGCCTGGATGCTGGTGCTGACGTAGGCGCTCTCGTGCTCGCTAAACTTCCAGTCCAGACGGCCGTTGTAGCGGTTTTCAAAGAACGGCGTCGGGATCACGGACGCTGGGCTGGGTGGCGTGATAAACGCAGGCAGCAACGATGCGTTAGCCGCTACCAGACTCAGTTGCGTAAAGGCGTCCCCGCTCTCAGGGATGCTCGTGTGCTCGCGCTGCCGCTCGAAGGCGAAGAAGGCGAAGACCTTGTCCTTCTTGACTGGCCCCCCGATCGAGCCACCAAACCACTGGCGACTGTAGGGAGGCTTCGTTCCTGTCTTGGCCGAGAAGAAGTCGATCGCATTCAGTTCCTCGTTACGGAAGAAACCAAAGCCGGAACCGTGAAAGCGGTTGGTTCCCGCTTTTGTCACCATGTTGATGGCGGCGCCCTCCGAGCGGCCGTTGGCTGCCGAGAAGCGTTGCGTGCTGACAATGAACTCCTGCACCGATTCCAACGGAAGTTGCTGGACCGGACCGCCCACTGTGCTGTCCTTATTATCGATACCGTTCACCGTTACGTTTATGTTGCGGCCGCCCAGACCGTTGACGGACAGAATGGCATATCGGTTCTTGGTTGGATCATAAGAGTCTGTCGCCTTTACGCCGGGCGCCAGATAGGCGAGATTGGCCACATCGCGGCCCAACATTGGCAGTTCTTCAACCTCGGCCAATGAAACGTCTTGACTGACACTGGTTTTCTCTACGTCGACCAGCGGTGCCGCGGCGGTGACCTCAACCATTTCACCAGCGGTGCCAGGGACCAATGTGGCGTCGGCTGTGGCGGTACGGCCCACTGTGAGCACCACAACTTGCGACACGGTAGCGAACCCCTTCTGTGCGATCTTAACCACGTAGTTGCCCACGGGAAGCAGTTCGAAGCGATAAAGACCCGCGTCGTTGGTTCTTGTGGTTCGTACAGCACCTGTTTCACTGCTAGTGGCGGTCACCTCGGCACCAACCACCACCGCTTGCGTTTTGTCGACAACCGCTCCCTGGATGGTACCGGCTGCGGTGGCTTGGGCGAACAGATCTCCGCTCCCCACGGTCAACAGGCAAACGGCAACTAGAGCTAGATATACGCAGGTTCTCATTGAGTGCCCTCCTTGGAGATGGCTAAATATCAATCGCAAAGGTTAGTCTTGCAATCCTCTATCCCGATTGGATTACTGGGGTTCCTGGTCAGCGTGCACGGTTTGAATCTCTGAGCCATGCAGAATGGCTCGCGTCAGGACACACATCCACTGCTCAATTCGAATTTGCCAAAGCACTTTGGTGACCATAAACAGCCAAACATCTAGGCACCTCTTTTCTTATACTTACAAGCAACGGCGGGTGCTTTTGTATGAAGAATGGAATGCGCCGGAAGTGTGGAAATACGGAATTTGGTATTAGAAAAGGTAGTGCGCGACTCGGCGCTGGAACTTCAGGCTTCGTCGGACTGGCAGGGATCTCTCGCGGACGCCGAGGGTTTGCATTTCCAAACTTCAAGTTCTCCCAGACAAGTTGAAACTGGTTTTGGCTGCGGGTTTGGAACTGCCCCGAAAAACTCGTACATCGCCCCGGGAAAGTCCGCGCATCCAGGAGACTGTTCATTCCGTTGCAGTGGAAACCAGGGCCCTTAGACGCGGAATCGCTTCCAGGTTCTACTTGAGGTTCCGTCCCTAGGAGAGTCGCTTTGTTCGATTGGTCTGGCTTGCATGTTCGTGGTTCAACACACGATCAGTGGTTAAGGGGAATGGGTGATCTCCGCAAAGTCCGGCCAGGCCTTACTGTTGTAACATCCCCATTGCGCTAACAAACGTTCGTTCTACGCTCCTGCCTCTTTCTCCATCGCGAGCAGTTGCTCTTTACGCTCGATGCCCCAGCGGTAGCCGCCTAATTCGCCATCTTGGCGCACTACGCGGTGGCAGGGGATTGCTACTGCTACGGGGTTGGTGGCGCAGGCTCGGGCTACGGCTCGGGTGGCTTTGGGCATTCCGATCTTTTTCGCTATGGCGCTGTAGGAGCGCGTTTCTCCTCGGGGAATTTTTTGCAGCGCTTCCCAGACTCGGCGTTGAAACGCTGTAGCCCTTATGTCGAGCGGAATTGAGGGATTAAGCTCATGTCCTTGAATGAGGCGGGTGAGGTTGTCTCGCCATTGGGACATGGCGGCATCGTCGCGGCGGCGAACGGCGAAAGGAAACTCGCGCATCAAGCCTTGTTGGAGTTGCTGCTCGGAATCGCCGAACTGAATGGCGCAGATGCCCTTGTCGGTGGCGGCGATCAGCATGCGTCCGAGAGGCGAGCCGCGGTAGCGGACGATGGTATAGCGAAAGATGGTGTAGCGCACGACAGCGGCTACGGCGCCTCGGCGGTACTTCTCCGGGGTCATGCCTAGCTGCGTGGCGGTGCGCTCGTAGAGACGGCTGCTGGAGCCGTATCCGGCGGCGTAGAGGGCGGTGGTTACGGAGTGGCCGGCCTGTAGGTTTTGTTTCACTTGCCGTAGGCGGCAGGCGTCCATGTAGGCCTTGGGCGACACGCCGAGAACCGACTTGAACGTGCGCTGCAAGTGGAAGGGACTGCGGCGGAATTCTTTGGCCAGCAGGCTGAGCGTCAATTGACCTTCGATGTGCTGCTCGATGTAGCGGCAAATCGATCGCACCAGTGCGGATTGAGGATTTCCGTCCACCGCCTTCGGACGGCAGCGCAGGCAGGCGCGATAGCCGGCCTGCTCGGCTTGGAGGGCATGATCGAAAAAGCTGACGTTCTCGCGGCGCGGGCGTTTGGCGGGACACGACGGACGGCAGAATATGCCGGTGCTGGAAACGCCGAAAACGAACGTGCCGTCGAGGGAGCCGTCGCGCCCGACGACGGCTTGCCAGCGGCGGGCGTTTATCTGAACGGCTTTTTGAACGGCAACTTCGGCTGCCTTTGGCACGGCGGTTGGTTGCGGAGTTCGTTTCATCGTTTCTGCTTCTGAAAGTATCGCATTGGTGGCCATGCAGGTAACATAGGGCAGTCGCGCGGCGCGGACTATCCGAATGTTGCGGTCAAACGAATTTTCCCGGCGACAACCGGGCATCCCTCCAAACGCCTTGGGCGGCGCGGATTTCGGGGCGACTGGTTCGAGCGCACTAGCTTGGGCAGGACGGCCTGGGTACGATGGTTTGGTTACTCATAAAGTGCAGATGCTTGCATCCGCGGGCTCGGCCCGATCTGGTGTCCGCCTACTAACTCCGTTCGCAACACACACTTACACTTTCCTTTTCGTATGGTTTCACGGGTGCAGTGCTCCTTTGTGAGGCCCGGAGTGTATGGGGCGAGCTGGGGGCGAACTTTGACTGTGATTCGCAGCGCTGAGTGCGTCGCAGCTCTTAAAACGACGACGCGGCCGGCGGTCGCGCTGCCGCTGCTGGTGATTTTGTTCATCGTCTCCTACGGCATTCTGACCATGCTGGTTTTCGAGCAGGGTAGGACCATCGAATCGCAGCGCAGTTTAATCCGCGAGATGTTGAAGGACAGTACCCAACTGGCCACGCTGAAAGGCAAGCTGGCTCGCGACGACAGCAAGTCGCACGACAAGGCGTCTGCGCAGGCGCCGGCGGAGCACAAGGACGCGGATTCCGGCAATCCTGCGGCAGGGGCAAAAGGAGCGGACAAAGAAACAAAACGACCCGGTAAACCGGCCCACTCCACGAAGGAAGCTCCCCGGAGGCCGGCTGCGGATATGGAGGATGTGCGGCGCTGCACGCGGGCGATCTAGCGGCCGTACGAGCGGGAGGGTTGCGGATCAGCGAAAGCGGTTCGGGTTTTAGTTGCAGATTTTCTAGATCCAGATTTTTTTGGACGCAGATTGTAAAGGAAGAAGAGAAGCGGTTCTGTGACACGCGGCCTAATGTGGTGGCCGCAAAGCAAGCGAGACCCAATCATGAAGATCTTGGCCCTAGCCTTAATCCTGTCTCTTCCGGTTCCCAGGCTGGCAACACCAGCCCAGATCTCTCCCACCGCCAGCCAGCAACCGGCAAAGAAAAAGGGAGGGCAATGGTACTTCGCCGCAACCGGGCACGCCGTGTATTGCTACGGGCCGGTGGTGACCTTGCCCCAGGCGCAAGGAGGCTTGGTGAAAGTGGCAACCTTTTGCCGCGGCGATCAAACCATTGTGCCGCTGAAAGATTAGAAGGTCTTACCGCTCTGCACCCGCCGTTTTAAAGATATTCCTCTCAACAGGCTGCGGAAAAAGTCGTCGAGGGCTCAAAAAGCACACCTCGGGCGCTAAAGCGCGGACACATTTTCAACGAGCTAGCGGCACGAGGTAAACTCGTGCCCTTCCCGTTTAAAGGACTTATCGGCACGACTGAAGTCGTGCCCTTCCCACAACCCGCTCGAATCAGAGTTTTTCCGCAGTCTAGAGATATTTCTGCCGCCGTGATCGAGCTCATAGACGGGCGAACGTGGCGCCGGTACATCCGGTATATTTAGAAGGAATTATTTATTCTCCAGGGAAGGGCTGCGGGCATGGCTATCGATTCCCAAACCACTACGCGGGTTTTGAATTCCAGTCTGGCGCAGAGGATCATGGGCGCCGACGAAGCTGCGGCTCTCATTAAGTCCGGCGACCAGGTCGGCATGAGTGGCTTCACCGGCTCTGGTTATCCCAAGGCAGTTCCGATTGAGCTGGCACGGCACATTGCCGATGCGAACTTCCGCGGGCAGAAGTTTCAGGTCAGTGTCTTTACAGGGGCTTCCACCGGCCCTGAGTTGGATGGAGCGCTGGCCATGGCGGGAGGCATCCATCTGCGCCTTCCCTATCAGTCCGATCCGGAAACCCGCAAGCGAATCAACGCGGGCGAAATGGACTACATGGATATTCACCTCAGCCATGTCGCGCAGTTCGTGGAATATGGATTCCTGGGCAAGCTCGATGTGGCGCTCATCGAAGTCACCGCGGTGCTGGAGGACGGACGGCTGGTGCCGAGTTCATCGGTCGGCAACAACAAGACTTGGATCGATCAAGCGGAGCGCGTGATCCTGGAGGTCAACTCGTGGCAACCGGCTGCGTTGGAGGGCATGCACGACATCTACTACGGTCTCGAGCCGCCACCGAATCGCGGACCGATTCCACTGGTGCGTACCGGCCAGCGCATCGGCACGCCGTATCTTGAGGTTCCCGCGGAGAAGGTCGTCGCCATCGTGCTCACGGATTCTCCCGACCGCAATAGCGCCTTCAAAGCGCCCGATGCATCTTCCAAGCGCATCGCCGGCCACATCCTCGAATTCCTAAGTTGGGAAGTGCAGAAGGGCCGTATGCCTGCGAATCTGCTCCCGCTGCAATCCGGCGTCGGCAACATTGCCAACGCGGTTCTGTTTGGGCTTGAGGAAGGCCCCTTTGAAGGACTGACTTCCTACACTGAAGTCATTCAAGACGGTATGATTCGTCTGCTGAAGTCAGGCAAATTAACTGTCGCCTCGGCCACGGCATTCTCGCTTAGCCCCGAGATAATGACCGAAGTGAATGCCGATATGGCCAACTACCGTGAGCGCATCGTTCTGCGCTCGCAGGAAATCTCCAATCATCCCGAGCTCATTCGCCGGCTTGGCGTAATCGCCATGAACGGCATGATCGAAGCCGACATTTACGGCAACGTCAACTCGACGCATGTCATGGGATCGCGCATCCAGAACGGCATTGGCGGGTCGGGTGACTTTGCCCGCAATGGATATCTCTCGATCTTCATGGCCCCATCGACCGCGCAGCACGGGACCATCTCGACCATCGTTCCGATGGTGTCGCATGTCGACCACACCGAACATGACGTGCAGGTCATTGTCAGCGAGCACGGACTGGCGGATTTACGCGGACTCTCGCCGCGTCAGCGTGCACACCTCATCATCGAGAAGTGCTCCAGTCCGGACTACAAACCTTTGCTCCTCGACTATCTCAACCGGTCCGAGCGGCTGTCGTACGGCAAACATACGCCGCACCTGCTCACTGAATCGCTGGGCTGGCACAACCGCTATTTGCGAAGCGGAAAGATGCGTGCTTCGGACGAGGAGTGACGTTGCGCTGGTTTTATTAATGCCTTGTCGGTCGATGGGCACGTCCCTCAGGGGCTGAAGCCCGCATTCTTCCCGGACCTGAGGGGGCATGGCTGAAGCCGTGCCTTACCCAAAACCGGAGCGAACGAAGATTATTGGGCAGTCTGAGACGGGGCAAGCCCCGTCTCTACATGGGTTTTTCCGCAGCCTGTATGAGTTACTCTCGCTTCAACATCTCGTCGATCGTCACGATATCAGCTAACCCGGAGCAGCCGTAGATTGCGGGTAGAATGCGATCCGCCGGGTAGGTGCGTCGTAATTGTGCGACTCGGTCTGTTCCCGCCCTATAGGCCGGAAGATACATTCGGCCCAGTAATGGATGTTGACCCCAGGCGCCAGAAAGCTTGTCTGCGCGCTCTTCCGTGACGAGGAAATCGCGACGAAGTGTGGCAGCCACTTTTTCGCGCTCGACTCCTTCTCCCCAAGTTAAGTATGACGACTGATTCTTGGCGTCATCCTGCAGTAACGCCAACAGCACTCCGATCTGCAAATCTTCGTCGGGGAGATGCTCGATTTCGGTTACGCCATGGGCGATTAGAATGGCATTGTTAGCGAGTCCCTCGAACAGGGTGGCGGCGCGAGTGTTCATGGTTAATACCGAGGCTTCGAAGCCGGCTTTCCCGCGGACATAGAGATTCTGTAAGTAGGCAAATGTCGTTACATGCCCGGGCACAACTTCGTGGCTCACCAGTTGCTCGAATTCCGGAACCGAGATTTGTAGCGAAGCGTTGATCTCGTAAGTGGCTTCGTACTGCGGACTGCCATCCGCCTTCCGCGCTCGCCCAATGTAATTCATCGAGCCGGAAAACCATGCGTCCTTGATGGGCAGGAATTCAATGTTGGCCCGCGGTACGGACGCGAGATCCTGGGGAAGATAGGGCAGCAAGTTGGCCGCGCTTAGGCGGTCAAAGTGGGCAATCATGGCCGCGCCAAGAGCACGGACGGAAGCCATGGGAACCACACGATCGCGCCGCCAGGCATCGACAGCCCCGAGAAGGCCGGCAGAACTGGAGGTTGAGTAACCGGCGCGGCCTAACAGTTCGGCAGCACGATCGCGCTTTGTTGCGGGGCTAGAGGCTTCCGGTGGCCGGCCCGTCGAGGACTCAACACACCGGGCGTAGGGAACGGGCTTGCCTTTCCCGAGCACTTCCATGGCCAGGTCCCACATCGTCTCCAGGCAAAGCGAGAGGCCTTCGAGATACTGACGGCGCATGCCGTTGCTCTTTCGAGAGTCAATCTTGCGGGCCTCGTCGCTCAGTCCGGCGATGGCTTTTGGCAAATCCACCTGACGCAGGTACTCTTCCACCGCCTGACGATCGACGTTCTTGCCGGAAACGCCGCCCGTCTCCCGCACCCGCGCCGCCGCCGGATTCGTGTAGGCCGGCGGCAGCGGCTCGTCCGAGAACCACGAGTCGGCGATGAATCGTCCTGTGCCAGAGGGACACATGACATCGCCACCCCAAAGCGTGTCGATACCGAGAACTGCGTCTGCGACAAATCGTTCTATCGAGTCCATGCTGATCTCCTTATTCTTATTCTTATTCTTCTTCTGTGGAAACTTTCTTCAGCGAACCGAACCATACATACAGACAGAGTCCAATAAACAGCAGCGCGGAAACGCTTTGCGACACCGTATTGTTGGCGTAGAAAGGCGTCTGAATCCACTCTTCCTTGAACTGCGGCAGCACGCGCAGCGCCGCCCCAATCACTCCGCCGAGTGCGCCTCCCGCCATCAAGCCGCCGGCAATGATGATGCCGCGCTCGCGGATGGTCTTGCCGTGCTGGCCGCCAACTTTCTCCCCGCGCTTGTTCACAAGATGCGAGAGGAATCCGCCGGCCAAGATCGGCGTGGTCAGCTGCAGCGGCAAATAGATTCCCAGGGCGAAGACCATGGAAGAGAGGCCGAGCATCTCCAACACCACGGTGACCATGGCGCCGATGCCGAACAACATATAGGCGACCGGCTGGCCGCTCATGAATCCCGACACCACGGCTTTCAGTGCGGAGGCCTGCGGCGCGACCAGGACCTGCCGTGGGTCGCCGGGCGCGGACTCTCCGAACTGGAAGGCCTTGGCCAGCAGGATGATGGTTAACCCCGCGGTGATTGCCGCCGCGATGACCCCGATAAACTTTACCTTCTGCTGCGCCGAAGGCGTGGAACCGAGCCAGTAGCCGGCTTTCAGGTCGGTAATGAACTGTCCCGAGGCGCACAGGGCTACACAGACCATGCCGGCCAGGGCCATCACGAAGAACATGCCGGTGGTACCGGAGAGCCCGAACTTCAGCAACACCACGGCGGAGACTATGACGGTCAGTAACGTCATCCCGCTGGCCGGGTTGTTTGCCGTGGTGGCAATGGCGTTGGCAGCCACCGTGGTGAAGAAGAATGAAAAGAGCAGCGTCAGCGCCAGGCCCACGGCGACCACGGTCCACGAAACATGAAGTTGTCCAAAGAAGACGGCTACTCCGATTGCCGCCAGCACCACGCCGAGGAGGATGGTGAGGATGGGAATGTCACGGTCGGTGCGTTCCATCTGCAGCGCTTCGCCGTGGCGGAAGGCGTGCAGCGCGATGCCGAACGATCCGACGACGACGCGCAGCGACTTGAGGATGCCGACGAGGCCGGCGCTCGCGATGGCGCCGACGCCGATGAAGCGCACGTAATAGCGGTAGATCTCGGCGGCCGTCATGTGCGAAATGGGGATGGTCGCGGGATAGACAGTGACGTCGCCCATGTGGCTGCCGACGAACCAGATCATCGGGACGAACACGAAGTTCACCAGAATGCCGCCGGCGCAAAAGATCAGGGCAATGCGCAGGCCCATCACGTAGCCCAGGCCGAGGATGAAGCTGACCGCGTCGAAATTGAAGACCATGCGCCCACGCTCGGCCAGGAACCGCACCGCGGGCACGAACTGGAAGTTCAGGTACTCCTTCCAGACGTGGAAGGTGGTGACAAAGAAGTCGTAAAGGGCGGCGATGACGGTGGCCTGGAGCAGCAGTTTGGCTTGCGATCCACCTTTCTCTCCGGTAACGAGGACTTCGGTGATCGCCGTGGCCTCGGGAAACGGCAGCTTGCCGTGCATTTCACGCACAAAGTAGCGCCGCAGCGGAATGAGGAAGAGGATGCCAAGGCAGCCCCCGGCCAGGCAGATGAAGATAGTCTGCACCGGAAGGGGGTCGAGATGGAGAGCGTAAAGCGCCGGGACGGTGAAGACAGCACCCGACACCACGGCCGCGGAGGCGCCGCCCATGCTGGTGATGATCATATTCTCCAGCACGGTGGAGCGCCGCCGGTAGACGCGCGCCAAGCCGATGGCGAGGATGGAGATGGGAATCGCCGCCTCCATTCCCTGGCCGACCTTGAGGGCGGAATAGGCCGACGCGACGCTGAAGACGATGCACAGCAACGTGCCCCACAGCACCGCGCGCCAGGTCACCTCCGCTGGCGCCATGCTGGCGGGCACCAGCGGCATGTAGATTTCGCCGTCCTTCAACGGTTGATACGCGTTTTCGGGGAGAGACTTGGTTTCGACTTCGGCCATGAATGAAGGAGCCTCCTTATCCATTAGGAAGTCAAACATAGGGTACGGAGACAGAGCAAGGGCGGAGGTCACACGGTGAGCAGGCAATGACGTCAGCAATAGGGAGTCAGTACGCTCTTGGCCTAACCGGCTGCGGTATATTTTCTGCGCCGCGGTCTGACAGCGAGCGGCCTGAGAGCACACCTCGGGCGCTAAAGCGCAAACCATTTCAAGGGACTTAGCGGCACGACTGAACAGCTTGCGGAAAAACTAGTTTTCGGGCGAAGGTGTGACCTCAGCGGCTAAAGCCGTCGATGAAAATAAACCAGTTGTCGCAGCGGTAAACCGCTGCGCCACCCAAAAGCAACTGCAACAACGAGTTTTTCCGCAAGCTGTGAAGTCGTGCCCTTCCCAAGACCCGCTCGAATCAGCGTTTTTCCGCAGCCCCTAAAGGGGCGTCTGATTGCGAAAGACTTACGGCATCGCTAAAGCGATGCCCTGATACGAAACTTTAATTTTTTCCGCAGCCTGTAAAGCGATGCCCTGATACGGCACTTTAGTTTTTCCGCAGCCTCTGATGCGGTGGGCTTAGTTCGTTGTTCCCTCCGGGGCTGGATGGTTCGATGCTTCGTTCGGCGGGTTGCTCGAAAACGCGTTCTCACGCACACTGTTTCTGCTGTTTACACGAACCCGGTGGAGCCCTTCGCTCATGAACATACTTGACCTGGTGGTCGGTAAGCCCATCAAGACCAGTGACGAACGCGCCGAGCAGATCGGTCCGCTGCAGGGCATCCCGATCTTTGGCCTGGACGCGTTGAGTTCGGCTGCTTACGGCCCGGAAGCGGCCCTCAGCCTGCTGATTCCCCTTGGCCTTCTCGGCGTTCGTTATATCGTTCCCATTAGCGCGGCCATCATCACTTTGCTGGTGATCGTTTACTTCTCCTATCGCCAGACCATCGCCGCTTATCCCTCCGGCGGCGGCTCCTATACCGTGGCGCGATTCAACCTTGGCTCAAGCGCCAGCTTGCTGGCCGCGGCCGCGCTGCTTGCCGATTACATCCTCACGGCCGCCGTCGGCATTTCCGCGGGAGTCGGCGCCCTGGTTTCGGCCGTTCCGTCATTGCTGCCGCACACGGTTTCTATTTGCGTCGGCATTCTTATCGTCGTCACCATCCTCAATCTCCGCGGTGTGCGCGATGCGGGTCTTGCCTTCGCGCTTCCCACCTATCTGTTTGTCGGCACGCTTCTCATTACCATCGTCGCAGGCGTTGTCCGTGTTCTCCTCAGCAGCGGGCATCCCACACCGGCAGTTCCGCTTCCGCCTCTGCCGCCCATGACGGCGGCAGTCAGCTACTGGCTGCTGCTCAAGGTTTTCGCCAGCGGGTGCACCGCCTTGACTGGCGTGGAGGCTGTCAGCAACGGCGTGAAGGCTTTCCGGGAGCCCACCGTTAAGAACGCCCAGCGCACTCTCACCGTGATTATTTTTCTCCTGGCGGTGCTGCTGGCGGGAATTTCCTATCTCGTAAAGACTTACGGAATTGCTGCCACCGATCCGGGGCAGCCCGGCTATCAGAGCGTTCTCTCCATGCTGAGCGCCTCGGTTTTTGGCAAAGGCGTTTTTTATTATCTGACCATGGGCTCAATTCTTGTCGTTCTTTCGCTCTCCGCCAATACAGCCTTTGCCGATTTTCCGCGTCTCTGCCGCGCTATCGCGCTAAATAACTACCTCCCGCACGCCTTCGGATACCGCGGGCGGCGGCTTGTCTATACCTATGGCATCGTCGTCCTGGCCCTGCTCTGTGGCGGCGTTCTCATCCTTTTCGGCGGTGTCACCGATCGGCTTATCCCGCTCTATGCGGTGGGCGCTTTTATGGCCTTCACGCTTTCGCAGGCCGGCATGGTCATGCACTGGCGGAAAAATCGCGGTCCGAATTGGCTGAAGAGCTCGCTCGTGAATGGGCTCGGGGCCCTCGTCACCGGCATCACCACCGCTGTCGTGCTGGTTGCGAAATTCTTGGAAGGCGCCTGGATTACTCTGCTTTTCATTCCCTTGACAATGTTTTTCTTCACGCTCGTGCGCCGTCACTATCACTCGGTGAAACTGCTTACCAGCTGCAAGGTTCCGGTCGACGCGGCGGGTCTCAGCCAGCATCCGATTGCGGTCATTGCCATCGATCGCTGGAGCAACATCACCCGCC
>OCZT010002972.1_pt1 | contig 17468 bp, 31 predicted proteins | sample 1539031 | NCBI WGS metagenome assembly OCZT01 (sample SAMEA3539308, study PRJEB22396) | soil metagenome | biome: tundra; feature: field; material: soil | place: USA | collected 2010-05 | depth 0.15 m | reverse complement strand
CTGATAATTTGCCACCAAACACGACCCCAGTATCTAATCCATAACAGGCGGTACCATCATTATAGCGATCTATACATATATTATCCATCGAATGCACTTGGTGCCCATAAACGATATCATATCCAAATGAACCATATTCTGTCCAGAAATGGGCGTCGGTAGCTTCCTTCCCATATTTTAATATCTTTTTAAGAGACACGAAGTTGCCTTGTGATGTGGAAAATCTAATATGGAGGAGATCATTTTCTGTTTGATTAGATAAAGAAACGCCGGCTCTCAAGCCGGCGTGAACTACTATCGTATTACCGACTTTAATATAGGTCGGCATACTGGAAATATATTCTATATCCTTATTGGAAAACTTCAGGTAATGAGGTTTGTTGGGTGTCGGCTTCCTATCGCCACGTAGCCATAATAAAAACTTTTGTTCGTGGTTACCCATTACGCATTCTATTTTTAATTCTCTTGATAATGCTATACACGCATTAGAGTCTTCACCGCGGTCGATTTGGTCTCCAAGCAATATAATTCTTACATTTGGAGATTTATAGTCAACAAGGTTGAGTATTTCTTTATATTCTGAAATCGAACCATGGATATCGCCTATGATAATTGTTCTTGGCATACTATATATAATATTCTATATTGTAAAGTTTTTTTATATCATCAATATTTCTTATTGAAAGATATTTTAATCTTGTCCTTAAAACAGATGGATCCCTTGTTGAAAATCTCATTATTTCAGAAAGTGGCAAGGTTAAAAGAAAAGTATCTTCTTCTCTGGAAAAAGGTCGCTTTTTTGTTAATGACAACCAATTGCTACTTAATATGTTTGCGGCTTTATTTAATTTTCTATCAAGAGCCAGACATTTATCATAATAAACTTTTTCTAAAAAAGTAAAAACATAATATCCACCAAGCACTATATTATAACAATTATCTCTTTTATTTTTAGAAGATTTATTTTTTGAGTAGGTCTCCTTAAATAAAAATAACTCAAACGCCTCTGCAAGATGACCGCTATTTGTGACTAAGCTAATATATGGGGTTGGAGTAGACCTACCATTTCTAAATCCAATGCTACCATCACCATCTATTATCCCGCGCCAATAATCATATTCGGAATATTTGCAATTGGGCGGCATAATAGTTTCAGATTTTTTTCCTTGCGGAATATATTCAATAATATTTTCAATGGATTTGGCGTGAATATTTAGTGAACACGATGCATAATTTTTAGCAAAATTAGTGTCCCTAATTCGAGAGCGAATATCAAGTGGAAGAGAAAATTCTTTTTTTATTTTTTGTAAAATATCTATGTCTTTTGCAGATAATTCTATCTGAATATTATTTGGATGTAATTTTACTCTATGTCCATCAGCTTGGAGAAACCCTAATAAATACGATAATTTTTGATCTATTTCTTTCATTAATTCCTAATCGTCCCAAACTATAACGGTTGCTCCTGCGTGTCCGTGCACGTATAAGAGATCCTCGATTGATCTATAGATATTTATAGATGAATGCGGACCTTCCCAATGAAGCGCTATCTGTCCATCGTCAAATCTTACCCCAAATGCTATATGATCTCCCGCGCCACTTACACCCGAACAATCCACTTTACGATCAAAATGAAATCTACGAAGCATACATTATTTTCCTTGGTAATTAACCACTTTATATCTTGCACTTCAATATCTAATTATCCACATAATAGCGCCCACACACGAGCGTGTCAATGGGCGTAAAATATTGAAAATATCTTCTATTAATAAAATTGAATATTCTTTTAAGGGTAAATCTATGAAATTATTATTTTGGCTAACTCAATTACTTATTACAGTAATGTTGGTTATCACCTGCGCAATATCTTCTGATATGGTTTCATATCCTAAATCATACCCTGAACACGTTCATAAAACCTTATTTATAGACCGTAATTTCAATGAAGCAGAGATTGTTTATATAACGTTAGCGGCAGCTGAATGGAACGAAAAAACAGGACATATCGTAGATTTTGAGGTTGCCCTTCTGCCAACAAGCAAAGAAATCACATTAGACAATTCCATTATTTTTGTTAAAGTTGGACCAGATTACCCTAATATACTGCTATTAGACCAGGCAACCACCGGATATATTCTTGGTCTTTATCAAGATGAACCAATGCCAAATATAGAATTGGTTGCTGCAAGATTGGGCGATCGATATTTTAAGTCCGTTGTTTTACACGAACTCGGGCACGCTTTAGGTCTCGAGCACGTCAAAGGGGTTGAGGGAATTGGAACATTAATGTATCCAAGCGCTAATCTTGGGGCTGATAATATCACTCCAGATGACCTTGAACACTTCTGTAAATTATATAAATGTGATGCCAAAACATTACAAAAAAGCAATTAGTTTTATTAGTCTCTCAAACTCTTGTTGAGTTTTACATTCAATTTGCTTACCATTATAATACCAAAGATTATTATCTCGCATAGTTCCAGATTTATCTCTCCATTGAGTTGCAGGACCATCTAAACGATGAAGTTTACCATTATGGTACCACTCTTCATAACTATTACGTATAAGAGCCGGACCACCTTCTCTATGACGGCGACCATTAAGGAACCACTCCTTGGATCCATCAACTGATGAAATGGCAGGACCATCTTCTCTATGAAGAAATCCGTCTTTATACCACAACTCACTACCATTAGCATATTCAACTGCAGGACCATCTGAACGATTAAGAAAATTATATGTGCCATCACTATAATAGTATTTATCGCCAAACTTTGTTATAATGGGATTAATAAAAGGATCATTAAGCTTTATCATAATGCTAACAAGAATTGTTTCATTTTGGATTTCTTAACTGTGCGCGCGAACTTTTTAATTTCTTTTAGATTATTCGTATTAAGAATAATTTGTTCTATCTTTTCAACATCAGCTGACTCAAACTCTTCCGCAAATAATCTCATATATGTAAATGATCCCGACTCTATTATTAAATCTTCAATCATCTTTAATTCATTGCGATTAGTTAAATGCTTTGCCAATTCATAAAGATATCTTGGTTTTTTGGAAGATAAAATTAATTCCTTAATTTTATTAAGATTTGATCGTTCAACGTGTTTTAATAACATATGAGCGTATTTAATATTTTTTGATTTTAATATGATCTTTTCCAAAGATTTATAATCGGAGCTATTAACAAAACAAGCAAAGTCGCATATATATTTAATATCATTAGATTCTACAATAAGTTTTTGTAAAGCCTTAATATCGCAATTTATAATATTTTGAGCAAATACAAATGCATATTTTGCTGATTTGTTATCTATAATAACCTTTTGCATTTTATAATTTTTATAATTATATGTCTCTGCAAAAAAATAAGCAAATGAAGAGTTATTATTTTTAATTATTTCGTCTTGAAATTGATTAAGCTCTATATTGGAGAGAATAGGTTTTACATTTTCTATTCTTTTCATCCAAGATGAGGCATCAGGACCATAATCTGGATCAAATAAATACAAACTCATAAAGAGATATATATCTTTTAATTTTACTGATTAAACCAATTTTTCATAAATAATAATCCATCTTGATGATTTTTTTGTAGAAGATGTCCGCCATTCAACTTAAATGTAGTTGGCTTAAAATGAATTAAGAAATCAAGGCTCTGGCTATAGTTTGGAGTTATAAAATCATTTTCCGCATAACAAAGGAGACTGTTCTTGTAACCGAGAAATCGTTCATTAACTTTTTTATTTCGTGGGTTGTGCAGCGCGGTAACATTAAAAATTGGATAGGCAGATGCGTTAGCGACGGGGGTCCACATCGCCAGTTTATTCATCTTACATTCCGGCAGGCAGGCTAAAGAGCCTCCCCACCAGGCACCAAGCGACTGCCCAACAACAAATGGATCATCATATGAGTTGACCAGTTGGCAAAGATTATCTATCTCATCAATAACCATATTATCGGATATTGGAACCTTGCTTGTATAATAAACTCTATTAAACCCTTCCCACATAGGATCGTTCCAAACAAGCTTTGTTTTAGCAAAAAACTTTGGAACGGCAAGACCTGATAGAAATATTATTGTTTTCATTTAATGAAAAAGTTTTAGTAATAATATCCGGAATTAATTAGCGCTTTATGTAACTCCTCTTCATTCATCTCGAAGATTTTTAATGGCTTGTCTGACATAGCTTCGCATCTTGCGAACTCATCTTTTGATAGTGGTGTAAGGGTCCACTTTTCACCATATTTATTTTTAAGATAAGTCTCAAACTCATTATCCGACATAATGCTAAATCTATTTTCATAATTAGATTTAATTTCCATTCTATTAGAAACGGCATCTCCAATAAGTTTTGCCAATATTCCCCCAAAGGTTCTTAACTGGGATACTGACATAGATCTAACTTCTTCTGAAGATAAAGCGCTCTCTAAATTATCAGTAAGTCTTTTAAGAAACCCCTTGCCATAATCTGATAAAACTCCGCCCTCTTTAACTAACTCATTATACTTTTTCATATTACAATTCCTTCGTGGCTGCAATAGCCAACAATACAAGTATGGCGGGAATTACCTCCGCCCAACTAAAATTAAGCCTGGCAAATGTCAAACAAATATTTTTACTGGATGTAAAATATGTTTCAAGAAATATATATAATCCCGCGTATCCAAAGATCGCTATTAATATTTTATATAATAATCCTTTTATTATAAGGATATATAAAAAATAAAGTATTGCTAACCCAATAATGCCTTCTAACACAGATTATTTATCTAATCCTTCTCTAACAACGCCATACATAAAATCCCACTCTTCTTTAGTGGATGTCCAATAAATAGAAGCCCATACGCGCGTTATCCCAAATGTAGTTTTTAATGTTTTCCATAGAGAATATCTTGGACAAAGTTTTTTTATTACAAAATATCCTTTACAAAAAGCTACACAGAAATAACGCAAATATTTTAATGCTTTGATTATTGATTTCATATCAGAAGTTTCCAGGAGCAACTTGTAGGCAAGTTAATCCAAGCTGACGCCAGCCATCGACAACAGTCGATCGGTCATCCAGGACCAGTTTAATATTAAATTTTCCTTCAATTTTATTTCTGAAAATCTCTTCCTTAATTATAACATCTTTTCTCATATCGTCAGTCTGACGCATAAAAAGCTCATAAGTAATATTATTAGAGTATTTTTCTATAAATCTAATTGATGCTTCACGATGTTTTTCCATCCTACCAGAACAAAAGATTATTTTATATCCAGCGTCGTGAAACAGCTTTACAGTATCAACAATTGGTTGATTAGGGAAATCCACGACATCACATCGTTCGGCATCATATGGACTTCTATCACCAATTAAGGCATAGGTACCATCGAGGTCCACGATTATGGCTTTTTGAGCTGATTCATCCTGAACCATAGCGACCTGATTGTTAGATGCCATAAAGCCCTTTTTATAAATCTCTATACGCGGTTTGTAATGAGCGTGCTGCTTACCCCCGCTCTTTTTCCACCATACCTTTATCACTTCAGCGCCCACGCTGGCTGACCCACGAGTAGAGTCTCGCTCAATCGCAGTTTCGAGATCAATAAAGAAACTTTTTTCCATTAGTTGAACATCTATGTTCAGAGCTTTTGCAATTTTACAAGCATCTTCCCAATTTCTTTTTCCGATATTCAAGTTGTCTATAATAACTGATTTCCCGCGTTTTAATGCTTCACGAATTAGAAACTTACGAGTCTCGCCGATTATTTTTTCGTAATCCGCGCTCCATACAGATCCATTACACATAGACTGAAGATCGTCATTATTGATTCTTACCCAATTAGACGGATCTTTAGCAACTTCTGCTTTTGCCCAGGTCGATTTTGACGAGGCTGGTATTCCTACAGTTAATATAATTTTTTGCACTTTGTTTTCTTTCTAAAAATCGTCCGATAATTGGTCCCACCAAGTATCTAATATTTGATCGCCATCTTTTAATATTTTAACCCTAACACAACCATTAGGCTGTTGCTGACCATCATAAGCCTTTACCGACTGCTCTAATAATGTTGGAAGTGGAGAGTGATCTTCATCAATCGCCCATTTCTTTAACCATTTAATTAATTGGTCGTTCATTACCGCCTCGTCTTCAACATATGGGTATTGGGCATCTACGGTGAAAGTAATGGAATATTTCGTTTTCATATCAGCTTCCAATATCTAATGTGATTTCTTTTTTCTTATGATCGACATACGCGCCTTCGAGAGCCAAATCTTCTATTCCGTGCCAATATCCATCATCGTCATCTATTTCGGCAGATTCATATTTTTTAATATAACATTTTTTAATATGAGGCATTAGTCCAATAAAATCCATCCCCCTCTTACCAACTTTAATCTTAAAATTGGCGGGCTTACTAAAAGGATAAGTAATAATCAATGTATATGTTGAATCGGCACGAAGTTGAAAGTTTCCGGAACTCCAGGAGCCAATATCATTGATCATAATATTACAATCTAATTTTTGTTTGTTTGGTTTCATATATCTTTGCTTTCGTTATAATAATAGCCACAACCTTCACCACCTATATCAAACTTATTATATTTTGATTTATTCCATTTAATCATTTTCTTTTCATAAGCTGATAATTGCTTTTCATATTTAGGATTATCAATTTCTTCTTTCCAAAAAAGACTTAAAGAAACTGAACTGTCATCATATTCCCAAGTATGATCCAGCTCTAAAAACACATCTTTGGCGGTTATTGGTACGCTCGCAGCATACCAATCGTTAAACTCTTTAATGGGAACACTTTCCGCCATATAAAGAAATGTTTCGCGTTTATTAAGAATAATTTTCTTTTCGGGCTTTTTTGGCTCTTTCATATGCCAACTTTTTCCAAAAATATATCCAAAGATGAGGCTGAAGTTAAACCAACCTTCATATCAACTTGCTTTCCAAGATTGAACAGTATTAAACTTGGAACGCTTCTAATTCCAAACCTGGATGCAATAGTCGGCGAATCATCTATGTCCACCTTAACAATCTTAACCTTACCAGCATTATCGGTGGCGCACGCCTCTAATATTGGCAGTTGTTTTTTACAGGGTCCACACCACACTGCGGACATATCTACCAACACAGGTATTGGTGACATAAGAACTTCTTCGTCAAAATTACTATCATTAATTTCTATTATTTTCATACTCTCTTCGGCAAATAGACCAAAGGCTTTAGCCGTTGGAGAGCTGCCGCCTCTCTTAATTTATTTTCTTACAACCTACTAATATGCTGATATATAATAAGTATATGAAGTTAACTCGCACAGCTAAAATTAAACTTAATATCTCGGTTGCCGAAGTGCTGCCGACTATGAAAGCTTATACTAATGCTTTTAATTTCGTTTGTCAAGTAGGTTTCGATAAGAAAAATTTTAACGGAGTTTCTCTCCATAAATTAACCTACCGACAAAGCCGAGAAGATTTTAATCTTCCAAGTCAGTTAGCTATCTCTTCGAGAATGAAAGCTACAGAAGCTATCAAATCTACTTTAATCAGAACGAAAAATAAGAAACTTGGGTCTTGTCCACAATCTAAATTGTGCTCCATAAGATTAGATGTTCATTCCTATTCTCTTTTTATTAAAAAGAAGATGGTTTCAATCTTAACTCTCTCTGGAAGAGAGAGATATTCTCTTGATATCTCCAAATATCATCAGGATTATTTTTCAGATTGGAAGTCTGGATCAGCTGATCTGATCGTAAAAGACAATAAAGTTTATCTTCACATATCTTTCTCAAAAGATATCCCAGATATTAAACCTACCGAAAAACTATTAGGTATTGACCGAGGTATAAATAACCTCGCTGTCACTTCAGATAATAAGTTCTTCGGAGGCGGGATTATTAAGAAACAGGTTCGTAAATATCAGAGGCTGCGGAGCAGCCTTCAGAAGAAAGGAACAAAATCTGCTAAAAGACACCTTAAGAAGTTGAGTAATAAGGAGAGACAGTTTCGGGCAGATATAAATCATCAGATTAGTAAACAGATTATACAGAGCCTAAATCCAGGCGACACCATAGTTTTAGAGGATCTCTCTGGCATTCGCAATCGAAGATTGCGAAAAGCGCAGCGAACTCTTCTAAATAACTGGAGCTTCTTTCAACTTGAACAATTCTTGATCTATAAAGGCGCAGCCAAGGGCTGCGCGATAGTTCATATAGATGCGAGATATACAAGCCAAAGATGCTCTTGTTGTGGTTTTATATGCCGCTCTAACCGAAAATCGCAGAGCGATTTTCAATGTAAAGAATGTGGATTTAGGATTAATGCAGACTTAAATGCAAGTAGAAATATTTGCAACAAGCATCTGGAGAGCTATAAGCTCTCGGATCGGGCTGATATCAATCAGCCTATCGCAGCCAAACCTTTGGTTTGAGCAGCAAATCAGCGGCTTTAGTCGCTGGCAATTGATTAACTTCTATCATTTTACTTGCCCTCAACCAATAGCTTAATTTTTATAAATTAGCTGTCAAGGGCAGCGCTTATTTTTTAATTGAAATGCCCTGGCTCAAGCTCGTAAACAAATCAAAAAATACCTTACACTCATACAGCTTTTCTAAAGCAATTTGATCAAATGTAAAGCTATTATATAATCCACTTAACTGAACTTCATAGTCAACCTTATATTTTATAAGAAAATTACAAAGATTTTCTAAATATATAAGTCTTGCTTTAGATTTTTTAGTTATCGAGAATACTTTTTGTTTTGCATAATGACAGGCTGTAATTACGAATATTACCCTTTCAGTTGGATGAAGGGTTTGATAATCAAACTTCATTGCTCCAGTTTCAATTAATGAAACAACAAATGGATCAAACTGACGGTAGAACTCATACCAGGTTTTAAACCTCAAACCAGCTTCCATCCCAACATACCCTGAAACTATTTGAGAAACACTCTCAATATCTACAATCTTAAGTTCTTTGGCTTTTATTATAGCTTCTGATGCTAATGTCCAGCCCCGTGGGGAAGGACTGGCGAAAGAGCAATCTTCTGTTTTACCGCAGGCAAACTCGGAATTAGAGCGCAAAAACCCTAAAATTAAGTCGTGCACATTATTTTTTTTAGCCCAATCTACCCAGAGATCAAAATTAAATTGAAGAATGTATTTTGAGCCTCTATCTAAAAGAGCGGAGCTAATCTGATTGGAATAAACTTTTTCGTTAGGGAGATTGCCCGTTAATACGCAGGCGGCAGCATTAATTTGTTTTCCATTAATAGTCTTAAATTGTAATATTTCTAATAAAGGAGACATTACTTCTGGTGATGCCTTATCGACTTCATCAAATAATATTATGCTATCTGGTTTTACTCCAGCAATTAATGGAGGTAGAAACGCAGGCGATTTATATTCTATAAGATCACCGGGAGAGTTTAAGTTTGGAAATCCGCATAAATCGGACCGCTCTATAACTGAAAGATTAATATAATTAACTTTTAACTTACAGTCTTTGGCTGCTTGTAAAGCGATATGAGTATTATGGGTTGCAATAAATGCTCTTGTTATTAAAAATAAATGTGATTGACTGTCTACTGTAACGCATCTCATTGGGACAGGATCAATTAATTTTACATCTACAATATATCTGTGTGTGTTTCTGGTATCTTGCGCTGTCGTTTTTTTTATATTAAATAATTTTCTTGTTAATCTAAATATTGGAAGTTTAGTAATGCAATGTATTCTATATCTATCTTTATGCCTTTTACCATATAAAAAAGATTTATTTTTATGCAAAGTCGCTTTGATCCCAAGGGAAGACATTAATTGAAGAACTTGTGCCGCCAACACTGGGATAACCGAACAATATTCCATCGCTCCGCACCTTCTATCACAGCAACCATCAGTATCCATTAGCCCCTGGAGCAGAGACAACCTCTGTTCGAAAGAGGCTCGAAGATAAATATCTGGAATATGTTTATCCCCTATTAATTGTAATTGCTGCAACTGTTTTTTTAACAGCCCAATTTTTGTATATTTAGTATCAACTAAATCTCCTATTCTATAATTAAAAGATTTTGACCTGTTAATGTTTGCTCTTTTTGTAAGAGTAACAGAGTATCCGGATTTTTTAATCTCATCTAAGATCTCGTTGTCAGCGCACTCAATAGACCCGCTTTTGCTCGTTCCGTCTCCAAGCCAGCACCCTAAAACATATGGATCTATAAGTAAATCTTGTTTAGGATAATTTATTGGATATGCGACCTGTATTGAATGATTTGTTCCATTTTGATAAGTTTTTAGTGTCCTAAAAATCTCTTCTGTCGTTTTCACTGATGGAAGACATTTTGTATTTGGGTTTTTACTATATGCTCTTGCTTTGCCGTCCCAAGTTAACCAAAGGTGATCTTCGCAAGCATTAACCTCCGTTTTATCATCGAATATAATTTTATATGATTTTGGAGAAAAATCAATTGGATGTAATTTTATAATATTACAAATATTTCCTCGTTCATCAAATAATTGATCGCCTTCTTTCAAGTCTAATAATTTAACAAATCCATTTGGAGTAGGCAATTCTGTCTCTAAATCGAGCATTTTGCCAGTCCCCTTTTGCCCAAACAAAAATAGAGATTGTCCCGATTGAATAAAAAACTTACCCAAAGTAAGAGCTTGGTCTTGATTGATTTCTTGTAAGTTTAATGCATTTCCCATTTTATCCCTAACATCATAACGATATATATCAAGGATAATTACAACATAGGGATCAAGTTTTTATACTGTGAGAAATGTGAAATAAATCTGATTATATTACTCTCATCGCGTAATTCCGCTAACCTATATAAAGCTAACCTCTTGCTGCTTTCAGCAATATTAAAACAATAATCAACAATCGCGCGACCATTAGCCTCAATAAAGAAAGCCTTTTCGAATGAGAGAAATTGCTTTTCTCCAAGAGATAATAAATATTTGCAATAATTTTTAATTAACTCTTCATTGCTGGTCGAAGATAGCAATACATATTGCTCAAATAAAAATAAGTTATCTTTATTTAACAATTCCACAGAATAGGCGGACGTTCTACTTAAAATAGATCTTACTATCTCTAAATAATCCTCTTTCCACAAAGAATTATAATTATCTTTCAATGATAATATTATATTTTTTATATTTAAATTGCCCGAGATCAATAAATTATTTATATAACTTGAAAGAACTCTAAACTTTTTTAATTCAATTAATCGTTTAACAAAATAATATTGAGATTTATTAGCCGCCACAAGAAAGTCATTTACAGTTTTAGAACCATAATAATTAATTTCAAGCAATGAAATAAACTTATTCTCTTGCTCCGTTGTATCCATCTTATATTTTACCATCTCTTCAATAAAAATAAAGAAATCTTTTAATTCATAATCTTTTGCTAAATTGGTCTCAAGGATATTTAATAAAAAAGAATTATTAGTAATTAGAATTGATTGGATCAATTTTCTTAAATTAGGAGAACTGCTTAATAATATTTTTGATATTAATAAAATCCTCTTCATAAGAAGATGTCAAATTAATTATAAGAGGCAATTAATAATTTTAATTAAACAAAGCTTTTTCTGGCTTCATAGTTGAATTATACAGTTCTGGTATATACTCGCTGCTATCAAAAGTTTTAATACCAACTTCCGCTAATTCATTACCTTGTGCGAGGGCTTTCTTAAGAAAAGTTTCAAGCTCAAGATTAGCTGCTTCAGCGGAGATAGCCACAGACACCAGGTGCCAAGATTTTTTAGGTCTACTTCGTAGATATATTCCGTGCAGAATCATAATATGTCCATAGATAATGACCTCTCTACTAATTTAATACAAATCTTATCAAGCTTCTCTTTATCTGGAGCGTGAGGTAATGCCGTTGATGTTTCATATAATCCTTCGATTATCTTATCTTCAGTATCAGCAAACTCAAGTAATCGATCGTAGCTCCACGCTCCATCTCTGATAGATAATAATTCTTCTCTATCAGGTCGTTTAACAATGATTTTGCCAGTAGTTAAAGCTTCTTTACACATTCTCATAAGTCTAACGAGATGATAAGCGTGCTTTGTGTTATAGCCAAACTTCTCTTCCATTGCAAATATTTTAGGATTACGATTGGCTTTCCATTCCTGATATTTTGGATTATCTTCTTCAGAAGTGGTCATCCAGCGTTTATGCTGTTTTATCCGATGAAGCTGTGAGTGTGCAAATCCAGCAAAACTATGTCTAATGTTTTTAGACAAGAACTCATCTTTATGGTCTAATATTACTTTTCCAAGCTCCGTCACTATTAAATGATCAGAAGGATCGGTATGCAATACCTCGATAATGCTTGGATTATTAGATAATGCAAGATTAAAGAACTTCCTAATCTCATATAGGCAAGCGTCTGGATTTGGCGCTTTTAATTCAATTTGTTCTATTTTGTGCAGAGTGCTGAAATAGTATTTAGACGGTGGTATTACAATGCCTTTAATATCTGTATCTGATTCGGGCGTATTTGTTCCATACGCACGAGAGCCGTGAACTGTAAGGAAAATACACCTATCGCCAGACCAAGCAAGGTCTGGCGAGTTTTTAGATATTAAATCGAATATATTATGCTTTTTCATACAATCCATTGATATATAACATACGGAAGTTAAAGTTTTCTCGGAGGCTTGTGTGATTAGAATCATTAAAAAATGTAAAATAGAGACTTGTGATAATATAGCTTCTTGTAAAGAAATGTGTAAAAAGTGTTACCAACAACAATACCAATCAGATCATAGAGAAGAATTGAAAATAAATCAAAAGCAATACAGGTTAGATAATAAAGAAAAAATAAAAGAATATAATAAGCAATATGATTTAGAGCATAAAGAGGACTTAAAAATCTATAACAAACAATATCAGTCAGATCATAAAGAAGAAATAAAAGAAAAGAAAAAACAATATGATTCAGATCATAAAGAAGAAACAAAAAAGCGCAATAAACAGTACGGATTAGATCATAAAGAAGAAAGAAATATTCTACGAAAACAAAAAAGGCAATCTGATCCGGCAGTTAGGATCATGCACAATGCATCTGTGGCGGTTAATAAAATGCTTAAACGAAATGATGGATCAAAGCAAGGCAAAAGCTCTCGAGAAGCCTTCTCTTTCACAGGAGACCAATTAATAGCTCATATTGAGAAACAATTTTCTCATCCAGATAATTTAGATGAAAATGGTAATGTTTGGATGACTTGGGAAAATCAGGGAAATTATGATCCTGATAAGAAAACTTGGCATTTAGATCATATAATTCCGCAATCTAAATTAACTTTTAATAGTTATGAACATACTAACTTTAATAAATGTTGGGCGTTAGAAAATCTACGCCCGCTAGAAGCTATTAGAAATCTTAAAAAGGGCAATAAAATAATTTATATATCATAGGGAGAATATGAAAACTTAATCTCAACTTTATTGAACTTATTTTGTAAGTATTCCATAAATGATGGCTCTGTTTTTAAGTCTAAAATATTTCTTTTACTATCTAATATTTTATAGCAATTAACTTCTTTAAGAACATCCATCTTATTAATTATAAGATGTGAAACACCATTAATATTAATTGCCTTTTCTAAAACAGAAGTATCTAAATAATTACACTGCCTTACGCGACCAGTTGTTGCACCAACCTCACATCCAATCTTTTGGATATTTTCCAATTCTTTATTGTTGTCTGGCTGAAACTTATTTAATCCAACATATGTATAATAGGCTTTATTAACCCCATATACATTTCTTATAGCCGTATGAGGTATGCCATTTAATAGCGCCCCAGCAGTCGTTGTATGAGACGATGTGACATATGGATAAACTCCGTGGTCAATATCTAAACTAAAGCCTTGGGCGCCCTCATATAGGATATTGGGGTCAACATTAGATTGAAACATCTCCCCATAAAAATCACACAAGAAATATTTTAATTCCGGTATATTTTCAGCTCTCTTACCAATTCTAGAGTATTTGTCTCTATAAGCCTGACCAACGCCTCGTTTAGTTGTTCCGATTTTTGTATCGGAACTATCCTCAATAATGTGCTCATCAGTTATAATATGAACATTATTTGCAATTTTTACCAAATCTTTGCAATCAATTCCATTTTTTAATAGATAATCCATTTCATTTAGAAATGATTTGACATTTAATACGCATCCTGGACCTATAATAGACTTAACATTAAAAAATATACCAGCTGGAATTGCGTGTGTAATAAACTTTTTTTCGTTATGAAAAATTGTATGACCACAATTGTCGGCGCCATTTCCGCGAAGACAATGAGTATATTGCCCATTTTTCAATAAAGAATGAACTACTTTTCCTTTACCGCAATCTCCCGCAGAATTATCAATCACTATATCAATTTTCATATTTGTTATTCTTTCTTTACTCAAACGCTAATAGTTTAACTATTCTAATAATATAATTTTTAACATCGCGAGGAACCAAATTTCTATGTCTATCATCTCCAATACAATCTTCTATTGCGAAATAATATTGGCTTTGTCCTTTTACAGCAATCCAAACTCCATTAATATATTCTGATGTAAAGGTTATCTTATATTCTATGCCGCTCGATGATGTAAAACAATAATGTTTCATAATTACTCGAACGCGATTAGACTCGCCAACCTGTTAATATACCCGACCAAATCTTGTGGATAGTTTCTCTCATAACTATAATCTATTTTAAATTTATTATTAATAATTTGATGCCTGGTCTCATCTAACCATAAAGGAGATGAATAGGGTCGTGGGCTAACTTTTATCCAAACATATAATCTATTTTCATAGTTATCACTAATAAACTCAATTCGATATTCTTTTTTATTTGATGAGGTAAAATTATGTTTCATTATTTTCTTAAATTATGGCATTTGTTGCACGCCGTATAATACCAATGATTTCTTGTTTCGCGCGGCTCACCTGGCTGACCGCATTCCTCACAAATGCTGGCACTCTTTTCTTCGTATTCATAAATAATATCATTTATCTCATTTGTTACAGATGAAAGATATACCCTTAAAGTTCCGAATTTCTCCTTGACTTGAACGGCATAATAATTATCTCTCCCTGGAAGTTTGTTTATAACTTTTTCAAGCTTTAATGATAATTCCTTTACTAAATCAAACCATCCGTCACTGCACTGAAAACCCATTCCCTTTATATACAAGGAAGGGCAAGCGTTAACCAATTCTTTTGTTAGTTCATTATTCATAAAAATACCTTAAACTTTAATACTTTATCAATATATCTCGTTAGCTCCGCTGGCAAATCCGACATTCCCCAATCAATAATATGATTATGAATTAAATAATGATATGATCTTATATATTTTGGATGTTTATAAGATGTTATAAACACGCTCGGCTCCATTGAGAAATCTAATATTGGACCAAAATCAAATCCATATTTAACGCCATCTTTGGTTGTAAAATAGCAATCGTTATTCATAAATAATAAGCTTTGCTACACGATCAATATAGTCTTGAAGATCTTCCGGAAGAATAGGGAGATTCATAATTGAATGATCTTCTCGAGAAATACAATTATTAATTAATAAATAATGATGCATATCAGGATTAGGAACAATAGAAACCCATATGCCGGGCATAAAATGACTAAACCAAAACCAATACTCTTTTTTATTTGTTGATTGAAAATCATATCTCATACGAACGCCATCAGCCTTACTCGCCTCTCAATATAATACTTTACATCTTTGGGAAGATTTGTCTTTGTCCATTTAACCCTGCCATTGATAATATCAAAAGATGAATGCTCACCAATGTCGTAAAACTCCCGATAAAAAGTTATAAATACCTTTAACTTTTCATATAACGGGACCTTCGCTATCTGGAAATTATATATTAATCCTTTTGATTCATATTGCATATTTTACTCAAATGCCAGTAATTTTATAAATCTATCTACATAATCTCTTAATTCTTTCGGAATCTGATTGGTTTCTGTTGTGAAAGAATAGTTCCTTTTCCAATTAATCTTATTATTAACTATTGGAAACTTGGCGCCCCAATACCATTGAGTTCGATCAAGCCATATAAATATTCCAATTATCGACTCCCCTTTACTAAAAATATAATCAAACTTATAATGCCACTCACCAAAATCATATTCTTTCATATGAACGCCATCAATGATGCGTATCTAATAGCTTTATTCTTAATATTGTCTGGCAATTGATAATTATTACTAATTGGATCATTATCAAGATAATAAATCCAGCTCTCTGGCTTATTAAGATCTCTAATGTGCACATATGGGCGCGCTTTATTATAATTATAATAATTTAATTCATATCCATCACATATCATATAAATGCCATCAATGCTGCATATCTAACAACTTTATTTTTAATATCAGTTGGTAGATCATTCGTGTCCCAACCAGGATTATCTCCATCTAAATAATATTCCCAACCCCTGAATTCATTATATATGCTCACATATATGTGTGGACGATTGTAAATCGACCATTTTTTATAATACTCGAATTGATATATTCCACACATCATACAAATGCCATCAAGGATAAAACCCTATTAATGTAATTCTCTAAATCTTTAGGCGGAATATCATTTCCCCACCAAACTTTATTATTAACCATAATAGAATAATCGCATCGCCCAACAATAGGAGGACTTAATAGAATGCACTTACGCCCTGCCATAGAGACGTAAAACCTATATGCCGCGCCATTTTCTGATGTAAAATAATAATCTTTTATCATATCAAGAAAATGCCATTAGAGACAATACTCTATTTATATAACGTTCTAAATCCTCTGGAACAGGAGGATAATTTACACTTAAATTGTTAAGATTTATTTTCATATTCCTAACATCATAACCCATTCCCATTCCTATGGTATCAAATATTATATTTACAGCCATTCTACCCTCGATATAGCTTGGTCTAATATAAAAGACATATTCTTTATTATTAGATGATGTGTATTTATAATTCATAATGCTAAATAAACTATTATCCACAAAAATGCTAAATGAAATATTTGATCGACTGTAATTAGTAGAATCTTTCCAATCGGCGTCTCAACAAATTGTTCAAACCCGTGCTTAAAATCTGGTGGATGAACCTTAAATGCCGTTTGCCCATCCACACGAACATACGCCTCTTTCCAGGGTTCGAACATTTGAGGCGGTTTTCTGATGTATTTCGCCCATAGATACACCGGCACATACGAATCTTCTACGAAATGTGACCAAAATAATACATTAATCCCAATTAAAAAACTAACCAATGAGAATTGTAAATATAACATAATTGGAATAAAACCGATTGTGTATATTAAACAATGCTTCGCTCTAACCCACGGATGATTATGTTTTATCATCGCCTCTGCGTGGGACTGTGGGATCCAGTCAATCGCA
>OCZT010002970.1_pt1 | contig 17470 bp, 13 predicted proteins | sample 1539031 | NCBI WGS metagenome assembly OCZT01 (sample SAMEA3539308, study PRJEB22396) | soil metagenome | biome: tundra; feature: field; material: soil | place: USA | collected 2010-05 | depth 0.15 m | reverse complement strand
CATTGTAATGAAAAGGGAATGCGGTTTGAATCCGCAACAGTACCCGCTGCTGTGATGCCCGATCGTTCTAACGATGATGGTTTTGTGAAATACCTGCCACTGTAACTATTAAAAGTTATGGGAAGGCTTCATAAAACCGGGATAAGTCAGAAGACCTGCCATATAAATCTAATATTCAAAGCTTTCGGGAAGAAAAGCGCCGAATCATTCATTGATTCCCCACTTAAACTTCCTTGTCAGTGCCGGATGTTGGACAAACGGGCTGAATATAAACTTTTTGCAGATATTTATTTTTGAAGAATGCGTTATGTTATCAGCAGAAATAGAGATTTACATTTGAAAAATATTTTATTTTATATTGTAATTTTCTTTTCGTTGCCTTTGCACGCACAATTGTCAATTGTTAATGATACAATAAAAATAAAAGAGGTTGTTATCAGCAGAAATAAATTCAGTTCAGATCCTGAAGGGTATAAAAAAACTATCATTGATTCGTCCATTCTGGTTAATTACAGTAATCGTAATTTGTCTGACATGATTTCAGAAAATACAGATATTTTTATAAAAAGTTATGGAATGGGCGGCACCGCAACACCCGCATTCAGAGGTACAGGAGCAAATCATACCCTTATAGACTGGAACGGGATCAATATTAATAGCCCAATGTTAGGACAGTCTGATCTTTCACTTATTCCTGTGGGGTTAATTGATGATGTTCAGATATATTTTGGTGGCGCTTCAATGTCATTAAACGATGGAGGTATCGGAGGAACAATTAACCTTGAGACCAAACCGGAATGGAAGAAGGAAACTTTGATATCAGTAAATACCGGAATAGGAAGTTTTGGACAATATACTGGTTTAATAAAGGCGAAAACCGGAAATTACAAATTTCAGACAGTTACAAAAGGCTATTTTCAAAACTCAGAAAATAATTTCAGGTATCTTAATTCTGAAATAAGTTCTGAACCAGTCTGGCAGACAAGAACTAATAATCAGCTCCGGCAAAATGGCTTCATCCAGGAATTATATTTAAATAATGAAAAAAGTATTACTTCCGCCAGAATTTGGTACCAGAATACTGAGAGAAATCTACCGGCTTCACTTTTAACTGAACCCAATTCAGGTGAAAGACAACTTGACGAATCATTAAGGACAATGCTCAATTATGATGCATATAGAGGAAGAAGTAACTTTTCTTTTACCGGATCGTGGATGTTAAGCAGATTGAATTATTTTAATCCTCTGGCTTTAATTGACTCAAGGAATCTTTCGGAGATTCTGATTTTAAAAGCCAGCCTGGAAAACCCGATTGGAAAATATGCAAAACTAAAAGTGGTAATAGATGAGCAGTCAGATATTATAACATCAAATAATTATAATCATAAGACAACCCGTAATACGTCTACCCTGACTGCCTCTATTGAAAGAAAGAAAGAGAGATTTGGTACAACGATACTTGTTCGTGAGATATTGGATAAGAATACTTTATTACTTCCGGATTTTTCTTCAGGTATACAATTCAGAATTATTGATGAAAAGGAGTACTATATCAAAGCCAATGTCTCCAGAAATTCCAAAATACCTTCGATGAATGATATGTACTGGGTACCAGGCGGAAATCCTGACTTAAAAAATGAATATGCTTTAATATATGAGATATCCTATGAGATGAACCTGAAAATTTCAGATCCCTTAAAAATAAAATATGATCTGTCTGTTTTTCGTTATAACATAAAAGATATGATACAATGGCATCCCGGGGAATACTCTTACTGGACTGCAGATAATATTGAAAATGTAAATTCAACCGGAGCAGAGACATCATTAGCATTGGATTATGTGCTAAATAATTTAAATGCAAGTATGAAAGCAGGTTACTCATTTACCAGAGCAATAGCCGGAGGATCGAAAATCGAAAATGATATTTCATTAGGGAAACAGCTTATGTATATACCTGAAAATCAGGCTAACGCTTCATTCAGAATTGGTTACAAAAATGTCTATTCTTCATGGACAGCCAACTTCAACGGGAAAAGATATATAACTGTTGATAATTCAAATTATCTTCCGGGATACTTTATTAATAACTTTATCGCAGGTATTAAATTCCGCCTGAAAAGCTCTTCAATTGATGCAAATTTCAATATTGACAATCTTTTTAATATTAATTATCAATCAATTGCATATTACCCGTTACCCGGACGGTCATACTTTTTAAAGATTTTAGTTCAATTTGTTAAATAGATTTAATATGAAAAACTTAATAAAAATTGTCATTCTTCTCTTAATTGTTGATTCTTGTGCAAAAATACCAAATACCCAAAATTTAAATTATTCTCTTGGAGGCGGTGTTTTCGTAATTAATGAAGGCAACTTCAGAGGCGGAAATGGATCCCTGTCTTTTTATTCATATGATTCCTCAAAAATCTATAATGATCTTTTCTATAGTGTAAATGGCAGACCATTGGGTGATGTTCCAAATTCTATGGCCATTAAAGGAGATGAGGCATACATTGTAGTTAACAACTCCGGGAAAATTGAAATTATAGACCAGGCGACTCTTGAATCCAAATCAACAATTAACGGACTAATATCACCACGGAATATTTCATTCATTAATGATTATAAAGCGTATGTATCAAGTCTCTATTCCGACTCGGTTACAATTATTAATCTCATTGATAATTCGATTTCCGGTTATATTAACCTGAGAAGAACATCTGAATCGATTGGTGTTGCCGGGAATAAAGCATTTATTTCATACTGGACAGAAGGGAAAGAAATTATGGTTATTAATACCCTTAATGATAAAGTAGTTGATTCAATACAAGTAGGAATTGAGCCTGAAAGTATGGCATTTGACAAATATGGTATGCTTTGGGTACTTTGCAACGGTGGCTATACAAGACAAAATTATGCTGAACTGATTGAAATTAACACCGCTTCAAATTCTGTTGAAAAAACTTTTGTGTTTCCGACAAAAGAAGATTCCCCATCATGTCTTAAGATAGATGGCACAGGACAGACTCTTTATTATCTAGATAATGGTGTACGGCAAATGGATATTAATGCAACTGATTTACCCTATGTTCCTTTTATATTACCGGAATCAGGACAATATTTCTACAAAATTGGAATTAACCCTATAAACAACGACGTTTTCGTTACGGACGCTGTTGACTTTGTGCAACAAGGTTATGTATTATTATATGCAGAAAGCGGGAAACTCATTTCAAAACTGAAAGCTGGTATAATTCCCGGGTCAATGTGCTTCAAAATAAGAATCAATCCCTGAACTATCTGAACTATTCTTCGTTTATGTGAATACAGGGGAAAATGAATGCTTTAAAATTAATAGTGATCAGCGCATTATTCACAATTTCAGGATGCGGAAAAAGTGATAGGAAAAGCACTGACCAATTTCGTGAAGAGGGGAATGAAGTTGGAAGGGCAGAAAGATTTTCTCTTGAAAAAAAGAAGGGATGGACCGAAGTTAAAATTATTAATCCATGGCAGGGAGCAACTGATGTTAATCAGGTTTATTATCTGGTTAAAAGAGGATCAGAACTGCCGGAGGGGCTGGATTCTGCAGCCGTAATTTTTGTCCCGCTGAGAAAAATAATCTGCATGTCTACTACTTATATTGCAATGATTTCAGCTCTGAATGAAGAAAAATCAATTGTTGGCATGTCAGGTACAAATTTCATTTATTCACCTGAATTAATTAAAAATGTCGAAAAAGGTTTGGTAGCTGACGTTGGTTATGAAACTAATCTCAACAAAGAGTTGATCCTTAAAATTTCCCCTGACCTTATAATGATTTATGGAATAGGAAGTGAATCAGCTGGTTACGTTGGGAAGCTAAAGGAGTTGGGCACCAAAATTATTATTAATGCCGATTACCTTGAAACAGATCCATTAAGCAGAGCAGAATGGATCAAATTATTCGGAGCTCTGTATTGCAAAGAAAATTTGGCTGACAGTATATATAAATCTGAAGTTGATGAGTATAACAAATTGAAGTCATACATAGATCAAAATGCAATGAATAAGCCAAAAGTATTGCTCGGGCTTCCTTTTAAGGACACATGGTATATATCGCCTGGTAATTCATTTATGAGTAAACTAATTATTGATGCCGGTGGTGATTATCTCTGGAGGGACACGAAGTCTTCTGTATCAATGCCATATGGAATAGAAAATGTTTATTTACGTGGAATGAAAGCTGATTTCTGGCTTAATATCGGAAGTGCCAGTTCCCGAAATGAGATTTCAATTGTTGATTCGCGTATGGAAGATCTTCCCTGTTTTAAGAATGATAATCTTTTCAATAATAACAATCGGATCACAATTAATGGAGGAAATGACTTTTGGGAGAGTGGAAGTCTTTACCCCCATCTGATACTTAAAGACATAGCTACCATTCTGCATCCTGAATTATTCAGGGATAAGGGATTAACCTACTACAGAAAAATTTATTAAAACCGGCCCATTGAAAAGTGACATGCAGAAAGAACTTTCTTCTGATCTTAAATCACGAAGAAATACCAGGTTAATTTTCTCAAGTCTGGTGTTGCTGGTTGCCATTTTTCTAATTCTGGATGTTTTTTTTGGGTCAGTAAGTATAAAGGCATCAGATGTAATAAAAGCAATTTTCACAAATGCAGATAGTAACTTTGAAATCATTATACTGAAATTCAGATTGCCAAAGGCTATAACAGCACTTACAGTTGGAGTGGCATTATCATTAAGCGGGTTGCAAATGCAGACTGTTTTCAGGAATCCTATGGCCGGACCCTATGTACTCGGGATAAGCTCCGGTGCCAGTCTTGGTGTTGCTTTCGTTATTTTGGGCTTTTCTTCAAATATTACAACAGTCAGTCTTAGCGGATTAGGAAACTGGATTCTTGTTGCAGCCTCCTGGATCGGTGCGGGTGCAGTTATGCTGTTAATAATGGTCATCTCTTCGAAGGTAAAAGATATTATGACTATTCTCATTCTCGGCATCATGCTCTCAAGCGGGATATCGGCTATTGTAACAATTATGCAGTATTTCAGCAATGAGACAATGTTGAAAGCATACGTAATATGGACTATGGGAAGTTTAGGAAATCTTACTGCAAGCCAGCTTAATGTTCTTTTGATTTCCGTCTTAGCAGGAGTGATTATGAGCTTATTCTCTTCAAAAATGTTAAATGCTTTACTTCTTGGTGAAAATTATGCAAGCAGTATAGGGCTCAATGTCAGAATTGCAAGAGCAGTGATATTTACATGTACAAGTATTCTGGCAGGAAGTGTCACGGCTTTTTGTGGTCCCATTGGATTCATAGGAATTGCAGTACCCCATATAGTAAGAATATTATTTAAAACATCTGATCATAAAATTTTAATACCAGGTACTATTTTAATGGGTGGAGCGGTTATGCTTATAAGTGATATTATCTCCCAGTTGCCGGGATCAGAAAGTGTTCTGCCCGTGAATGCCGTTACCTCTTTGATTGGTATTCCTGTGGTTATCTGGGTAATCTTACGTAACAGAAAATATTCCGGACCATTCTGATGAAAATGAATCCAAATGAAATATTATCTCTCGATTCACTTAAAATCGGGTATGTTTCGGGGAAAAATAAAAATATTCTTCTTCCTCCTCTTACTGCAAGTGCTAAAAGAGGAGAACTTATTGCTGTCATAGGCAGAAATGGCATAGGTAAAAGTACTTTGTTAAGAACACTGACAGGACTGCAACAACCGCTCGGAGGTGAAATCTTTTACAGTGGTAAGAATATCAGGGAATATTCAAAAATGGAGCTTGCACAAAAAGCAGGTTATATTTCTACTGAGATTATTAAAGTCAGCAATATGAGTGTATATGACCTTGTTGCACTTGGCAGATTTCCACATACTAATTGGATTGGCAAAATTGAAAAGAAGGATCATGAGGTTATTTTGGATGCTTTAGCAAAGACATCAATGACGTCATTTCGCAGAAAGTTTGTTTCCGAACTTTCTGATGGAGAACGCCAAAAGACAATGATAGCCAGGATTTTAGCCCAGGATACAGGTATTATGATTATGGATGAACCAACCGCGTTTCTGGATGTTGCAGGCAAATATGAGATTTTTCATCTTCTGCACACGCTCTCCAATAATGGTGATAAAACAATTATCTTTTCGACTCACGATCTTCAAATGGCTATTAGTCAGTCAGATAAGATCTGGCTAATACTCGATAACAAACTTATTGAAGGAGCTCCTGAAGATCTTATGATTTCAGGAGCGTTTGATCACCTTTTTGATTCATCAACCGTAATGTTTAATTCTGAAGATGGCACTTTTTCTTTCCGGAGTGAAACAAAGGGGAGTATTTATATTGAGGGAAACGGAAATAAAAGACACTGGACTGAAAAGGCAATCAACAGGGCTGGTTTTGCTGTTTCGAAAGAAAAAACGTTACCCTGTATAATAATTCCATCAGACAATACTAAGTCCTGGCAACTTTCAACTCAATCCAGTATTCAGGAGTTCTTCTCCATATATGAATTGATTTCGTCTCTGAGCGAGAAAGTGTGAACGGACCTATTTATTAAACTTCCTGTAGTTATCTATAAACGGACCTATTTCCTCAACAGCCAGTTTCTTTGCAATAATTTTTTTGTTTTTATCGAGGATATAAATAGTAGGAGTAGACTGGACATTATAGTAATAGTCAAAATGTGAACTCCTCTTCGGATCCCATCCATTTATCCATATCAGTTTATTATCCTCTATATACTTCGTCCATTTTGCCTTGTCGGATGTGGTGCAAACGGCAAATACCTCCAGGCTGTAATCTCTTGGTTTATCATAGTAAGCCTTAAGCTTTGGTGTAGCCTCCTTGCAGTGTCCGCAATCGGGCTCCCAGAAATAAAGAACGGTAAAATCTTTTTCAACATCATAAAGTGATACAAATATTCCTTTATACGAGTCCATTACCATGTTTTCGGCTTTTTTACCAATAAGATTCGGTCTTAACAGATCAATTTGTTTCCGTAGGTCATCTTTGAATTCTTTTGTTACCCAGTCAGCTTTTCCCGAAAGATATATATCATCCGCCAGTTTAACCAATACGGCATCGTGTCCCATGATTTCGCTTTCCCTGAAATGATTAAAAAGATAAACTGATACGAATTGAAATATTTTATAATTGGCGCTGCATTTTTTAATTAGTTTATCGATTTCCTTGTTTATGGTATCAGGTGACTGTATTAATGCACTTGTAAAAAACGCGTCAAGTTTTGCGTATAAAAGAGGTGTACGAATTAATCTTTCATCAGTAAGATCAATATTGTCAAAAAAATGATCCTTGTTATAATTGTAATTCCTTACCCACCTTACAGAATCGGGGTTTGCAAATCCGATAGGAATCGGGAATTCAGGAATATCAATTGGAAGTAATCCTTTGACAAGAGTTCCAAGAAAGTTTCCATTATTTGCTTTGATGACACTTCTAAGATATGATTTCATGTTTTCTTCCTGAAGTTTTTGAAGTGATCCAAGGATCTTCAGCGAATCATTATTTTGCTTATTGTTCTGAATTCTTTTGGAAATAACAGAAGCACGTTGTTGCATAACTATCCATTTCCTCTGGTACTCAACAAAAGCTGAGTTCTCCTCTGACCCGTTAAATTTCAGCGTGTTAAAATAATCACTAAAAGAACAGTTAAGCGCAAAGTGTTGATTAGCAGATATCAAAATCTCAAAATATTTTCTCCCGGGCAGTACGATCATATATATACCCTGCGGTAGTGCCTCCTGTCCTCGTACAGTTCCATTACCTGTTCTGTCGAGTTTAATTGTATCTTTTATATACTGCTTATCTCCGAGATGATAAGCCAGGAAAACAGTAGAATCCTGAAGACCCTTTATGGTTATGTCAATTTCATAACCATTTTTTAACTGGCCAAAAGAAAATACCGGAACTAATGAAAGTAATATAAAGAAAATTAACTTTCTCATTTGTAATTAAGATTACTAAAGACATTTGCAAAATTAGCCAATGCAATTTCTTTGCCAAAGGTTATAGCACAAATATTAAGAAAATATATTGTATATTTGATAGGATAACCATAGAGAAAAATGAAGATTTCTTTGCTCATTCCGGTTTTTAATTTTGATATTATTGCTCTGGTTCACAGCATGAAAAATGCAATGGGCAAAGTTCCTGAATTCTATGAAATTGTTATCGGTGATGATGGTTCTTCAACTGAATACCGGGAAAAATATCATTCACTCGAAGCTGAGAATGTAAAAGTGATCTCTTCTGAGAAAAATATTGGAAGAGCTGCGATCAGAAACAGGCTGGCTCTTGAAGCAAATGGTGATTTCTTGCTTTTTATTGACGCTGATGTAATGCTTCCGGGAACAGCAGAAGCATATATTCTGAAGTGGCTTCCTGCTATGAAAATTTCAAGGGTAATATGTGGAGGAACATTGTATCATGATGGTCCACCCGGTGATCCTGATAAACTTTTACGATGGAAGTACGGAAAATGGAGAGAACAAAAAAGTGCGGCTGAAAGGAATAAACACCCCCATGCAGGTTTTTCAACATTTAATGTCCTTATTGATAAATCAGTCTTTTCCAAAATCCGTTTCAATGAAGAGTTGAAACAATATGGTCATGAAGATACATTGCTTGGCTATCAGTTGAAAAAAGCCGGTATTGATATACTTCATATTGACAATGGGCTTATGCATGAGGGACTGGAATCGAACAGGGATTTTCTTAATAAAACTAAACTGGGTATAGAAAATCTGAGCAAACTTTATGATAAAGTCACTGATAAGGGAGCATTTTCTGAGACTGTTATGATACTCAGGATTTATAATAAACTCAAGTTTTTTGGATTAACACGAATTTTAGCGGCCATTTTTATCAGATACCGCGACCGGATGGAGATCAGACTTGATTCCAGTAATATTTCACTTTTGTTATTTGCATTCTATAAGATGAGTATGTTTTGTACTTACCGGGCGATTCATATGCGAAAAAATATCCTTCCTGTTTTCTAGCATTTTCCGGAATTGAATAGTCATTTCAATAGCGAATGACGGCAATGGAATTTTTGTCCATCCCAATTCGCTTTTCCTGAGTTTTTAAAGGGCAATGATTCTTTCACTTGATTATAAATTGATTACAAAACGATTTTCATCAAATCAATATTACCGTCAAACCTTCTTGTCGCTTTTAGCACAAAATCGAACTTGTTTATCATTGTGCAGAGGAAAAAATCAGTTGGAGGAGAAAAATCAATATTGTCAGGGTTAAAGAATCTCTTTCCTGAAGTATTCTGGAGATCAGCAATTCTGTTTTCAGGAATAAAACTTTCATTTTTCAGTTCAGAAGCTATCATTTCAGCACACATCAGATCTTCTTCAGCTGAATTTGTTGCACGGTACCCCATTGCTACTAATGAAACATGATCTGGATCTATAGATTTAATATATTTTACAATTGCACCTGCATTGACAAAGCTGCCAGTCAGAACCGCATCAGCATTTATTGCATTGATAAGGCCCTGTGTACCGGCAGTTGTGGTTTGGATTACAGTTTTTCCTGAAAGATCAGCTTTAATTATTTCTGTAGGACTATTACCAAAATCAAAACCAATAATTTTTTTCTCGTCTCTTTCACCAACAAGAATAGAGTTTTTGTATTTCTTTTTTAACAGAAATGCCTCTGAAACTTCAGAAGTAGCTATTATCCGGACTGCACCGGAATCCACTACGTAGCAAGCGACTGAAAAGGCCCTGAATACATCAATAATAACCGCAACTCCTTTTGCATTTCGGGCTCCTTCAACAAATTCAAGAATCTCGACCTTCATTTTACATCCTATTTTTAAAGTGAAAATAGCAATTATTTTACTTTATCTCATTTCACACCATCAGGTATTTCGTATATTTGAACTTGAGAGCGTTTTCATAAATAACTTACTGATATTAATGGAAGTATAACATTATGGTAAATCCTGTTTCATGGACACTTGACTTGTTAAAGAGGCTTAATGATGCAATCTGGCGTACTCCACTTTCAGAACTATCCAGAGGAAAGACATTCATATTCAAGCAGTTAAGGATTATTGTTCTGGCTGCCAGGGGTTTTTCCAATGATAAGGTTCAACTCAGGGCTTCTGCATTAACTTTCTATTCACTGCTTTCCATTATACCTTTCGCAGCTATAGTATTTGCTATAGCAAAAGGTTTTAATGTTGATAATAATATTATAATAATTATACAAGAAAAATTTCAGTCGCAAGCGACTAATTTGAATTGGTTGTTAAATGAAGCACAAACTGCTATTAAAAAAACAAGCGGAGGTTATATGGCAGGGGTCGGAATTATAATCCTTTTTTGGTCAGTAATGTCGCTTCTCACTAATATAGAAAGCTCATTTAATCATATATGGCAGATCAGAACTTCAAGACCATGGCACAGAAAGTTTACCGACTACCTGACCATAATGCTAATAGCTCCTGTATTTATTATTCTTTCAATAAGCATCACTCTATTTATTAGTATTAACCTTCCTGATTATATGACTAATGCACCGATACTTGACTTTTTTAAGCCGGTTATTAGTTTTCTAGTCCAATTTGCACCATATCTACTCAGCTGGATAGCCCTGACCGTACTATTCATTATAATGCCAAACGCGAAAGTCAAGTTTATTCCTGCGTTGATTTCAGGCATTATAGCAGGCACATTGCTTCAGGTTATTCAATGGTTATATATTGATCTTCAATTCGGGATATCAAAGCTTGGTGCAATCTATGGTAGTTTCGCGGCTGTTCCGTTATTTGTTATCTGGTTACAGAGCAGCTGGATCGTGGTACTATTGGGAGCTGAAATATCCTTTGCCAATCAGAATTTATCTCGTTATGAGATGGAGTCGGAGGCGCTGAATATCAGTAACTATCAGAAAAGGGCCCTTATACTGATGATATTGCATATGATTATCCGTAATTTTTCGCTGGGTGAAAAGCCTATCAGCGCTTCATATATAGCATCTAATCTAAAAATCCCTGTACGACTAGCACGTGATATACTTCAGGATCTAAGCAGTGCTAACATTGTTTCCATAATTCATGAAAATGAAGAGAAGGAGCGTTTATATCAGCCTGCTATAGATATTAATAAACTGACAGTGAGTTTCGTTTTCTCACGCCTCGATAAAAAAGGTGTTGGTCAAATCATGGTTATCAGGAATAAAGATTATGAGAAAATCATTTCTATGCTTGAAAAGTTCGACAAGCTCATCGCAAAATCGGACGCCAACATTTTAATCAAAGACCTTTAGCTTTGTTTCCGGATACCTTTTTTAACTTGCTTTTTCTGTCCTGATAGTTTTCAACAAAACTTATAAAATCGGTGAATGAGTTCCATTCATTGAAAAGATAATGAGGAAGTTGAAGAACAATATTCTTCGTGTTCTTCTCTTTCTCCCAGTAACCTTCGAGATTTTTTGAAGGAAAAACCCGGTCTATTTCACTTGTTACGGCATAATCCCATCTGAAACCTGATTCTTTTTGTTCCATTATGCGGTTATATAGCCATCGGAGTTCATCGTGTAAGGATCGGAGTGTTCTGTGAGGAACCCTGTTTATGTTTGATTGGTATGATTTTTTATCGCCAAACATTCTTAAATAGAACTTATCAATATTTTCCTCTGTAATATTATTTAGCGTCCCTTCAAATACATTTAGCGGTATTCCGTACATATCATCTGCGGGAACAGGAGTTCCATTTACAGCGATTGTTATATCAGGTTTTATACCTGTTTTGGGTGAAAGATATTCAGCTGCCCAGACACCAAGTGACCATCCTATAAGTGTGATTTTTTCATAAGTCTTCATTTCCGGAAGAACAAGCGCTTCATCGGCCGAATAATTATAAAAAAGGATAAAGTCAAACTCATCATTGCAAAAAGGTGTGAAAACATTTTCGTCTGTTCCCCAGCCACCATATAATACAACTAGATGATTATTCTTTTCCCTCCTTCTGATATAGGTCTTCATTATACTCTATACAGCTTATTGATAAAAATATTCAGTTATCCCCGTTTACTGAAAGCAGCCAAAGATAGTTGATTTATTTATGAGTTGAGGCCAACTAGAGTATAAAAACCAAAATCGCTTGAAAATCAATTTATTTACCCCATCCCCAAGGGGAGTAAATTGATTTTGACTTCGTCGGACTCACCGCTTTTGGCGGTTCGGTTCTTCGCTCTCCTTGGGGCCGGGGTGAAACGAAGAAAATCAATGGATAAATTAAACCAAATGTAACAGTCAAACAGGTTTTCGCTAACTGTTAAAATTTATTGATCTATACAATGGCAGAATTATAATAAAACGAAAAAAATAAGAGGAGGAAGGGTGGTTGTGAGAATCAGGAGCGGGCTTTATTAATGAGATAATTCCCGTGTCTACTGTCTGATAAAAGGATGGAACCATGGTTAGCTGGCGCTATACCTTCGGTTCCTGATGTGAAAGTCAATGTCTGCAATACAATCCTGTTGATTTTCACTCCCAACCCTTGCTCATCTCCTCTTAATACCAATAGCATGAGCTTGGAAACAAATTTATACATAAAAATGATTAAATCAAATTAATCAGCAAAAATATTTATCAGCAGCAGATGTTAATAATTGATAAAATATTGCTTAATTTTATAGTATCCGATCAAAATTAATATCTTTTGCCATGGTTGCGGAACTTGAAAAAATATTATATGATGACGGCGGCGGATTCAGAGCGACTTACATAAACGATACAGGCGGCTTATGGCACTTTCATCCAGAGTATGAACTTGTTCTGAATATCAAAAGCAACGGAACGCGGATTGTCGGCGATAGTGTTGAATTATTTGATCGGTACGATATGGTCCTGATTGCCGGTAATATTCCTCATTGCTGGAACTATTACAGGCAAAATAATACTCTCCCTGATAATCATGGTATAATAGTTAATTTTAAACTTGAATCGATCGGTGAGGCATTATTATCGCAGCATGAATTGCATTGTCTTAAAGAACTTCTCAGCGAGGCTGACAGAGGAATAGCTTTTTCAGTGGAGGATTCCAGGAAAGCTGAAAAACACATGATACAGATGATTAATAATAAAGGTATTGATAAAATGATAGATTTTTTCAATATTATTAAAATATTGTGTTCCTCTGATAAGAGAGCCAGCCTGTGCTCAGAAAACTACAAACTGGCATTTGATGAAAGAGGAAATAAAAAAATGTCTGATGTTTATACCTATATAAGGGAAAATTATTTCAAAGCTATTCCACTCGAAAGGATTGCAAAAATTGCAAAGATGAGTCCATTTGCATTCAGCAGATATTTCAAGAAAAACTCAGGGGCAGGCTTTATTGAGTACCTCAACCGCGTAAGGACAAATAAGGCTTGTTATCTCCTGAGAGAAACCGAATATCCTGTGCATGATATAGCTAGGGAATGTGGTTTTGCCAGCATTTCCAATTTCAATAAGCAGTTCCGGAAGAGTGAAGGAATTTCCCCAAGAGATTTCAGGGCACAATTCAAATAGTGTCTAATAAATTGTTACTTTTCAATTCTATTAACTTTAAAATTTAAATATATGGCAATGACATTGCTTGAGAAAATTCTTGCTGCACATTCTAAGTATGATGTTGTTCAACCCGGAGAAATTGTAGATATAGAAATAGACTGCAGAGTAGCACGTGATTTCGGGGGTGGCAATGTAGTAAGGAACCTTAAGGATTTTGGATTAACAATAAAAGACCCTGATAAAACCTTTTTCACATTTGATTGCAATCCAACCGGATCTGATCAGAAATACGCAATCAATCAACATACATGCCGACTTTTTGCGCGGGAGCAGGGAATTAAAGTTTACGATATTGATGCCGGTATCGGAACGCATGTACTTTTAGAAGACGGGTATATTTACCCCGGTTCCACAACTGTCTCAACTGATTCGCATGCAAATATTCTGGGAGCAATTGGAGCATTCGGTCAGGGGATGGGTGATATGGATATTGCAGCAACATGGCATAATGGAAAAGTATGGTTTAAGATACCTTCATCTGTGAAAATTAACTTTGAAGGAGAAATTCCTGCGAATGTAAGTTCAAAAGACATTGTTCTTAATCTTCTTAAAATATTCGGAGCGAACTCGCTTCTTGGTTTTTCTATCGAGATGTATGGCCCTTCTGTTGATAATCTGGATCTTGATGACAGGATCACTATTTCCTCCATGGCAACCGAAATGGGAGCAATAATTATTCTTTTCCCGCCAACAAAGGCAATTATAGATTATTGTTCTGATAGATCTAGAACAAAATTTGAACCTTTTTTTGCAGACAGCAATGCACATTATGAAAAAACTTTCACTATTGATGTAACCACTTTCAAACCAATGGTTTCCCGTCCGGGAGAGCCTCACGACACTGTAAATGTTTCAGAAGTACTTGGACTAAAAATCGATTCTGCATTCATAGGTAGTTGTACAAACGGCAGGATGAATGACATGAATAAGGTTGCAGCAGTCCTGAAAAACAGAAAGGTAGCGCCAGGGGTGGTGCTAAAAATAGTTCCGGCTACTGACGAAATATGGAAACAGTGTCTCAATGAAGGACTTATAGATATATTTAAAAAGGCCGGTGCTCTTGTTTCCAACGCAGGATGCGCTGGATGCGCTGCTGGACAGGTAGGCCAGAACGGGCCAGGAGAGATTACAATAAGCACAGGCAACAGGAATTTTCAGGGCAAGCAGGGAAAGGGAAGCATGTATCTTGCATCTCCTGAGATAGTTGCAGCATCAGCTGTAGCAGGATGCATAACCACAGCTGATAATATACCCGAAAAGCCATCCTTATTTGTAAGACCGGCAATGGCTGCAGAAACTAAAATCAAGAATCATCCGGATGAAAAAATGCCTGAAAAGAAACTTGTTATTGAAGGAAGAACCTGGCTAATACATAGGGATAATATTGATACTGATATGATTTTTCATAACAGGTATCTTGCAACTACCGACTTAAAAGAAATGGGCCAATATACCTTTGATAATCTAAAAGGGTTTGAAGACTTTTCTAAAAAAGCGAAAACAGGCGATATTATTATTACAGGAAAAAACTTTGGTTGCGGGAGTTCGAGGCAACAGGCAGTTGATTGTTTCTCGGCTCTTGGGATCCAGGCAATAATTGCAGAATCTTTTGGAGCTATATATGAAAGGAACGCCATAAATGCAGCATTTCCTATACTCATATGTGAAGATCTGGCCAAAATGGATCTGAAAAATGGTGACAATATTAAGGTAAATATTAAAACAGGACAGATTGAGAACCTGAGAAATAAGAAAATTATTAAAGCAGAACCCTTCTCTGATGTACAGTTTGAAGTCTATCAGAAAGGCGGGTTATTGGGTAAATGACACTATTTTATATGAGTACTTGTAATCATGAATAATATATTCAAGACCGTTATGTCAAAAATTAAGCCAATAACAATCATTTAATCATATTGTTATGAATCCACAAACATTTGCTGAGAAGATATTTAAAGCGCCGGCCGGCACTATAGTTTTTGCCAGGCCTGATATTATTCTTACTCATGACAATACATCAAGTATATATAAGACATTTCAAAAGATGGGAGGCAATAATGTAGCTGACCCCGATCAGATGCTTGTTGTATTAGATCATAATGCTCCTCCTGCTGATGCAAAACTGGCAACTCAGTATCAGGAAATAAGGGATATAGTGTCGCGACAAGGCATAAAAAAGTTTTACGATGCAGGAAAAGGTATCTGTCACCAGATAATGTCTTATCATGCCCGACCCGGCATGTTGGTAGTCGGTAGTGACAGTCATACCTCAACTGCAGGAGCTTTTAATTCAATGGCAGCAGGTATTGACAGGACAGAATCAGCAGGTATATGGAAAAGAGGAGAGACATGGTTCCGGGTACCGGAATCAATTAAAATTTTTCTCTCAGGCAGGTTAAAGGAAAATGTCTCGGCCAAGGACCTTGCTTTATGGATTATTGGAATGATAGGATCTGACGGCGCAAATTATATGTCGATTGAGTACCATGGGGAGGGTGTCAAAACCCTTGATATTTCTGACCGCATGACAATTGCAAATCTTGCTTCGGAAATGGGCGCTAAAAATGCCGTTTTCCCGGTCGATGAAGTACTCGATAAATTTTATGGTGAAGAGACAATGGGTATTTGGGCAGATAAAGGAGCAAAGTATTTCAGTGAAATTAATATTAACCTTGACGATGTTTTCCCAGTTGTGGCAGCACCTCATAATGTCGATAATGTCAAATCTGTGGCAGTTGTGGCTGGCACTGTAGTTCATGAAGGACTAATTGGAACCTGCACAAACGGAAGAATAGAAGATATGAGAATAGCTGCCAAGATTTTGAAGGGAAAAATGGTCAAAAATGGTTTTCAGCTTCATATCATTCCGGCTTCAGCCAAGATATATCTTCAGGCAATTGAAGAGGGGCTCATTACTACTTTTATTGAATCCGGAGCAAATGTACTGACGCCATCATGCGGGCCATGCCTTGGAACCGGACAGGGGATACCTGCAAACGGACATACCGTGATTTCTACTGCTAACCGCAATTTCCCTGGCAGGATGGGGAACAAAGAGGCACAGATATATCTGGCTTCACCCGCAACTGTTGCTCATTCATCTTTAACAGGTATGATAACTGATCCAAGACTGAGACCGGGTAAGGAAAAATTTCCATATAAAATTTCACAGAGTAAGACGTTTGAAATAAAATCGGGTGATAACAGGAGAATCGGCTCAGTCTGGAATTATGCTGATGTTGACAATCTGAACACCGATCAGATGTTTGCCGGTAAGCATACATATAATATATTAAGTACAGATCCTGCAGCTATAACACCACTTCTCTTTGAGGATTTTGATCCCGGATTCAGTAAAAATGTAAAAAAAGATGATATCATCTTAGCAGGAGAAAATTTTGGTTGCGGAAGTTCCCGGGAACATCCTTCTGTAGGCCTTTCTTACCTCGGAATTAAAGCTATCATTGTAAAATCGGTGAACAGAATATTTTATCGTTCTTCGATCAACCAGGGTTTATTACTTATTGTTCACAAGGAAGCCGTCGAAGCTTATAGGCCTGGTGATCAGGTAAATATTGATTTTAATAAGGGAAAGATAACAGTTGGACCGGCAACTTATTATTTTGAACCTCTGCCTGAAAAGCTAAAGCAGATAATTGATAATAAAGGGCTGGTTAACTATATGAAGACAATTTGATTAATTTACTTATCCGGACATAAGTTGAGGTCATTTTAAAATTCAGGTTGTAAAAATTGAAAAAAAATGTATTTTTGCAGCCTGAAAATGGTTCCGTAGCTCAGTTGGATAGAGCAACAGCCTTCTAAGCTGTGGGTCG
>OCZT010002967.1_pt1 | contig 17475 bp, 14 predicted proteins | sample 1539031 | NCBI WGS metagenome assembly OCZT01 (sample SAMEA3539308, study PRJEB22396) | soil metagenome | biome: tundra; feature: field; material: soil | place: USA | collected 2010-05 | depth 0.15 m | reverse complement strand
GATCCCTGTCAGGAGCAAAAGCCTCAGCAGAGACCAGCAAGGCCGGTGGCGCAACTTTTGGAATGCGCCTTGTTCAATTGGCAATATCATGGTTCTGTATTTTCAGACCGGTGGAACAGCTAAAGCAGGACGCGAGGCGCTTCCAGCGCCACGCAATGACCGTAGGAAAGAATGCAGCAAACGATGGCAAGGCGTGTTAAAGCGGAGCCTGTGAGTCTCGCTCGTGGCCAAGCTGTCCCATTCATGGTGTCGATGGCTCACACCCATCCACGCCACTTATAGACCCACCAGCCGATTTGCTCGTGCAGGTAGAGCGAGAGCAAAGCGAGTCGGTGCTGACTCGGGAACGGGCTGTTGAATCCGGAGGCTCCTGAAACTCCATAGACTTGGAAGTCGCAGGCGACCGGAGTAACATCAATGCCCTGCTTTCGGAACACCGCCTCGGCCCGTCGCATGTGCAGTGCCGACGTAACCAGGAGTGCCTTTTGCCAACCCTCAGCCTCTTTCAATTTCCTGAATTGGAGGGCCTCGTCATGTGTGTTAGCGCAAATGCCCAAGTGGGTCACGCGCGTGGTCGCCAAGCCGGAAGACACGAGCCAGTTCCGAACCAATGCCATGGTCGGGACGCCCGGCCTGCCGGGAATGCCCTCCGCGCTGCCGCCTAGAACCAGGGTTTTGGCTTTGCCCAGGCGCACCAGTTCGGATACGGCGAGAATACGCTCTTCCGATTGGCCAATGGCGAAGCCATACACATCATAGGCGGAAGCACGCTCATTCCCACCCAGAGCGATTGCAGCATCCGTTGGAGCAAGGGCCGCAATGTTTCCAGTTGCGTACCGACGTTCGGCTGCCCCGACCAGCATATCAGCCATTGGCGTGCTGTCCGTCAGGAAGAGCAAAACCGTAGGGAGCATCAGCCAGAGCGCAGTCCGCCGCTCCCGGCGGAAGAGCAAGACCACAACGCTTAGGACCATCAAAAGCCAGATGGCGCCCAGCGGCTCAAGCAAAGGCGCAAAGCATTGTTTCATAATGACCGCCTTGGCGGGGCTGAAGGTTGATTAATCGAAAGCCAAATGCCTCAATTCACCAAACGTCGCACTTCCCTCAAAGCAACATTCGCCATTCCCATTCCTCTTCGGGCATAACTGGGTGTGTCTGAGCAGGTTGGGGCACGGCGCGGCACGAGCTGCGGGCGTTATCAGCCTGGCTGTAAGAAAGGGCCGCCGGATACGGACGAGCGACCACAGACCACGGTTCGCAGACTGCGAGCATTGGTCGCGAATAGGTGGTGCCTGGTTCGTGGTATTTCGCTTTAGGTTCTTGGCTGTTCATATGTGTTTCAGAATGATGGAACATCTATAGCAGGAAGTGTGGCGCTTCCAGCGCCAAGCAGGGACCGCCATAAAGAATGCAGCAAACGATTGTTCCCCTGTCCCTTGCGTCTTTGCGTTAACGGCTGTTTTTGGGCTGAAAAGTTAGCCAACGGGGCAAAACAATGTCCCGTAAGGCCGGGGGCGGAAGTGCCGGAGCTTGGAGCTTACCATCTCCCGACCAGCTCTTGGCTGAACCGGCTCACCAGCGCGGGCCGACAGCAACTGCGGATCACCTGCGCCACGCGCTCGATGTCGGATTCCGTCATCGCTGTTCCGGAGGGCAGACACAGCCCATGGCTGAACAGATGCTCGCTCACCTGGCCGCCGCGGACGCGCGCGCCTCGGAATACCGGCTGCAGATGCATCGGCTTCCACACTGGCCGGGATTCGATGTTCTCTGCCTCGAGCCCCAGCCGCACTTCCTCATTGGTGGCGCCGAATTGCTGCGGATCGATGAGCACCACGGTCAACCAGCGGTTGCCACACCCGTATTCGGCCTCGGGCATGAACTCGAGGCCCGGCAGATCGCCGAGCAACTCGCGATAGCTGTCAAAAATCCATCGCTTGGCCTCCACCCGAGAAGTGAGCACCTGGAGTTGACCGCGTCCGATCGCCGCCAGGACATTGCTCAGCCGGTAATTGTAGCCGACCTCATTGTGCTGATAGAATGGCATTGGTTCGCGCGCCTGCTGGGAGAGCTTCCGGGCATGTGCGATGAACTCCTCATCATGGCTGGCCAGCATTCCGCCGCCGGAAGTAGTGATGATCTTGTTCCCGTTAAACGATGAAATACATGCCTTCCCTCCGTAGCCCGCGTGCCGCATGGTCGCTGGGCCGGTGGCCCCTAGTCCGCAGTCCAGAATCCCCGGTTCATCGTCCGTTGCCCATCGCCTATGGTCTTCATAAAATGCTCCCGTTGACTCCGCCGCATCCACTATGATTGGAATTCCGTAGGGCTGGCAGACGGCTCGAATTCGCTCGAGGTCTGCGCACTGGCCGTAAATATCCGTCGGTATAACCGCTTTCGGTAGCTTGCCTCGTTTATCGCATGCATCCAACTCGTCCGCCAGGAGGTCCGGGTCCATGTTCCACGTGCTGACATCGGAATCAATGAATGCCGCCGAAGCGCCCAGGTGGATTGCCGAACTGACACTGCCCATGAAAGTTAGCGAGGAGGCCAGCACCTCGTCGCCGGGGCCAACACCCAATTCGCGCATCGCCAGATGCATGGCCGCCGTGCCGCTGCTCAGGGCCAAACAATATGGAATGCCGGTGTAGGCGGCAAATTCCCTTTCAAAGGCATCAACCATTGGCCCAAGCGGCGCAATATAGTTGCTGTCAAACGCCTGGTGGATGAGTGAAAGCTCCTGTCCGCTCATGTGCGGGGGGGAGAGGAAAAGACGGGCTGGCGTGGTGGAAGGCATAGTGAATGACTAATGACGAATGGCTGAATGACGAACTGGAAACCTGCGCGACTTAGCGCCTAAACTGCGGAAGCAGGCATGGATTGCTTGGGTATCAAAACTTCTCGTTTCTCGGGTCGCACTGGGAGGATTGTTTTCAGGATGCAGCCGATATCGCCGACAAACGACATGTATTTCAAATACTCCAGGTTCAACCGCACCTTTTCGGGGAAAATGACCTCGTCATTGAACCGTTGTGGATCTTCAGCCTGCGCAAGCAGTTCTTCCTCGTTCCGAAACGCCAAAGTGGCCGGCCCGGTGATCCCTGGCCGCAGCTCTAGAATCTGTGCCGCCTCCCTCCGCAACCCATCCGCGTAACCGGGAACATCCGGCCGAGGTCCAACAAAGCTCATTTCGCCTTTGAGCACGTTGAAAAGCTGAGGGAGTTCGTCCAGTTTGAAACGCCGCAACCAACGCCCCGTCGTGGTTACCCTCCGATCCCCGGCAACTGTGACCGAGGAGTCAGGCGCGGCCCTGTTCTGCATCGTTCTGAATTTGCAGATTCGGAAGCACCGACCTGCTCTTCCAACACGCACTTGCCGGAAGAACACCGGCCGACCTTCCATCATTCGCATCAAGGCAGCGATTCCTAGTATCGGGACCGCAAGGACCACGATCCCACAAAGCGCGAAAGCTAGATCGAGGTATCGTTTTCCGAAGGCTCGGTACACTGAGCGATCGGCTCCGATTTGAGAGGGCGCAGTCTTCTGTGTTTTTGAAGCAGTTGGCCAGGACCGGAAGCGGTCAGCTTCAGGCCATGGCTCTGGAATTCTCTGAACCGGGGCAATTCCAAGTGCCAGTCGCAGCAGCCCGCTCAAAAAACCAAGGCCGTGCGAGAAGTGGAAGAGGAATAAAGCTGGCGGAAAGGTAAGCGCGTGCCTCCACTCATTATACCGAGAGGCTTGCTGGACTCCCGCAACGAATCCCAGGAGAAAGTAGAGCGCCATCACAAGGCAGTATGGCCATGCTATCCAGGCAGCAAACGGAGATAGCGCTGCGCCGGAAACGACTCCCAGGGCAAATGCACCAGTAATCCCATGCCGCAAAGCTCTCGCGTAAGGCGCCAAAAACCAGAGAAATGCATTGTAAGGCCCCTCTTTACTGATCTGCTTGCGAAGGAAGGCGAGGAAGCTGGCCTGATTGTAATAGTGAACGCGAATCGCCGGGTTAAGCCAGATAAGGCCTCCGTTTGCAGTAATGCGCCGATTCAGCTCATAATCCTGACAGCGCACAAGGCGCTCATCGAAGTAACCTATCTTTCCAAATAGCTCTCGCTTAAAGAAACCGAAAGGCACCGTGTCCGCTGGACCAGCTTCTGGCTTAAGGCGAAACTCCGAGTTACCTACCCCAAATCTATGGGTCGTGATTGCTTGCACCACCGAGGCTGAATAAGTATCCGCGCCTGGCAGCGTTTTGACGACGCCACCAACGTTGTCGGCACCAGATTCAAGGGCAGACTTCAAGCATAGCGCGAGGTAATCAGATGCATATGTCGCGTGCGCATCCAAGCGCATCACATATTCGCCAGTTCCCCGCCTCAGCACTATGTTCAGGGCGCACGACTGAATCTTCCCCGGATTCTCGAGGACTTGAATATTTGGGTGAAGGGCCGCGTATTCCGCAGCGATGTTTTTGGTGTCATCGCTGGATCCCCCGTCCACAACATAAATCGACAGCCGCACTCCCAGCGGCTTTTCGAATGCGAGAACGGAGTTGAGGCACCCGGGCAGATGCTTCTCTTCGTTCAGAACGGGAATGGCGATATCGATGTCTTTCGTATCGCAATGGAAGACGCTCGGCACCGCCTTGCCAGCCGCGGGCAAGAGAGGCGGACTGGGCTGTGGGCTTTGATTCGTTGCCGCCAATCCACATGCGATGCTTGGACCCTCTGCTTGCTTACGCATGATTTGGCGCCTGGTTGCTTGCAAATGCCCTTCCCGACCCAGCTAGACCGGTTTCGTTGTATGGGAACAGGGCGCGAATCCTCGCTCCTCCCAGAAACACGCTTAGCAGACTCTTGCCCAGGAAGACCAGTGTTGCTGTGGGACAGGCGTAGAGGGGGTAAACCAGCCAGACGTAGCGCGTCCGGTAAAGTGGATTGTTGATGGACCTGATGGAAAAGAGACCGCGCAGGCGCCAGCCCAAAGAGGCTCGCTTGAAAAAGACGCAATTCCCCGTGTTCTCGACGTCGCATTCCACAACGGCACCCGTAAACAGGAATAGGGGATAACCCGCCCGCTTCAACCGCCAGGCAAATTCATAGTCACCGCCGTAGTGGGGGAGCCTGTCTTCATTGATTCCCCCAGCCGCGCGCACGGCCGATAGCGGAATCATCGTGCACCGGCCCGGCAAAAAATCCACTGGAACGACCTGAGTGGGATCGACTGCTGAAAGGGCCTCGCCCGCGAAGGGGTGTCGGTTCATTCCCAGGACCCAGGATTTGGCCGAAGCGCCGCTGGAGACAATGCTCCCGTGGGCGGACGTGAGTGCGGCCAGCACGCAAGGCCCGAGCTCGCGCGATTTGCGCCTCATGGCCGCAAGGACATCCGTCGTGAAAGTAACATCGGCGTTCATGAGCATTAGAAAATCATCCAGCCCGCCCACCTTCACGGCATGGCGGATGGCAAGGTTCGTCAGGCCTGACCAAAAGAGGGAGCGGTTTCCCGGTATCTCGTGGACCGGCTGCCCCTTGCCAGCGGACGCTCGGACTAAGTCCGTGGTTTCATCGCCCGGGTTCCCGTTGGCGATGAGAATCGAAACCTCTGGAGGGTTAATCAGAGCGAAAGACGCCAGTAGCGACTGAATTTTCCCTGATTCCTTATACGTGGGCACGGCAACGAAGATGTGTTGCATGAGTGGTTAGTTTATTGCGATTGAACCTACTTGTCTGGCGGGATTGCCGACGACGATCGCGCGCTCGGGAACATCGCGCGTGACTATCGCCGCTGCCCCGATCACCGCTCCGGAACCGATTTGTACTCCCTTGAGGATCATGGCTCCCCCTCCGATGAAGACGTCCGAACCGATGCAGATCGGCTTTGCCGTAGCGCGGGCCGCATCTTCCGGCGAAGAGCGTATAGCCGGATCAAGGGCGTGAAAGTCGGTGTCCGTGACGGTCGCGTTGGCTCCGATGGTGACTCGGTCTCCGATGAGAATGCTGTCTGCAGCGCACAACGTAACGCCGCTGGCCCTGAAATGCTTGCCGATGCAGATTCTGGCGCCGCTTTTCAGGGTTCGCAGGATCACAGGATGGTTGACCCCGAGAGCAGTGTTTCGTGATCGCGAAATGAGGTAGGCGTGGTCGCCAATCCCGATGGTACTGTGGCGGGCGATGGAAAGGATTGGCAGACCGCGAACGACGGCAGATTTCCCAACACGAAAGCTATGGGAAATGCTCAAATAATGGAACAAGACCTTGGCCAAAACCAAGTCCGTGAAGAAACTCGGATACCGATGGATCGAGAGGAGTTGAAGTGCCAGAGAGGACATGGGGCTAAAACGGCAACTAAGATTCCACCAGGATCGGCTGGACCTGCCGCGCGTTGGCATGAAGGGGCGTTGTGATCTTGTTCGTCTGCTTTGAGCCGGCCAGCAAGGATTGATAAAGGACGTCTGTCTTTCGGATTGCCGCATCGGCCGAGAAATGGGCCGCGACCCGGTTTCGTCCCGCCTTTCCCATGCGCTGGCGCAGTTCCCCGTCTGTGGCCAACCGCAGGATGGCCTTCACGAGGGCGGTGGTGTCACGCGCTGGCACCAGGATGCCCGTCTCGCCGTCTATGACGACTTCGACATTCCCGCCGACCGCAGTGGCGACGATCGCACGACCGGCATTCATGGCCTCGAGAAGCGAGAACGGCAGATTCTCGTGGAAGCTGGGGAACACGAAGATGTCAGCCATGGCATTCAGGTCGTCAATGTCAGCCCGGGTCCCGGTCATCACGACATGGTTGCTCTCAATCAACGGTTGAAAGCAGGCGCGGATTTCCTCGAATGCCTGGCCATCCCCCACCAACAGAAGTTTGACGCGGTCATGCACGCTCTGCGCGGCAGCTAGCTCTCCCCGCACGATGGCCCTCATGGCATCGGCCAGCACTTCCAACCCTTTGTCTCTGGTGACTCGGCCAGTATACAGAAGCACAAGATCGTCATCTGCAAAGCCGAAACTCTTGCGCAACGAAACGGATTTGTTGACGACCGGGCTGACTTGAACACCATTGTGGATGGTGTCGCGCAATCTGGCCTTAGCATGTCTTCGGATGCGCGGCTGGTTCTTCATGGCATCGCAGACGCAATAGACGGCATCCGCCAGGCGCAAGGTAGTCGGCTCCAGGATGTGGCCGACAATCCACCGACGCAGCTTTTGGTGCGCGGCCTGATAACCGCTGATGGTATCCGCAGTTGAACCGTGAATGGCGACCAAGAGCCGTGGCACATGCGCCCATTTGGCAGCGACTGTTGCGAGAAAGCCGTCGCTCTTCAAACCGTGAACATGCACGATATCCGGTTTCAACCGGACAAGCTGGCGGCGCAGTCCGAAGACAGCCTTGAGGTTGAATCCCGATATGGAGTAGGTCAGGACATGGAAGTCATATTTGCCCCGTAGTTGACTGTCGATAATCAACCTCACCAGCCTTGGGGGACCGCCGATTCTCTCGAAGGCCTCAACCATGTGAACTATCCGGGATTTGTTCATGCTGCCTTGGCCATCAATGGGAGAACATCTCGGCGACGAGCGAGGGCCTGCGGTGAATAAGGACGGCCAATCGGTGGGCATGACGGTGCAGCAGCGTGTGTACTTGCTAGACCTTCATTAACGAATCCCGCCGGATGGCTGGATTCCGCCCTTCAACCACAGGCCCGTGTCACGGTCGCTTAGCCGCCGACTGGCGGCGTCTTCCGAGTCGCCCAGTGCCCGCGCAAAACGCGTGACCTTTCTGGCTTCTTGGGCTTGAGCCTTCGGAACGGCCAAGGCCAGCGCCGTAATCAGCCAATACCATTTTCCCCTCTCCAAGTTAAGTGACAAGCTCCCGACCAACGCAATCAAGAACCAGGGAAACACAATTATGCCCATGCCGGATTTCCTATGCCGCCACGCAGTGCCCGCAGAAGTGAGGTAAAAGCACAGAAACGCCAGGCACCCGGCTCCTCCTGTCGCCAGAAGGACTGAGAGCAGGACGTTGTGAGTACAACGGTTACCCTCACCCCTAAAGCGACCAAGCTCACTGACGCTGGAGAGATTGCCAAACCCAAAGATAGGATGCTGCGTGAAAAGGGCTAGCGAATCCTGCCAAATATCCTCCCGATTGGCTGTGTCGCGCTTTTCAAGGCTAGCTTCCAAACGAGCCCGGAAAAGCGGGTCATGCAAGACGGCAGCGCTCAGGATACCGAGAACTCCAAAGGCAACGCAGATGACTTTCAGCCTGACGACCCAGTTCCGTGTTACGAACAGGACGCTGGCGATACCCATAACAAGCGCCAAAAGTCCGCCTCGAGAACCTGTCATAATGATTCCTCCGGCAGCCAGAAGAGCTCCAAGCAATGATAGAAACCAGTAGCAAGGGGTCAGGGGCAAAGCTCCCGAGAACGCCAGCACGCCGGGGATCACAGCTAAAGACATAAAGCACGCCACGAAGTTCGGGTCGGTGGCCAGGGCACTAATTCGATCAACAGATTCTCCTTCGACAACCTGAGAAGAGGAACTGGTTGCTCCTGTGGCCACACCAAAATATTGGAACACGGCGAAAAGAGCCGCCGAGAGCCAAAGCACAAACATTAGGCGCCGCAGGCTTCGATTCGCCGCGAGATTATAGGCTGCGATCATGAAGACGCAAGTCAGCACCGGACCCATAACTTGATTCAGTAACGTCAGGCTAAGCGGAATCCTAACCAGGTCACCAGCAACCCCGACCGCTACATACATGAGGTAACCCAAGAACACCAGCGGGAAGGAATTGTAGAAGGTTCTAATTGCGGAAAGAGAGGCTGCGACAAAAGCTAACCCAATCCACTTCGTAATGGTACCACCGCCGACGGTAATCAGTTCTTCGAAAGGCAGCGCCAGAATTGTAGCATAGAAGAGGACCTCTGCCAGGGTAACGCGTTGGTGAGGTTGGTCCAGGGAGCTCATGATAAACCTCCCTGTAGTGCGCCTGAGGGTAAGGCATTGGCAACCATGGGCCTTGCCGATGCGACGGAATTTGTTTCACGCCAGCGGCGGGCAGAGAGCAGTGTCGCAAATCGCCTGCCAAGGCCAGACAACGGGCGGCAGGCGCAAGGAATGCTGAGCGCCAGATAGCCGCACAAGGCACTAACGGAATAACGCTGCCATCGCGGGAGTCCGGAGTAAAGGATCCTGGCGAGATCCGGCCTGCCCAACCCGAGCACGGCATAAATATCAAGAATGCGCATGAAGTAAACGTAGGCTTCGCTACTCTCAGCAAGACAGGGGGGAACTAGCCCGGCACGTGACCACGCCAGGTAGGTTTCCAGGATATCGCGAAATACCTCATCCTTGCCCTGAACCGCGTCGCGTATGCTCTGGGCGCAAGCTCCCTCCTCGAAATGGTAGGTCGCGAGTACGCTCGGGATGTAACCAATACGGCCACTCCATGCCAAACGGGCCCAGGTGTCCAGGTCCTCGCCCATTGTCCTGCCTACGGGAAACCCTCCGATTTCAAGCAGAACGTCATGGCGTGCTGTGACGGTTGAGGTCCACATTCCCAAGCCCGCATTTGACAAACAGAAGGCAAAATAGTCTGCCACAACCCTCGGACCTTGGCTGTCTTGGGAAAACGTCGGACAAGGAACGCTGGCTCGAACGTAGTTTGAAAAGCATGCTGTTATGTATGGATGTGACTCATGCATTCTCAAGCTGGCCTCAAGAAAACCGGGCATCCATTCGTCATCGGCATCCAAAAATGCTACAAGAGGATTGCGAGCCAGCTCGATCCCTTTGTTCCGCGCCCGGCTGACACCACCATTCGGTTGCCTAACCAGCCTAATCCGTAAATCGTTGATGCCTTTAACAATGTCTCCGCTGCCATCCGTGGACCCATCGTCCACGACAATGCACTCGAAGTCTTGGATGGTTTGGCGCAAGACGGAGGACAGCGCGCGGCAGATGTACGGGGCTTTGTTGTAAAGTGGAATGATGATCGAAACAGCCATAGCATTTCACTTGGAACTCAAAGATGAATCCAATGTTCGGAAAGTGCTTCGAATGCTGAGGCGTGACGGTGTCCGTCCTCTGCTATAACAATAAGCCATCCGCGCCAACATTACCCAGGAGCTGGGGACCCAGGCCAAGCACCTCCACGATAGACATTTTAGCCGAAAACCTCTGATGCGTTGGCAGTCGCTGAGAATTTGTCGCAGGGCGTTGCGGTTGCCGGCGAGCCAATTCGAAAACAACGCGACGGTCTGGTAGTGCCCTAAATATGTTTGAATGTTCGCCGGCACTTCCTCTATTCGTTCGGGCTGGCCTCGTTGCCGCAAAAACTCACGGGTCCCTTCGGCGAACGGGTTGTTGCCAGAAAAGACCGACCCGCTCGCGCGATTGTCCGCTTCCATGTGATAAATCGCTTTGACCTCTGGCAGGTAGGCGATCGGATGCCGAAGCGCCAAGCGGAACAAAAAGTCTGTGTCTTCCAGCCACACCAAACCAGCACGAAACCCACCAATGTTCTGCATTGCCGCTCTATGGACGAGCATGGAAGAACAATTGCACGGCTGTTGGACAAGGCTCTCCCGGAAGAAGTCGATAAGTAGGCCGCCACGTTGCCTCCCGACTTCTTTGCTCAATTTCACGGCGGCATACTCGCCGTTTGGCATAATCTGGGCGTAGCTTGTTCCCCATACAGCCGCCTGGGGGAACTGTTCGCGCAGCGACAGAACCACTTCCAGAAAATCCTTGTGCCATTCATCATCGGCGTCCAGAAATGCTACCACTTCTGCTGTTGCTTCAGCAACGCCCCGATTTCGGGCGACACTGGCACCGGCGTTCTCCTGCAGAATTAGGCGGATTCGTGGGTCGCTGTAGCCTTGCAGAATCTCGGCGCCCCGGTCAGTCGAGCCGTCGTCCACCACGATAAGCTCGAAATCGGTATGGGTCTGTGCCAATACACTGTCGATCACCCGTTGAATGTGGCGGGCTTTATTGTAGACAGGAATGATTACTGAGGCGGTCATCGGCTTTCGGCCAAACGGCGAAGAATAGCGCCCCCTTGCAGGGCGCGCTCCTTGTTCTCTGGTAGCTGACCTGCGAGGCGCTTGACAATGGCGTCGGAGCGCTCCAGCAAATGCGAAACTCGTTCGGCGACGGTGGTGGGTGTAGTCTCAGTCGGCTGAAGGCAAAACTCCTGGCTGCCGAAGATGTCCTGGTTGAGCCCTCGCGCTTTGCGGCTGTAAGCCAAACTAAGCGTCGGCACGGCGGACGAGATAGCGGCGATCGTGGAATGTGTCCTCGCCCCTACAAAGGCCGTACAACGCGAAATCACCCATTTGGTTTCCGCAGCCGAAAGCTTGTCATCCAGGCAAAAAACCCTGGCGGCGGATGTCTTGGGGCAGGCGTTGGCGACCCGGCGCAAGAACTCGTGATCGTTGCTTTGTGCCCAGGTTACGTGGGGAATGAGCATCACATCGCGTCTTGCTGTCGCAATAATGCTCTTCACAATGTCCGCGCCGAGCCTGACCCATGCGCGCATGTCGCCATTCGTTACGTATTTGGCCATCATCGGGCTGAGGTTCAAACCAATGGCTCCAGCGGGCAGGGGACAACCGAGTTTCTCAGCGGGTGGCTCAGCAGGTTCCATCACGAACGCCGGGTCCGACATGCGATGGAGGTTGGCCTGAACGTCGTGTTGCTTCAGATATTCGTAGGAATCGGATTCTCTGACGAGGATCGCCCGCATTGCGCGGAGATGAGTGAGCATTTCCGGGCCAAACGCAGGAGCTGCCTCGAATGGACCGACCGACGCGCCCCACAAAACGAGCGGCACGCCGCGCTTACTCAGGTGTTCGTCGAGCCCCATGCATTCCCGCGGCAGCGCCAGCCCATAGTCCAAGGTATAGTTGTCGCCTCCGATTTGAAGTGCGCACGTCGCGTCTTTGCAGAACGGGTCCAACACTTCATAACTATGCGGTTCCGGTTTCGGCAGGAACGAGCGTGTGATCTGCCGGCTCCACCAGGGCAGTGACCAGCGGCCAATCCGTTTGCCGCGCAAGGGCACATGCGTGATTAGCGGGTCGGTCTCGTGTGCTGCCTGGCCGGCAACGATGTCAGGGGCCTCAACAGTTGCCAGGGTCACCCGGAACGCTTCCCCGAACTCGTGGCGCAGAATCGCCATCGTTCCTCGCACGATGGCCTCACAGCCGCGGTTGCTGTAAGGGCCGTTGCCGACGAGGAGAAAATGAGGTGAGCGCATGCGTTTTACCAAGGCATCAAGGTTTGCATTAGCCGGTGAATCGCGCTCCCCGCCTTACTGCGGCATCTGGCAGGAAACAAGAGAGCCTCTAAATACCGACGAGGCGCGCGTAGTTGGGAATGATACCTTTGCATACGGTCCTTATCGGCGGAACCGGCGGCGCTAAAAGCTTTATGGCTGGTGGCCCTGACATTTTCGCGTGCCGCCAATAATTGCCGTTTATACCAGGAAGGGCGGAGTGGGGAGACTCGCTTTCGCAAAGGAGCCGCCTTTCGTCCGGTCATCCAAAGGCGATACGCCAACTGCGTCCGCTTCTGTTCCACCAGTCCTGCCTGGCTGGCAATCACTTTGTCTGCCGTTATTGGCAGCAGGGAGACCTCGGCCTGCGCCATCCCGCCTTCGATTAGCCTCCGTGCCAGCTCTGATCGTGCCAGCACAATGCTCGTCCCACGGCCGTCCTTCGCATATTCCGGCAGCCAGGCGTCCATAAAAGCAACATCTGCAACTTCGGCGAAGGCATCGTCGCAAAACCGGCATGCCCGAGGAGTGAATTCGCCGCTCAACCAGGTTGTCCCATAAAGGCCGCTCCATGGTAGGCAAGCTGAGTTGTTGGAGGCAGTCACCTTCGCGAAATAGCTGGACGCCGGGCGGTTGGCATCTTTCTCACGGAATGACAGGGTGCGGACTTGTTCCGGCGCTATGGCCTGAGAGCGGATCAGATACTCAGAAAAGGCCCGGCTCTTGGTCTGGCCGCAGACCAAGCCGGCCAGCACAACCACACGCTCCTGCAAACGTTGGTCCGTAAGCATCGCTAATCGCAATGCTTTCAGAAAGCAGGGCAGGCCAATGACGGCATATCGTTTCTTCTCGCGCAACATGGTCTGAATCGCCTGGGACAACTCGACCGGATAATAGGCGGATTTCGCACCGGCCCGCACCTCGTCTGAGCTGGCAGTAACTGCATAAACGAACAGGCGGGCCGGATCTGGATTTGGCTGGACGCAGATGACCCGGTCCACAGCCCCGCTTTCCAACAAAGAGGCAAGAAACCAGCTTGCCAAGCCGCCGGAAGCGCCGCGTTCGCGATAGCCCCCGGCATGGCCAACGTAGGCGCGCAAGTAATAGCCCGTCTCAGGGGTATGGCCGATGCCGGGCACGTGCCCGAAGCGGGCTTGCGCCAGCGCGGATTCATCTTCCGTGTGGTCCTGAAAGGGACATGCCGCAAGACAGCGTCGGCATTTTGGCAGGCACTTTCGCTGGTCGCTGGGCTGCAGCAAACCCTCCGGTGTCCAATCCATGACGAGATTGCCGACTGGACAAAGCCCGGCGCAGACTCCGCACCCGATGCAGAGCCCCTGCCCGATGGTGCGGGTACAGACGTTTTCAGGTGACGATGTGGTCAGAGAACTCATGTGCAAGCCCCGGAATCCAGCGAATTCACGCACAACTTCCTGGATTGCAAACCAACCTTAATCTCAGGCTTCATGCTGGCTGATGTAACGCTCTTCCTTATGGACCAGAGGAATGCCGTTTTCTCGTTTCACCTTCAGATAAAACAAGTCCTCTTGGCAGCAATGCTCGAACTGGGCCATATCCCTCTGGTTGATCTGTCTGGCCGGGTTGCCGGCCAGGACCGTTCCTGCGGGAAAGCTCTTGGTGACGACCGCCCCGGCCCCGACGATCGTTCCCGGCCCGAGCTCAACGCCGGGCATAATTATGACGCGGTAACCCACCCAACTAGCGCGCCCGATGACAACCGGTTTCAACAGCTCAACATTGTCGTATGGCACCCAGGCAGCACCGCGCCAATTGTGAATCGAGGACATGACAACGACCTCGGGGCCGATGATGACATGGTCCTGGACTGTAATGCCCCCTCTTCCCACAAGGTTTGTTCCTGGACCTAAATAGACATGGTTGCCAATGCTGATCCGTGAGCAGTTGAAACAGATTACGTCGGCCATTTCCACGCCAATGCCAATGGATTTGAATGCCTTGCGAAAACCCTTCTCTCGTTGCCTCAGCGCGCAGCCCTTTGCCACCACATAGAACCTTTCCAAGAGGGGAATCACCAAGCTTTTGGCTATGAACATGGGACTTCCCTTCGTTGAAGCAAGGCGAGGACAAGCCTATGCTTGCCCGTAACCAGCAGAAAGGCGCTATTCAAGAGCAGACACACCCCGGCGTACGCCACCAGGGACAACAGGGGAGTGGCCACCCTCAGGCTTGTGCGCAACGCGAATCCGCTCGCCAGCATGAGGCAGAATGGAAGCACATGAAAGCCAACCGGCCGAACCAGATCGGCAAACCGAACGGCGGTGTGCCGTGAGACCACGACATAGAACCACGGCGTCCGGATCAGCAGAGCCGCCGCAGCCCAGGAATAGGCAATTCCCTTTATGCCCCAGTGCAGGCCAATGAGAATCGAGACAATGGATATGAACATGGATTTAACCCCCCAGCGCAAGAGCACGTCCGCCCTCCCCGACGACTGCAAGACGGTGACACATAGGTTGTTCATGGGGATGGCGATGGCGACCAGGGACAGCGCACGAAACATGTCTGCCACTTCCCCCCAGCGCGGCCCGAGGAAAATAGCGACAATCGGGTCAGCGGCTACAACAGAAATCGCGGCTAGCGGGGTGGTTGCCAGGAGCAGTAAATCTCCCACCTGGCGCACCATGCTTCGGTACCGTTCCGGCTGGCTGGCCAGTCGGCTCAAGGCGGGCATCGAAACTCCGGCAAGAGGCGAGAAGACCATTTGCAGCGGCATCACCAGCAGTTGGAACGCTCGGCCATACATGCCCAGCGCCTCAGCCCCCAATGACTTGCCGATGAGCAGCTTGTCGAAATTGCCAGAGATGTAGCCACACACTTGAGAACCGGTCAGCGCCCCTCCGAATCTCAGGATTTGGCCTACATCCGCTCCTCTCCTGGGCATGCTGGGTCTCCAATTGCTGGCATACCAGACTGCCAGGCAGTTGACCAATCCCCCTCCAGCCGTCATGGCAATCAGCGACCAGTAGCCCCAATTCGCGTAAGCAGTGACAACTCCAACCAGTACGCTGCTGGTAACCGTGATGAGATCTATGACAGCGAGGGCACCGAACCGCATTTGGCGGTTTAGAAGGGCCTGATGCTGGGCCGTCACGCCGCCAAACACGAAAAACGCGGCGGATGCCAGCATGATCCAGGTCGTTCGTTTGTCGCCGTAAAACACTCCTGCTAACGGGCTGATGGCGGCACATATCGCGGCCAGAACCAGCGACAGGACTACATTAATCCAGAAGAGGGTATTAACTTGCTCATGCGTAATGTGGTCCTTTTGCACAGTGGCCATCGAGAGTCCCAGGTCCTTGAATAATGCAATAAACCCGGTGATCGGGGCTGCCATGGCGACAAGCCCATAGTCCCTCGGGGTAAGCAGTCGGGCCATTACCGCTAAAGACACCAAACTTAACAGGAATTTTCCCCCTTGAGCTAAGAGAGTAATCATTCCGCCATTGATGGACCTTTGCTTGAGGTCGGCTTGAAGATGGGCCGTGCAGAAGGGGCTCTTGCCGGAGCTGCCTTGCGGCTGAATCAATACTGGAGAAACAGTTGTCAAGCAGCGCCTTGGCAGAGGGGTTTGCGGTTCGTTGGCATGAAACGGGTTCGCTAAAACGTCCAGGTAAATCGCGCGCCGACCTGGTTATCGGTCCAACCGTCCCACTGCGCGGATTGGACCGTGCGGAAACGATAGTACAGGCTGCCGAACAGGTGACGGGTGAAACGCACCTCGAACGCCGGTGTGACTTCGAAGAAATTGTCCACCCTGCGGGCTTGTTCGGTGGCTGCAAACCCGGGCGATGTCCCCAGGTAATTAATGTCGTAATAGGTCATGTCAAGGCTCGTATAGTAACGGTCTCCGAAGCGCTGCACGAAGCCCAGGGAAACGCCCGTGGAAAGGTAATTGTAGCCCAAATAGACCGAGGGTGTTTCACGTCGGAAACCGGTCAGGTGAATACCGGAATGTTCAGAGGTTTGATAATAAGCGGTCAGGTTAAAGACCGGTTCGGTCGAATTGGGACTTCCGCCCTCGTACTGGCGCAGTTGCACGCCGACCGAGCCATCAAAGAGTATTCGCGCACCGTAATGATAGCGCGCGCGGACCATCGGTGTTTCGTAGGTTTGCCCGGGCTGGGAGGGCAAATCCACAACGCCAAGATTGGCTCCTAAAGCCACGTTGAATAATGGGCTATACTGGTAATTCAACCAGTTGTCCCAGTTCCAATCCGTATAGTCGGCCAGTCCCTGGTCCTGATCATAGCTGACGGAAGTGCGGCTCAGGTTGACTTCCGCGCTTGTTTTTTCACTGAATTGGTATCCGGCCATCAGAACGGTAGGGATGATTTGCTGCGGGGCACGCTGTCCAACCTCGATCACGGTCGTGTCTTCTAGCGTGTAATCCTGGCGAAATCCCAGGATCATTTCGCGCATCGGCCAGAGCACGTTGACCTTGAGAAATTCGTCAACGCAGTTGTTTTGGTCGTATTTCGTGAACCAGTTGAACCTGGGGCCGTAATCCACCATTAGTGTCTTGCCGGGCCATTCCGACGGTTCGGTGATGATAAACGTGTCAGGCGAGAAGCTGACCACGTCGTGATAGGTGCGCCGATAGTCCTCGATGCCCAGGTGGTCACCGGCCACGGCCAGGAAAGCGGGTTGCAGGGACCAGAAGACGTCCGACTTGGGGTTATGCGACGAGGTGAAAATATTGTCGTCATACGTGACGCCGGTGGTTATTCGTGGCTGGATGTCGAACGGGCCGAGGCGGAAGCTGCCGAAGGGAGTTGAGGGTTGAGGGTCGAGGGTTGAGGGAGGCTGGTTGGTAGTGGTGGCGGGCGGCGCAGCAACGGTTGCGGCATCTTGCCCGCAGACGGAATGGCCCAGGAGGACGGTGGAGGCCAGTAGGCTCAGCGCGGCCGGCCGCGACCAAAGCGTGCCGATGATTGCGCGCCAATAGTTGATGTCTTGTGAGTAGTGCACCTGTTTTTTCAAGGCGGACTTCGTCCCCGTCAATTCGCATCTAGCGCGGCACACTGGGGAATTACTGCTGACTTCATTCACGGAGTTGTCTGGGGCAGATTGCCGTCCAGACCGTTGATTCGGTTTGGCGGACTAGGCCATCTTGCCTTACGGGCGCAACTCCAGCAGGAACAGGCGCAGGCAGGAGTT